>Ga0170475_104418720_pt1 | contig 10960 bp, 11 predicted proteins | sample Soicark_Litter_5_FD_111474 | JGI IMG/M metagenome (GOLD analysis project Ga0170475, IMG submission 111474) | Avena fatua rhizosphere microbial communities from Hopland, California, USA. Combined Assembly of 48 SPs | reverse complement strand
GGGGCCTTTTCTTATTTACGCACCTGGGAGATGCGAACTAGATGGTCGAGGGGGAATCTACGGGACCGACGGGAGCAGAAACGATGCTCGTGAGAATGGACAGACCAAAGGCAAGTGCACCAGTGGTCAGAGTCTTAGACCAGTCGGCCTCCCAGAGGTTGAGTACACCATCGGCCAGGGGCCACACCAGGATCATGGCCTGAGCAAAGCTCTTGATGGCACGATCGAGGGCAGCCCGCCAGAAGGCGCGACCGAAGGTTGACAAGCCAGACGGATTTGATTCAGCAATGATTACCTCGGTGGTTGAAAGTCGGAGTTCGCATCGCAGATAGCGAAAGCATCATCGCGCAGATCGTTAGCTCCTTTGAGCAGTTCGATCTTGATACGCATCTGCCTTACGATCTCCTTCACATCCTGATTAGGATCTTTCTCTGCGGATGTTACCAATGCATCCCACCCTTGACTGTCACGATCATCACGTAGCCGCTCTGCATACGTAACGATTCTACCACGACAGTTCATTGCCTCCATGTCTTGGTTACGCAAGTACATGAGATAGCCCCACAGGACGATAGCTAGAAATGCCATAAAGCCTACAGCGATATTGGCAGTAACTGAAACCTTTCGCAGGCTCTTGTACTGTGCTAGTACTCTAGCTTCCTGTGCACTATCCATCTCGTTTGACCTCACGTTCAAGCATCTCGATCCGGATCTCAGCCCTTGTGGCCTTATCTTCGGCTATTTGAACTCGCCGCTCGAGATGCTCTACACGTTCGTCTCTAATGGCGATTATCGCCTCGAGCCGAGTGATCTGCCGATCCTTCTCGGATATGGAGGATTCGTGTGCTTGTCTTTCACTATTCAAAAGCGATTCCCAATGCGCTTGTTGAGAACCTGCTTGTTCCTGTGTCTTAAGAATGCCGCGAGTCAAAACGCCTAACAGAGTGGCAAAGCCTCCTCCTACTAAAACGCCAACAAGTGCGAGGACGACCTGAGCTTCGCCACTCATAGGGTTCAACCGTCTAGCGTGAAGACAGGCTTCGCAGTGAGCTTGTCGTTCGGGATCAAAGTCTTCGAACGGAACCACTTGCTGTCCTGGAACCCCATGTCAACGATGGTCGGCTCCCAACCCTCGACGGGGTCGTTCTGGTTAGCGACAGCCTCCACATAGCGGAGAGCGTCCAGCAGGTCCTTGTTCTCAGCCGTCAGAAGACGAATCCACGGCTGACCTTCAATGGTCTCCCAGGCAGCGAGTCCAGCCCAAGGATGATCCCAGCCCCCCTCGAGGCCACTGACATCGAAGCCGATGCTCTCGAGCCAGTCACGGTTGTTCTTGGACGTAGCCATAATTACAGTCTTCACGCGCTTTGCCTTCTTTCTGGGCGTTGGTGCAGGCGCTCCTGGGAGCCAGCCGAGCTTCTGAGCTTCGCCTGACATCAGGATACCATTGTGATCACTTGTATCAGCCAGAACGTAACCGATGTCCTGGAACATGCATGAGTATCGGGACACGCGACGATTGGTTCCGTCACCGCAAAGGTAAGAGCCTCCGGAGCCAGATCCATATCCCGACCAGCCAGCTGTCTGCCAGCCACACGGGAATAGGCCCAACTCCCCACAGAGGATCTCCATGGTGTCGTAGGATCCGTAAGGGAGATGAGGACGCTTCGAGTTCCGAGCGAAACCCTTTGCGTAGTCAGCAATCGGTCCACGAAGCTGTTCAGGCGTAGCACCGAAGTCGACTGTCGTTCCAATGATAGGAACATCGTTCGGTACACCGAGCTGATCGGCCCACTTGTTCGCTTCAGGTCCATCGGCAGCTCCACCTGGGAAGCCGCTCAGAACGCGATTAGCTGCCTGCTCCCAAATGAAGAAGACACGCAGACCCACTTGGTGGTAAGAGTCCATCTCAGACTTGCTGAGGTTCCTACCATTAGCAGGATCTCCCAGGTATCGACCTACGCCCAGGTAACCCGCGTTACGGATATTCTGAGCACCAGGTCTACCCCATGAACAGTCTGTGTATGCTGGGAATAGCTTTGCCATATTACCTCCTGGGCAGGTTAAAGGTCAGCCTGTTTGATGACTGACAAGTAGGTATTGCCTTGGCCTAGTGTCATGCCAATGACGCCACCAACATTCTGGAAGTACGCAAGTTCGATATAAGTTCCAGCTCCACACAGTAGATGAAGGGTAATTCCAACAGTAGTATCGAATACACCCCCAGGAGTATTCTCCCATACTGTCTTTATGATGTTACCGTTCACATAAAGGGATACGCCTCGAATACCAAGCGCATTAGCCTGGAACGTAACAGCTCCGTCGATGGCATAGATACCACCAGGAACAGTGAATCGAGAACTGTTCGAAGCTGGGTTATGTATGTTAGCGGTATCGTACTCTTCAACGAAGTTGCCCGAGTTGTCCCAGTTGATAATGGTAACAGCGTTATTGACACAAAGGCCAGCATTGACCAAGAAGCTCTTGGCTGCAGGAGTCTTTGACAACGGAGCACCAATAGCAAATGGTTGCGACCCAGGCTGAGGCGTCATGATCCAAACGAATTCGCCCACCGCGGGCATCATGGATCCCCACCCCACAGGAACAACGTTTGGGAAGGTCGTAGAAGTTCCGATCTTCCTACACGTCAGCTTACCGCCTGTGACAGCAGTTACCTCTACCAGTTCAAGATCAGGCTTACCAGCAACTTCACGATACAGGTCAGTTATCCGTCGTGTCACTGGAGATGTATTGACACTGGGGAGAGCTAGGATAGGCTGACTAGAAGGTACGTCAGAAGGCATCGATCAGGAACCTCTCACGAGTATCACATTCCATTGCACGAGTAGCCGTCAAAGGAATAGTGATATTGTCCAAGCTGTAATACGCATCAAGCTTAGACTTGGCTCGTTTAACCTGGATGATATCGTTAGGCTCAAGACAGGGGTTCACAAGGCTATTGAAGTGAACGTGCTCGGTATGTCCTGCATGTTGATACAGTAGTGATTGTGCGACGATCTCACACTGATCAGACGAAGTGAACATGTTCGAGCTGTAGAAGAACGGAATATCACCCATCGGACCGAAGATCGACAACGGGTGCTCATTGTCTACAATCCCAGCTTCACCTGATACTGGAGTCGTACCATTCGTAGGCTGCGAGTAACAGATGACGTGGTTGTATGTATTATCCGCAGTGAGATCCTTACGGAACGAGAGCGCAGGCATTTGCTGCCCCTCGATCACCTTCCATCTCACATCGTCAGGCCTCGGGTTACCTGCAGGCATCAAACGAAGATCGCACTTACCCTGATAGTTGAAGAACAGGTCAAGGCCAGCATCTCGTGCCCACTTAGTCAGAACTTCCCAAGTATCAGAACCTCTATCAACTACACCCTCAGGGGCAAGGATCCAAGGTCGGATAGTTGTGAAGTCGACAGCGTACTTAACCGGAGGATATCTGTTGTCCAGTACGTTCTTGATTACCTGACCCATAGGTTGACCAGTAGTCACAACGAACGGTTCCTGGAACCTTGATCGAGCAACTGCCAAACTACGGTCGTACAACTTAACAGATATAGAAAGGTCTTCACCCGAATCCAGGATCTCAGCGTCCTTGATCTTGAACGCTCCGAGCTGGATATATTCCTCTGCGCCCAGTGCTGGGACGTAGGCACCTCTGTACAGCCACACCTCGTTACCCGAGAGTGGATGCAACAAGTCCGTCAGCTCGTTAGGCACCAACGTCCCTGTGGGGTCACTGAGCTTTACACTGGCCGTGCGCCTGTGTTTGTTCGTATAATCGACCTTAACATTACCATCCACAATGGCAAGTGTAAAGGTAGGGTTGTCAGCAGTCATGATAACTGCCTTAGTAACAACCTTATGCGTCTCGCGAATGATCTGCTGGAACTGAGAAGAGGAAGGAATCATGTGATTGCCGGCCTATCCACTTCAACAGCCTTAATCGATACGATAGCGTAACCATTTGCAATAGTGTACCTATCGTCATTCCAGTCGAGGAATGCGAGGTATCGTGCAAGTACCTTACCACTAGCAAGCACCCATACAACTTGTTGCGATTCGTAGATGGCACGAAGTGCATCGTATTCTGCTTGGCTAAAGCATTCGACCTTGAGATCGATCTCAGCACCAGATGTACCGTCAGAGACAACTACCTTGCGCGTGCGTCCAAGAGGCATGAACGCTGCAGCATTGGCAGGCTTATGTGCATCCCAGCTACCTGGAAGAAGGCTAAACGCCTTATTCAGAGTAGGATCGAGTACGACCTTAAACCACCAGATATAGTTGCCATCTGTAGTAAGTCCTGAAGCGAGACCAACACCAGACGCAGATGCCACAGGAGAACCTGCAGCAAGTGTAACCGACTTAGCCAGATAGAATCGTGCAGAACCCTGAGGCTCTTCATAGTCGTATCGACGAATGAACCCGAAGCTCTGGAAGGTGTTCGCTCGGTTGATGGTCCAGGTCTTGCCTGTACTATCTACGAACGACGTAACTCCGAAAGACAATCCACGGAAGTCAGGATTAGCAACTGTAGCAGCAGTAGAAGAAAGACCGTTCTTGATTTCAGCATAATAGATTCGGTATGCCGAAGCAAGAGTACCGCTCGTACGGTTAATCTCTACTGTAGAGTTCAACGAGGTTGTAACGCCCGAACCAGTTCCTGCGAAGTTGCTCAGGTTCGTATAAGTAACTGCTGAGGGGCTCGTATCCGAAGAGTCGAGCGAGTAGTAGAAGTCAGCATGCCAGTTGGAAGCTGTAGCATGATTGACCCTAAGCCAGATTGGAGTCTTGTCAGCAGGCCATGGGATAGCGGTCGACGTAGCTGTCTGGAGCGATGCACCGTTCCACCACTGAAACACCATCTGGTTGGATGCATTGATCCAGAACACATACATCGAACCGAACGTAGCATCAGCCTTGCTGACTAGATAGTGACCATTGACAGGTACAGTTCCATCCTTGGCCATACAGACACTGATCTGCTTGTCACCAGTAATACGAAGGGAAGCATGATCAGGCGTAACGATATCATTACCAGCATCAGACCCAGTAAGCAATGCAGTCATCTTGCTGACATTGATACCGCCACGAATGTACTCTTGTACACCCGCATCAGTTAGTTTGTAGATATCAATGTAACTGGGATAGGGTGTAGCTGACCAACTGCCTTGACGTACTTCAACAATGTTCCGCTGATTAGTATTGTCAGAGACAGGGTTGCCAATGAACAGTGGCGTAGAAGGAGGAGTACCATTAACCTGGAAGACAGCAGAGGCGACATAACTAGATGCCATCTCATTGCCTTGGTTAGGTGCATGCCACACCTTAACGTAGGCATAGTAACTGGAGAGGTTATCTAGACCTTGAGGTGTAACAGTTCTGGTGTTAGTAGCACCAGGAACGATCCCACTGTCGTAGGCCTTGACTCCCGCCTTCTCAGGATTGAAGTTAGTCGTGCCTGCAAGGTTGCCCAGGTTGTCCGCAGCGTCATTCTTGACAACGATGACTCGGGACTGTGACTGAACATTACCTTCGGTGTCAGAGTACGTCCATGTGATGGTAGGCGTAGTAGTAAACGTCTGACCAGCAGAAAGATCCTGAGGCTGAACACCAGAGAGCGTAGGAGGCGAATCATAGAAGATTCGCAGGAAGCACTTATGCAGACGGTTCGAGCCAGCTGAGGTAGCAGGTGTATGATAACCGATCAGCATACGAATGCTGGTCAGATCAACCTGGTTCCAGGTTAGCTGATCCCATGCATAGAAGCCGTTGTTGTACTGGAACGTAGGGTTGTACTGAACAACGTAGTCGTTGATCGAAAGGTCATATGGTGATGCGAAGAACCAGGTACCGACATCAGCACCGAGAGGCGTTGCAGCTAGTGCATAAGGATCGGGACCATAAGGTGAGAAGTACGCAGGCTTCGGGAAAGCTTGTACACCAAAGCTGAAGGTATCATTGGGATAAAAGTGCGCTCCACGAGCATGGAGTTCAGCACCAGTAATAACAGCACCAGCAGGGATACCTGCAGGGTTAGCGAACCCAATGATATCGATGCCGTCAATATCACTTGCAGTTTCCTGTTTGACGTAAGTCGCATCGCTACCATCAGACAGAGCTTGCCAACGAGTAGCAGCACCAACTACTGTAGTCAGTAGTGGATAGCCACCGAGGTCAGCATCTGGTTGAATGTCGACAAAGCCCATTAAGGAGCACCTGTGTTAAATCCGGCCCAATCGTCAGCGAGCTGACTAATTGCTGCCTGAATGCTTTCCTGGACAACCTGCCTTGTGTCTTCCGTTGCATTGTCGATATGGAAGACGAACGCCCCTTCAGAGATCGTAATGCCTCCAGATGGCGCACCACCGGTCCCTGTCCTACCATTCCCCACAGGACCGTTAGCACTGGATCCGACCTGAACAGATCCCTGGATAGTTGCGTTGTAACCTTCGAGCTGCTTCTCTACACCCTTCCAGCCTCGATCAAGACCGACACCGAGAGAGTCCATGATCAGGTTACCGTTATCGATCAGGAGCTTCGCATCCTTGGAAGGCGGACCCTTATGATCCGAGATCCAGCCTGCAATGCCTCCGATGAAGTTCTTGACGCTTTCGAAGCCACTCTTCAGGCCTCCAAGGAAGCTCTCCATGATACGCTGACCGACAGCACCCAGGTCGACATGCAGTACATCCGTGATCCTGCCAGGGAAGCCTGTCAGGAAGCTGAACACCTGGTTGACAACATCGTTGATGGAGTTACGGAAGCTGTTCCAAGCATCACGCGTCTTGTTGACAACACCATCCCAGGCGCTGTTGATAACCGCCCAGATAGACTGCATGATGCCCTTGATGAAGTCCCAGATCGTAGTCAGGACACCACTAATGGTTGCCCAAATGATTCCGAGAGCGCCTTCGATGATTGCCCAGATAGCGTTCCAAACGCCCTGCGCAACGTTCTTAATACCATCCCAAACCTTACCCCAGTCGCCCGAGATGAGGCCTGTCACGATCTGGATGATGCCTTGAATAGCTTGCAGGATGCCTTCGATGAAGCCCTTGATGGCATTCCAGACCGACTGAATCACGTTCCAGATGGTGGACAAGAGTCCAGCAATCACACTGTAGATAGCGTTCCAGATACCTTCAGTGGATGCAATGATCGTGCCACCGACAGCACTCCAGATGTTCTGGATGACATCCCAGCCCACCTGAATGATGTTCCAAAGCTGTGCCCATCCTTCGGAGAACTTCTGAGTAATAGCATCCCAGAGTTCTTGCAGCGCCTGGATGATCGGACCGATGTGCTCACTCCACCAGGCCTGGAACATGTTCCACTGTTCCAAGACACTTGCGACGAAAGCTTGGATAGCAGGTACTGCGCTGTTGTTGATCCAGTCAGTGAACTGCTGAATCTTCTCTTGGATGAAGCTCCAAGCCTGTAGAGCCAGATCCTTGGCTGCCTGGAACTTCGGACCAATCATATCGTTCAGCAATTGCCAGTTCGAGATAACCAGGTACACTCCGGCTACCAAGAGGGCAAAGCTGGCGATGATTGCAGCGATAACACCAGCAACCACCAGGAGTGGAACTCCAGCGGCTGCGGCAGCACCAGCAAAGATCAGGAACACACCTACTGCAGCAATCACCGCACCAGCAACGATGGCGACGATACCAGCAAGTGCACCGATCTTGACAATCAGATCTTGTGTCTCGGGACTAAGACCTTCCCAGACATTCATCAGCTTGTCGAAAGCCTCAGCAAGGCGCTCGACGAAGGGCATCAAGCGCTCGCCGATATTGACCTTGATGATATCGAATCTGTTGTTCAGTTCCTGAAGTCGAGCAGCTGTGGTATTCGACATGGTGTCATAGGCTTCGCCCATAGCACCAGCGGAGTCTGACATATCACCTGTCAGACTCTTCAACTGCTCGAAGTTCGGAATAGCTAGGTCGAAGAAACGCCTAGCCTGAATCGACCCTGTACCGAAGGTATCTTCGAAGGCCTGCTTGAGCTGAGGACCTGTAAGCTTGCCCCAGCCCTTACCATACACCAGCTGGCTAAGGATATCGTTCATCTGGAGGAAGTTACCAGATGCGTCCTTAGTCTTGACACCAATCTTTTCCAGAGCAGCTGTAGTGTCTGGTTTGGTTAGCAGCTCCATAGCACGAGCTGCTGACGTAGAAGCCATTGCGGTGCTCAAGCCGTTCCGGGTAAGGAAGGCGAGCATGCCTGCCATAGACTCGATCGACTGCCCGGCTGCAACAGCTGCAGGAGTTACTCGACCGATGACTTCTGCGAACTCTCCGTAGGTACCGACACCCTTCCTAACCAACTGGAACTGGATGTCCATAATACGGTTGACTTGATCAACAGGAACCTTGTACGAGTTCATCAGTGCGATGGTAGCTCGTGCAGCATCCTGGATATCAACCTGACCTGCAACAGCTGCCTTCGAGAAGGCCGTCAGAAGAACTTCAGCCTGCTGTGTATTGACATTCATCGAGGAGAAGATGTCATACAGAGAGGTCTGCATCTGATCAAACGGTGCAGGTACTTCTCTTGCAACTCGCTTGGCAATATCGCCAATGTCACTAAGCTTTACACCAACTTGGTCAACCTGCGTAAGAGTCAGAGCACTTTGCCGCTCATACTCTACCGCACCACTAACTGCATCAGCGAAGAACGACTCAGCAGCTGCACCAGCGGCAATGAATCCGATACCTACAGCGGTGAGGCCGACTCCCAACATCTGCATATTCTGCGCAGATGTACGGGAGCCGTCCCCCATCGCACTAAGCATTCGACCGACATCACGGAGTACGCTGTCCGCCTCGTTACGGGCGCGCACCACCAACATGATGTCCCTAGCGCCTAGCGGCATTCGCGTCTCTTTCGCTTCTCTCGGACTTAATCTGCATCACTAGCCCCATGGCCTGTATCAACAGAAAGTCCTGATCTAGAATACCGCCGGCTTGAGGTAGCTGACCAAAAGCCTCACATAGATCAGTTACACGTATGAGCTCCAGGGTGTCGCGCGATACTTTATGATTTCTCATCAGTATCACCGACCGGAGCTCATTGGCTAGTTTCCCTCATCCTCCTCCGTGAAGGGCTTATGCAACTCATCGATCAGTTCACCGATCTCGTTGCCGACCTTAGGATCAAGACGATCGAGGGTACGCCTGTTCGACAGGTCAAGAGGCTTGTCATTCTCATCGGTCAGGTTATGATCGACGATGCAGCGACTGAACTCGTAGGCCGTCACTACCTGATTCTGAAGCTTCATGTCAGCGGTACGGCTCGATGCCTTACCCCGTTGCTTCTTCTCCTCCATCTCGACCTGCATCAGCATGGAGATGTCGCCACGATGAAGCCAATCACCATAAGACATACGCCGAAGTTCGACGTATGCCTCTGGGAGTGACTTGAGTTCGTAGCGCTGAGGTGTGACGTCGACAACAGCTCTGGGCATGCTGTTCTCCTTGTGGTTGTCTACGGAATGGTGAGAGTCGCGGCAGACTTGCAGACGATCTGATACGCCCTAGAAGTCACCGTGTCATACACACCCTGATAAGAAATGTTCGCTCGGATCAGGTCACCCTGACCCTTCAGACCCTCGATCGCGTACGTATCCTTGATCGCGGTCGGCACGTTGAAGTTGACTTCAGCCGAGCTCGCCGTCTGAACACAGTTCAGGTCGATCGCCTGAGCGGTCATAGCCTTGAAGGCGTCGAAGTCGGTACGATCCTGGAAGTCGCGGTTGATCGCGGCAGTGATCTCGCGCTCTCCGTACTTGACGAAGACAGCAGTACGAACGCCACCACCCTGCATACGGAACTGAGGCTCGGCCTTGTCGTCGATGCTCAACTCGAACGAATCAGCATCCGTCGAAGACACGCCTGCGAACTTGAGATCGAACTGGCCCGTAGCAGGAGGAGCGGTCGTGACATAGGTCGGAGTGGGCAGAGACTGCGTGGCCTCACCACGACCCACGATTCCGAACTCGCCAGTGAGAATGCCATCCTCCATAGCGAACTTCATCGAACTAACCACACAGCCGGTGAAGCCGAAGATACCTGCCGTAGTATGTCGAACAACCGTGATCGACATCGTCTTGGCAGGTACAGCTAGAGCGTTTGGCGTGAAGGTGTACGTATAAGGACCAGCACCAGTCTTGACACCAGTGCATCGAGCACACCGAAGAATGCCAGGAAGAGTATCGTGAGTGACCTCAACCTTGATCGAACCAGACACACTCTGGTCGCTAGGTAGCATACCCGACATATCCGCAATACCTCGAAGCGGACGTCGCTGAATCTGCACCTGATCGAACGACAGAGACTCTTCGAGCAGAGGCAAGAAGATGGTAGGAGCGATATACGTTCCGGGAGTGACCTCGGCTTCGATACCGACGAAGCCCTGAGCGCCTACAGCGTAAGCCATTACTTAGTCACCTCCTCGTCCTTGATCTCGATGGTGAGACCCTTGTCCCGATCGAACTTCTGATCGTTGATCGATTCGTAGTTGGCAACCTGCACCTCGTCTACCTCTTTCGAACCCATATTGGGAATGCCTCCCAAGCCAGGAACCTCGAGGATGTAGCCCTCAGGGTACCTGTGGTTCTTCATGTAGACAGTTCCTACAGCAGGAAGGTTGGCATCCTCACGGATCTTGAGATCCAGAATAGGCTTGTCATCCTCATCAACCAGTTCGACACTTGACGTAGCATCTGTGGCAGCTGCTGGCGCAACCGGGTCCGTGTCCTTTGGAACAGACACCACAGGACCGCTACTTTCTTGTTCAGGCATGCATCCTCCTACAGTGGTGCCTGGGATTCGGCTTCCCACGTAATGCGTGCAGCGTACAAGATTGCATTGTTACGCTTCGCATAACCGGGTTGCAGTCTTGTGACCCAGCCCTTGATCAGACGCTG
>Ga0170475_101660305_pt1 | contig 10962 bp, 9 predicted proteins | sample Soicark_Litter_5_FD_111474 | JGI IMG/M metagenome (GOLD analysis project Ga0170475, IMG submission 111474) | Avena fatua rhizosphere microbial communities from Hopland, California, USA. Combined Assembly of 48 SPs | reverse complement strand
CGCGCCGGGTCTCGGCCCGGCAGCCGAGACACCTTTCTTGCCAAGAAAGGTGTCCCAAAGAGGGTTTGAACACCAGCTTCCCCGCTATTTTGCCCAGGCGCTTCGGGTGGCAAATCCCCCGCTCGACCACTGTCTCCAGCGCCGCCATCACCGTACGCTCACCCGCCGTGCCGGTTCGCCTCGGCTCGCTTCGCATCGCTCGGCGGCTGCATCGAGCGCGGGCGAAGCGAAGCAACGCCCCGAACCGCATGCGACACGCAGGCAAGCGCAGCGAAGCCGCATATCAAGCCGCCCGCGAGGACCGGCTCCGCCGGCCGGCCCGTGGCGCCCCCATGGCGGGCAGGAGCAAAGCGACGTGGGGGCCCTATCTCAACTTGAACTGCGCCACGGTCGAAACCAGGTCCTGCGCCTGGCCTCGCAGGCTTGCCGCGGCGGCTGCGGATTGTTCCACCAACGCGGCGTTCCGCTGCGTCGATTCATCCATCTGCGAAACCGCCTGCCCGATCTGCGAAACGCCAGCGCTCTGTTCACTGCTGGCCGTGCTGATTTCACCCACGATCGCGGTCACGCGCCGGATCGACTGAACGACCTCGCCCATGGTTTCACCGGCCGAGTCGACTTGGGCCGTGCCCGCGCTCACGCGCTCGATGCTCGCCGATACCAGTGTCTTGATCTGCTTGGCCGCTTCGGCGCTGCGCTGTGCCAGTGTTCGCACCTCGCCCGCCACCACGGCAAACCCGCGGCCTTGTTCCCCTGCGCGTGCCGCTTCCACCGCCGCGTTGAGGGCCAGGATGTTGGTCTGGAATGCGATGCTGTCGATCGTCCCGATGATTTCGCCAATCTGGGAGGAGCTTTGCGAAATGCCTTTCATCGCGACGACCACCGCCTTCATGGCTTCACCGCCTCGTGACGCCTGGGCGTCCGCTTCCACCGCAAGCTGGTTCGCACGCTTGGCATTGTCCGCATTGGCACTCACCGTCGTGGCAAGTTCGTCCATCGACGAGGCCGTCTGCGCCAGCGCGCTGGCCTGGCTCTCGGTTCGCTGGGACAGGTCGGCGTTGCCGGAGGCGATTTCGCTGCTGGCCGTGGCGATCGAATCGCTGGACATCCGCACCGAGCCGACGATGCTGGCCAAGCCGCCTTGCATCTTTTCGACTGCGGCCGCGAGGCGGCCGATTTCGTTGCTGCTGTCGACGGCAATCTCGGCGGTCAAATCGCCGGCCGCGCTGCGCTCCACCGCATGGACGATCCGCAGGATGGGCCGAACGATCAGGCGGGAGGAGATCGCGCGGAACCCCACGGCCAAAGCGACGCAGCCCACGGCGAAGGCACCCGCCAGCAGGCTGAAGAGCTCGAAGCGCTTTTGGGCGCCGGTCAGAGCGGCCTTGCCTGTCGCACTGGCATGGTGTGCCGCCGCGTCGCGGGGCGATGTAATTGTCCTGGAACTTCTGGGTGGACTGATCCAGGAACTGCTGGACGTTGCCCGCCTGCGAGAAGGCGACAAGCTCGTTCAGGGCGCCCCGAAACGCCTTGAACTGATCGACGAACGCCTGGTCGAGCCGTTGCTCCTCGCCAGCGTCCGCGCCCAACTTGGCGTACTTTTCCAGGGCCGCGTCGGCCGCGGCGAGCTGCTTGCGCGCATGTTCGAGAATCTCCGGCTTTTGCTCGTTGCTGCGGATCACGCGCGTCATGTACCGCGACAGGTTGATGCGCGCATCCATCAGCCGCACTGTCATCTCGTTCGCATGCTCGGCCTTGTCCACGGCAATGCGGTTGAGGCGATCCACATCGCCCATCGTGCCGCGAAAGAGTGAAAACGCCACGCCACTGGTGGTGAGCTGCACCGCGCAGAGGAAAGCCAGCATCAGCAACAGCAGCTTGCCGATCTGAATTCGAGACAACATCGGAACTCCTTGACGCAGACAACTTCAGCGCCGTGCCAGCACATCGGCGCAATGCCGGAAAACTTGATGGACGAACGATGGGCATGAGCGCATCAAGGGACCATCCCGGTGAACTCTAAGGCGGCGTGCGCCGCCTCGTAAAACGAAAAAGGGTGCCTTTCGGCACCCTTTTTCGGTCACGAAGCCCGGTGATCAGGCGTTCGCGCCTTGCGGGTTGCGCAGGCGGATGTGCAACTCGCGCAACTGCTTCTCATCGACCGGACTCGGCGCGTGCGTAAGCAGGTCCTGGGCACGCTGCGTCTTCGGGAAGGCGATCACGTCGCGGATGCTCTCGGCGCGGGTCATCAGCGTGACGAGGCGGTCAAAACCGAATGCCAGGCCACCGTGCGGCGGGGCCCCGTATTGCAGCGCATCGAGCAGGAAGCCGAACTTGAGCTGGGCATCTTCAGGCCCGATTTTCAGGGCGCTGAACACCTTGCTCTGCACCTCGGCACGGTGGATCCGCACCGAACCGCCGCCCAGTTCCCAGCCGTTGAGCACCATGTCGTAGGCCTTGGCAAGGCACTTGCCCGGGTCGCTGTCCATGTAATCTTCGTGGCCATCCTTCGGCGCGGTGAACGGATGGTGCACGGCGTTCCAGCGGTCAGCCTCGTCATCGTGCTCGAACATCGGGAAGTCGACGACCCAGAGCGGCGCCCAGCGGTCCTCGAACAAGCCGTGGGACTTGCCGAATTCGCTGTGGCCGATCTTCACCCGCAGTGCACCGATCGCGTCGTTGACGACCTTTTCCTTGTCGGCGCCGAAGAAAATCAGGTCGCCATTGGCGGCCTGCGTGCGAGTGAGGATCTCGGCAATGGCGGCGTCATGGAGGTTCTTGACGATGGGGCTCTGCAAGCCTTCGCGACCCTTCGCCACGTCGTTGACCTTGATCCAGGCCAGGCCCTTGGCACCGTAGATCTTGACGAACTCGGTGTAGCCGTCGATTTCGCCGCGGCTCATGTCGCCGCCGCCCGGCACGCGCAGCGCCGCCACGCGGCCGCCCTTGGACGTGGCAGGCGTGGAGAACACCTTGAAGTCGACGTCCTTCATCACGTCGGTCAGTTCGGTGAACTCGAGCATGACACGCAGGTCGGGCTTGTCCGAACCGTAGCGGTGCATCGCCTCGGCGTACTTCATCACCGGGTAGGCCGGCAAGTCGACGTCGATGGCGCTCTTGAACACCTTGCGGATCATGTCCTCGAACATCGCGCGGATTTCCTCCTCCGACAGGAAGCTCGTCTCGATGTCGATCTGGGTGAACTCGGGCTGGCGATCGGCGCGCAGGTCCTCGTCGCGGAAGCACTTGGTGATCTGGTAGTAGCGGTCGAAGCCGGCCACCATCAGCAACTGCTTGAAGAGCTGCGGGCTTTGAGGTAGCGCGAAGAACTGGCCTTCGTTGACGCGGCTCGGCACGAGATAGTCGCGCGCACCTTCGGGCGTGCTCTTCGTCAGCATCGGGGTCTCGATGTCGATGAAGCCTTGGGCATCAAGGAATTTGCGCACTTCCATCGCCACGCGGTACCGCAGAATCATGTTCTTCTGCATGACCGGGCGGCGCAGGTCGAGCACGCGGTGCGTGAGGCGGGTGGTCTCCGACAGGTTGTCGTCGTCGAGCTGGAACGGCGGCGTGATGCTCGGGTTCAGCACTTCCAGTTCGTGGCACAGGATCTCGATCTTACCGCTCGTCAGGTTGGCGTTCTCGGTGCCGGCCGGGCGTGCGCGCACGCGGCCGACGATCTTCAGACAGAACTCGTTGCGCACGCCTTCGGCCACCTTGAACATGTCGGCGCGGTCCGGGTCGCAGACGATCTGCACGAGGCCTTCGCGATCGCGCAGGTCGATGAAGATCACGCCGCCATGGTCGCGGCGGCGATGGGCCCAGCCCATGAGTGTGACGGTCTGGTCCATCAGGGCTTCGCTCACAAGCCCGCAGTACGTTGTTCTCATCGGTTTCTCCAGGGTCTCGGTCGTCACCCCCTGCCTCGAAGGCGGGGGAGGAAATGTAGATCAGGCATCGTCGGCTGTGTTGCAAGCCGTCAGGGCCAAAGGGTCGCCAGCCGCTTCAGCCCATGTGATTTCGTGGCAACGCCGTCTGGTGCGCGGGCGGTGCAACCACCCCCATCGAGATGACGTACTTGAGCGCTTCGTCCATGCTCATTTGCAGCGCGATCACGTCCGCGCGCGGCACCATCAGGAAAAAGCCCGACGTGGGGTTGGGTGTGGTGGGCACGTACACGCTGATGTAGTCACCGCTCAGGTGCACCGCCGCTTCGCCCCCGGGCTTGCCGGTGACGAAAGCGATGGTCCAGGCCCCTGCGCGCGGGTACTGCACCAGCACCGCCTCGCGGAATGCGTTGCCGCTGCTCGAGAACAGGGTGTCGGAGACCTGCTTGACCGAGTTGTAGATCGACTTGACGATCGGAATGTTGCTGAGGACGCGGTGCCATTGCCGCAGCGCCCACTGCCCGAAGATGTTCGTGGCGAACATGCCCGTGAGCAGCAACCCGCTCACCAGCACCACCACGCCGATGCCGCGAATCTGGCGCAGGCTGCCCAGGAGATCGTGCGCCGGCTGCCACGACACGACGGACTGCACCTTGTGGATGATGTCGAAGAACACCCCATCCACCAGGCCGAGGACCGAATTGAGGACCCAGAGGGTGATGGCCAGGGGCATCCAGACGAGCAGGCCGGCGAGCAGGTATTTTTTCAATGGGGTCCTTGTGAAAGCGGAACTGGGTCTGGCATCAGCTTTCACTCTTCGGTGCGGCGCTTGGTGCGGTGCTCGGTGCAGGGCTCGCTGCGGCCCCGGGCGTCGCAGCCGGCTCGGCGGGAGCCGGGGCGGCGGCACCGGCTTCGGCAGACGGCGTGCCGCTGTTCGAGGCTCCGCCCCGGAAGTCGGTCACGTACCAGCCTGAACCCTTCAACTGGAAGCCGGCGGCCGTCACCTGTTTGCGGAAGGTATCCGCGCCGCAGGCCGGACACGCGGTCAGCACGGGGTCGGAGATTTTCTGCAGCACGTCTTTCGTGTGGCCGCAGGCCTCGCAACGATAGGCGTAGATGGGCATGGGTGGCTAAGCCTTTGATTCAAAACAAAAAATTATAAGGCCGCTGACGCCTCCGCGGCGCCCGGCGCTTTTGGCCCGCAGGCCTTGGAGTCAACCTTTTGCCGCGCCTGCCAGCCTGTGGTGCGAGCCGTGTCGGTTCAACACCACCTGCGGCACCAGCGAACCGATCAGCATGCCGGCGATGGCGGCCAGGAAACCGGCCAGCTGTGCCGGGAACACCTGGCCGTACGACGTGCCCAGGAAGAGAAGCCAGACCCCCCCGCCAAGGCCGATGGACAGCGCGGCACCTTGGGTGGTCGCCCGTTTCCAGAACAGACCGAAGGTCAATGGCGCGACCGCGCCCACCAAGGTGACCTGATAAGCCCCCGAGACCATGTCGTAGATGGGCGTTCCCTGCAACGCGATCGCATAGGCGCAGACGCAGACACTGAACAACAGCACGGCGATGCGCATCGTCAGCAGTTCCTGCCGGTCGCTGCGCCGCGGGACGAACTGGCGCCAGATGTTCTCCACGAACGTGACCGACGGGGCGAGCAGCGTGGCCGATGCCGTGGACTTCAGCGCCGACAGCAGCGCGCCGAAGAAGATGACTTGCATCGCGAAGGGCATGCGCTCGAGCACCAGGGTGGGCAGCACTTTCTGCGGGTCCTCCTTGATCAGCGTGGCGGCCTGCTCCGGCATGATGATCAGGGCGCTCGTCACGAGGAACATGGGCACGAACGCGAAAAGGATGTACGCGATGCCGCCGATCACCGGGCCACGGGTGGCCGCCCGCACGCTGTTGGCCGACATGACGCGCTGGAACACGTCCTGCTGCGGATTGGACCCGAGCATCATCGTGATGGCCGCCGCGATGAAAAAGGCGACCTGCGTGAACGTCGGCTCAGGCAGGAAATGAAACAGATCGCGGCTGACAGCCAGGTCGATCACCTTGGCGGCGCCACCGGCCTGCCCTGCCGCGAACACCGCGATGATGCTCAATCCGACCACGAGGATGATCATCTGCAGGAAGTCCGTGACCGCCACCGACCACATGCCGCCGAACAGCGTGTAAGCCAGGATGGACACCGTGCCGATCACCATGCCCGCCGGGATGCTGATGGACCCGGCTGACAGCAGGTTGAAGACCAGGCCGAGCGCGGTGACCTGCGCCGACACCCAACCCAGGTAGCTCAGCACGATGATCAACGAGCAGACGAGTTCGATGCCGCGGCCATAGCGCTCCCGGTAGTAGTCGCTGATGGTCAGCAGCGTCATCTTGTACAGCCGAGCTGCGAAGAACAGCCCCACCAGGATGAGGCACGAACCTGCGCCGAACGGGTCTTCCACGATGGCACCCAGCCCGCCCTGGACGAACTTGGCCGGAATGCCCAGCACCGTCTCCGAACCGAACCAGGTGGCAAACGTGGTGGTGACGATCATGATCAGCGGCAGGTGCCGGCCGGCGATCGCGAAGTCGGTGGTGTTCTTGACACGTTTGGCCGCCCAAAGGCCGATGCCGATGGTGACGAACAGATAGAGAAAGACCAGGGTCAGCAGCATGGAAGGGTGTCTCCGGGAATGCGGGAGGCAGGGCCATCGGGATTGAAGCGCGGAATTATCTCCGCAAGTCGCATGGCGATTCCGGCCGGCAAGCCCCCGCGCCCTCGATTTTCACCCCTTCGTGCATTCCTGACAGGCCAAATCGGATCGGCAACCGTCCGGACAGTTGCCCTCTTCTTTCCGGCCAACACCGCAACGCCTGCCGCGCGTTTTTCCTGCCCTGGGGCATTTGACATTTCCGTCCCGACGGCACGCTGCGACGCCCTCCGCCAATCCATTGAGCCCACGCGGCTCCGATTGAACCTAAGCTACCACGAGCCGTTCTCGTGCCGCCGTCGCCGCGGCGCCGCCTGTTGAGTCGCCGGACTTTCGGCGCCGGAGCCCGGCCGCGACACACCCCAGGCCGGCAAGAGCCATCAGCGGCACGGCCGGTTCCGGCACCGGCGCGGCAATGGCCCGGAGCATGAAGGGCACCAGCGTGCCGCCTTGCCGCCCATACCCGACGATGTCACCCCGGTCGTTCAACCGGGAGGGCACGATCCAGTCCCAGCCGGCCAGATTGGCCGGGTCGATGAGGCTTTGCAAACGGAAGGAGCCTTCGCCCGGCTGGTAGACAAAGGGATCCCAGCTGAGCTCGCCTCCGTTGGGACGTATCGAACGGCCAAGCACCTGGCCCAGGTTGTTGAAGTCGAGCACCTCGTCGTCGATCGTGCCCGCCAGGCCATCGATCGCGTTCATCACGCCGTCCCGGAACAGCATCGCACGGTTTGCGTCGCCGGGGCCAACGTTGAGCGCGACATCCCCGTGGTCGTTGATCCTGGCGATCGGCGACCCGTTCAGGTCAGTGGGAAGGCGCGTCGAGCCGCCTGTGGAGAGGTCGTGGATCCAGTAATGTTGGCCTTCGGAGCCACCATCATCGACAAGCACCTGGCCGCCGTTGTTGATGCCTTCAGCCAGGCTGTTGCGAAACGGAAGCGTGGAGAAGCCCTCGTGGGGCGAGTACGCGAACGCCCGATAGCCACCCGGGTCTTCACGGAAGCCGACCACTTGGCCTCGGTCGTTGATGCCGAGGGCCCCGCTGTAGCGGTCGCCGGTGTTCGGGACGAGATATCCGGCGCCGCCCGCCCGCAGCACATAGGCGTGGCCATTCACCAATGCAGCGACCTCGCCTCGTTCGTTGAGGTCGTTGGCGCCGAAGTCGCCCCCGATCTGGGCAGGAAGGCCGGCTGGCATCAGTGTCTCGTAGCCGACGCCCGGCGTGTACAGAAACAGTGCCGAACCGGCACGGCGGCCGTCCAGCTTCCACCGGCCAGCGAACTGGCCGCGGTCGTTGAAAGCGCCGATGTTTTCGAGCTGCGCCCCGGGGACACCCAGCGGGGCTACCGCATCCAGTTGATAACGTGGCGCGGCCCCGGCCGAGCCCACCCCCATCAGCGCGATGCACAGCGCGCCCACTCGCAAGCCTTGCATGATTGGTCCTCCCTCCGCCGCGTGAGGCGGCTGTGACCTGCACTTTAGGCGCTGTCGGACGGATTCGCCACGTCACTTCGTGTCTTCTACGATTGTCGAAGCGAACTGGGATCAGCGCTGTGCATGACCTCGCTCGACCAGGCGCTGCGGTGCACTTCGCGCCGCTCTCAGCCGCGGCGCTGGCGCCATGCGGTTGCCGCGAGTGCCGCGGTGCCCAAGGCCATCAGCGCCATCGTGCCCGGCTCGGACACCGGTGCAGCGAGAGCGGCAAATGTGAAGGTGCCGCCATAGCTGCTTCGCGGATACTGGAACGAAGCCGTCGGCGTGCCGAATAATCGCAACGCGTAGTCGCCCGCCACCAATGTCTGCGTTGCAAACGTCACCTCACGGTGCGGAAAAGGCGGCGGCGGCACGGTCTCGGCGCCTGCCTCGATCACCGTGGTGCCGCCGCGTTCGAGCCGACCGTCGAGATCGTTGATCCAGAACCGGTTGCTCAATGGCGTGTTGAAGAACGCGGAAAACGCGAACGATGTGCCAGATGCGACCGAGAACGTGAACACATCCTCGAACGGCATCGTGTGGGAGATGTCATCGAACGTGAACGCTGTCGGGCTGGTCACGGCGCCGAGCGAGAACGTTTCGGCATGTGCCGGCAAGGCGGCGGCGAATGCTGCCGCGGCGCAGGCAAGCACTGCCCGGCGAAAGAGGGCGGGTGTCGAGTTCATTGGAGGCTCCCTTGGAAGCGGCGGCTCGCCGCCACGGCCAAGTTAGGTGCAGCAGGACGTGAAATCAACCATCGCCTGCGGTCCGGGGGACCGAGGACTGCGCGAGTACTCTCTGATTCTGAGCGAGAGCGTCAAGCTGCCAGAGCAGGTCACCGTACCCACGGCTGCAACCACACCATGATCGCGGCGCAGGAGGCGGCCAGGCCGGCGGCCGCGAGCAGCACGGCCGTCAACAGCCGATTCGTGCGCCGCTGCTCGTCCAGCAGCGCCAGCAACGCAGGAGACTCCTCGCGCTGCGGCCGGTGCAGCGTCTGGTGCAGCAGACGGGGAAGCTCCGGAAGCAGTTGCGCGTAGTGCGGTGCTTCCTTTTTCATGCGTGCGAATAACCCACGCACGCCGATCTGTTCGTGCATCCACCGCTCGAGGAAAGGCTTGGCTGTGCTCCAAAGATCGAGATTGGGATCGAGCTGGCGGCCAAGGCCTTCGACGTTCAGCAAGGTTTTTTGCAGCAGCACGAGCTGCGGCTGGACCTCGACGTTGAAGCGGCGCGAAGTCTGGAACAGTCGCAACAGCACCTGGCCCAGCGAGATGTCCTTCAATGGGCGGTCGAAATGCGGTTCGCACACGGCGCGGATGGCGCCTTCGAGTTCGTCCACCCGCGTGCCGGCCGGCACCCAGCCGCTTTCCAAGTGAAGTTCGGCCACGCGCTTGTAATCACGCCGGAAGAACGCGATGAAGTTCTGGGCCAGGTATTCCTTGTCGACCTCGGTGAGCGTGCCGACGATGCCGAAGTCGAGCGCCACGTAGCGGCCGAACGTGGCAGGCGCAACGCTGACCTGGATGTTGCCCGGGTGCATGTCGGCGTGGAAGAAGCCGTCGCGAAACACCTGGGTGAAGAAAATGGTCACGCCGTCTCGCGCGAGCTTCTTGATGTCGACGCCGGCATCGCTCAGGCGCTTGCGTTGGCTGATCGGCACGCCATTCATGCGTTCCATCACGATGACGCTCTGGGTGCACAGGTCCCAGACCATCTCGGGCACCATGAGCAGGTCCAGGCCCTCCATGTTCCGCCGCAGCTGGGCCCCGTTGGCGGCCTCGCGCACCAGATCAAGCTCGTCGTGCAGGTACTTGTCGAACTCGGCCACCACCTCGCGTGGCTTGAGGCGCTTGCCGTCCACTGACCAGCGCTCGATCCAACGTGCGAGGGTGCGCAGCAAGGACAAGTCATCGTCGATGATTGCCAGCATGCCGGGGCGCAGCACTTTCACGGCCACCTCGCGGCCGTCCATCATCGTGGCAAAGTGCACTTGGGCGATCGATGCGCTGGCCACCGGTTCGGCATCGAACGTGGCGAACACGGCCTCGATGGGCCGCTTGAACGCCTTCTCGACGAGGGCCCTTGCCTCGGCCGCCGGAAACGGGGGCACGTTGTCCTGGAGGCGCGCCAGCTCGTCGGCCACGTCGTCGGGCAACAGGTCGCGACGGGTGGACAGCACCTGGCCGAACTTGACGAAGATGGGGCCGAGGCGTTCGAGGGCCAGGCGCAGGCGCTGGCCCGGCGGAGCATCGAGCCGGCGGCCGAACGTGACCACCGATACCATCACCCGCACCCACCGCTGGCGGAAGCCCGACAGCGCGACTTCGTCGAGACCGTACCGAAGAACCGTGAGGACGATGTAGATGAGCCGGGCGAGGTGCCTCATCGGGGCCCGCCGCCCCCGCTGCGCACGATGAGGCCTTGCAGCGTCTTGGCCGCAAAGCTGAAGCCCGCGGCGATGGTGGATGCAGCCCTGGCGATCTGGTGGGCGGGAGCTTGGCCCACGATGCGGGCGAGATCGTCCTCGATGTCCCAGCGCAAGTTGTCGATCAGCCAGCTGACGTCGGCGGCAAATCCCGAATCGCCGTCGATGTTGACGCTCGGGCGCTCCCCCGCCAGCCACATGCCCGCCAGGCGCACGGGGTTGGAAGCATCGAGGCAGACCCGCAGTTCGGGGGCCGCCGGCGGCTCGGTGCCACCCCATTCCAGCAGCCCTGCAGGCGTGATGGCGAACGCGACGACCGGCGGCGCCGGCAGGAGTGAGGGCCACCCAGCCCACACCAGTTGGACGTGACGTCCCGCATGCGGCTTCAGCCGTTCGATGGCAACGGTTTCGGCCGCGATCACGTGGTTGAGCAGCAGCGTGATGCGCTCCATGGCGGCAGAACCCAGCGAGG
>Ga0170475_118923199_pt1 | contig 10968 bp, 8 predicted proteins | sample Soicark_Litter_5_FD_111474 | JGI IMG/M metagenome (GOLD analysis project Ga0170475, IMG submission 111474) | Avena fatua rhizosphere microbial communities from Hopland, California, USA. Combined Assembly of 48 SPs | reverse complement strand
CGGCGTTGTCGCTGTTTGGCTTCGGGGTGTGTTTCTCCACGTCTGGATTTGTTGGATTTGCCCTCGCTTTGCTCTTCGCTCCGCTGATTTCCTATAGACCACGACAATCGCTGGCTCTCGGACTTGCCGGGTGCGGTGTCGTGTTGATGGCGTTCGGCGCGGCCGTGTGGTTAGGCTGGTCCTCCGGCGATGTCGTGTCCGTCCTTTCAGAACGAACGATTGAGCGGTTTCAGGAAGAGTGGGATCCGCCGGTTCAGGCGGCGCTGAACGCGATGTCGACCTCCATGCCCATCGCAATTTTCGGAGTCGGCGAAGGGGGCAGCACGTTTGAGGTGATGCGTTACCTTAATCAGAGCTTCGAATATGCCTATGCTCCGAACATCGGGCTAATTCGTCTTGCTGTCGAGAACGGCATGATCGGCGCGACGCTCTTCTTTGGCGCGTACGGCCTGGTGCTCCGGCGTGCGCTCGTGGAGATGCGACAGAATCCCTCGCCAGACAGAAGCCTGTTCCTGGCTGCCTCGGTGTCTGGAATGTGTCTCTCGATGACCGGCTCAGGCATTCCCCTGGGAGTGTCGATGTCCGTTGCTGCCCTCTACACGGCGCAAGTCGCGAGATCGCGGTTCACCTCAGCGCAAGCCCGGATCAGAAGCCGGCCTGCTCATCGAGGTCTTTCACGCTCCCAGGGATCGCCTTCGACAGCGAGCGGGGGCGCGTAAAGCGTTTGAAACGGCTGATTCAGATTCAGGCTGATTCGGCGGGACGGGTTACACAAGATCGCCTCAGGGCCAAGTTTCACTAGATTCGCTGTCTCAGACGACTGTCTCCAATGACCGAAAGCCGGACGACAGGAAGTTCCAGCAGGGTTGGCGAATGGACACCGTCGCGCTGAAGTCCTCCCTCCGCAGGCGGACGCAATCTCTTGCCAGAGCAGGTGGAAGAGCTGTCCGGGACATCCGGGTGAGAGGAATCCCCAGGCTGATGCACCTGACCGCCCCGCTTCTCATCGGCAGAGGCGTACAGACCCTTGAAAACGTCTCCGGTGTGCGAATCGCCATCGACGTCCGCGACTACCCGAGCTGCATGATGTTCTACGACCGCTTCTGTCCGGGGCTTGTGGCTTTGCTCGAGCGATGGGTGGAGCGCGGATCCTCCGTTCTCGATGTCGGCGCTCAGATTGGATATGTGACCGCGACTCTCGCCAGGCTCGTGGGGCCGGGCGGCAGGGTGCACAGCTTCGAACCGGATCCCAACGCACTCAAACTGCTGCGACGCACGATCGCTGCGAACGACTGCAGCTGGGTGAAAGTGTTTCCGGTTGCCGCCGGCGACAGGGACGAAGAGTTGATGTTCAATCTTTCTCCCACGCTCGGTTGGTCGACCGCCGTTGCGGGCGACCGTCATCACGACATGATGCCCATCACCGTTCAAGGGGTGCGGATCGATACCCTGGCAGCGCGTGGGGAACTCCGGCGGCCTGTCCGGTTCGTTAAGATCGACGTCGAGGGCTTCGAGTGCTCCGTTTTGGAGGGTATGGCGCAGTTGCTGGCCGAAGACGCTCCGGTGGTGGTGACCGAGGTCAATGGGCACACCGCGAGAGAGGTGCTCGAGCGACTCTCTTGTCAGGGTCAACACCTGTTCGTCATCACAGAACGCGCCGGTTTGCTGAGCGGGGGGCAAGTGGCCCTGCGGCCGATCACCCCGAAGGAGAAGCTGGGGTTCGCAGATGTGGTGGCGATTCCCCGGCAAATGGAGCCGCCCGCGAACTGGATTTCTCCGTCCTAAGTTGGTTGAGTCCCTCGATCGTCGTCCTGCGGTTACACCTGAGAGACTCTGAGACTACTGAAAACAGTACCTCGTCGTGCACAAGAACTCCTGCCACACTGAATAATGGTGTCGAGACTACCTGCTCTGCCTGACACCGTGCGCGCAAGCAGGACGCCCGCCTGGAGGGTTGACTGCGCCAGGCCTCGTCCTTGTCCAACGTGCGGCGAGCATCGGCGAAGGAGCCTGACGACAAGGCCAGACGGAGTACCTGTGTGCCGTTGCGATGGCTGCGCCATGTTGTTCGTCCCTGTGACGCCGCGACAAGACGAGATCGCGAGATTTTATGAATCGTACGCCGGCTTCAAGGGATATGGCGCCAGGCGAAGCGGATTGCTCCGACGAACGGTTCAGAGCCTCGCGAATCCATATATCTCAGTCCTGCAGGCGTCGGGCGGCCTTTACGGGAGGAGGGTGTGCGACGTTGGCTGTTCGACTGGAGCATTCCTGGATCTCGTATCTGACAGACACGCGGTTTCGTTTGGAATCGATATTGACGGTGAAGTACTCCGGGTACTGAAGGCGAAGCGCATTCACGGTTTCACGCATCTGAGGGAATTACCGCTGCGGATGGATGTGGTGTGCCTGCTTCAGGTGCTTGAACATCTCCTCGAGCCCGCGGAGATGATCGCCGACGTGGCGAATGCGCTCGAGCGAGACGGCCGCGTGCTTGTCTCGGTTCCGAACGCTGGCGAGGTTCAGAAACTGGGTCAGCACTGGGTTGGATTCAGGGTCGACTTCGAGCATCTCAACTACTTCGATCTTTCGACTCTCAGTCAACTCCTGAGTATGCACGGCTTGTACGTGGAGCAGTACTGGGAACACGGCCAGCCGCAATTGAAGAGAGTGGGTACGTCGCATGGTCACTCTCGATTCGATACGCCTCGAATGAGCGGTCGGATCGAATCACTGATGCGTCGAATGCTCGGCGGGTCGATGGAAACGTCGGGAACGTTCGTGCTCACAGTGCTGGCGCGAAAGGCGTGAGTTCGTGACGTTTGGGCGCGAGGAGCGAACGCAGCCGGACGCCCCGAGTCGAATCGGCGCGATCGAACCGGCGTCTGGTGGCGTTGAGGGTCACCGATGGCCGGCGGCGCAGTGGAGAAGACAGGGATCAGCGCGATGTGCGGAATAGCCGGTTGCGCTTTGTCCCCAAATGGTGGAGGCCATGATTCAGCTCTGGAAGGGGTCCGTCGCATGCTGAATCACATGCGCCGGCGTGGGCCGGACGCGGAAGGTCTGTGGTCGAGCCCAGGCGTGGTGCTCGGGCACCGGCGCCTTGCGATCCTGGACCTGGCGGCTCGTGCCAATCAGCCACTGGTCTCGGCCCACGGACGCTACTCGATCGTGTTCAACGGCGAGATCTATAACTTCCGGGAGCTGCGCCGGTCACTGGAGCAACAGGGCGTCTCATTCCGCACGACTTCCGATACCGAAGTCCTGCTCGTGCTATACGACAGAGAAGGCGCAGGCATGCTCGCTCGCCTCCGAGGGATGTTCGCCTTTGCGATTTGGGACAGCACGTCCGGCGAACTGTTTCTCGCTCGCGATCCCTATGGAATCAAGCCGCTTTACTACGCGTCGACGGAAGCAGGACTTGTCTTTGCTTCACAGGTCAAGGGCCTGGTCGCCTCACGGCTGGCGGGGACCAGCCCCGAGCCAGCCGGGATTGCGGGCTTCCATCCGTGGGGCAGCGTACCAGAGCCATGGACGCTCTTTCGCAATGTGTTGGCGCTGCCGGCTGGACATTGGCTGCGCGTGCGGGAGGGAGTAGCGGGAACCCCGGTCTGCTGGGACGATATCCGTGTGCACTGGCGCACGAACGGCGCCGAACGCCCGGCTGACGACCTTGGACTGCGAGTGCGGGAGGCGCTGACGGATTCCGTTCGCGCGCACCTCGTGTCCGACGTGCCGGTCAGCGTGTTCCTGTCCGGCGGAGTCGATTCGGCGGTGATTGCCGCGCTTGCGAGCGAGCTCGGCGCGTCCCTGGAAGGGATCACGATCGGGTTCGAGGAGTTCGCTGGCAGGCCAGACGACGAGGTGGCCGCGGCTGCCGTCACCGCGGCGCACTACGGGATGCCGCATCACGAACGCCGCGTGTCCGTGTCTGAGTTCGTGCGGGACGCCCCACGGATCCTGGCGGCCATGGATCAACCGTCGATCGACGGCGTCAACACCTGGTTTGCCAGCAAGGCGGCGGCAGAGCGAGGGCACAAGGTCGTGCTCTCCGGAGTCGGCGGCGACGAACTGTTCTGCGGGTACTCGTCGTTTGCGCGCGTGCCTCGCACGGCCGCCTTTGGCCACGTGGCCACCTCGTGGCGACCGGCCCGCGCGCTATGCGACGGGTTCTTCAAATACCTCGGCAAGCGCCTGGCTCAGCCAAAAATGGCAGGGCTGGCATCTCTCAGCGGCTCGATCGAAGGTGCCTATTTTCTCAGTCGCGGACTGTTCCTACCGCAGGAGCTGCCCGCGCTGATCGGCCCGGATATGGCGAGCGAGGGGCTGGCTCGGCTCGCCGGTTCGCCGCTCGGCATCGGCTGCGCCGATACCCGTGATGCGACCGCGGCGGTCGGCCTGCTCGAGTCCACGTGCTACCTGCGCAATCAGTTGTTGCGCGATAGCGACTGGGCGAGTATGGATCACTCCCTCGAGCTGCGGACCCCTCTCGTCGATGCGCGGCTGTTGGCGGCGCTCGCGCCCTTCGTTTCGGGTTTCAGACGGGGCGCGGGGAAAGCGCTGATGTCGCAGGCTCCGCGGGCGCCCTTACCCGCCGCAATCGCCAGCCGTCCAAAGACAGGGTTCAGCGTGCCGATGGCCAGGTGGCTATCAGGCCCGATCGGTAGCCGTCCCGATCCTCGACCGCTCGGCAAGCTGCAGCGGAATTCCTGGGCACGCAACTGGGCGGCCATCGTGATGGCCGATGCCATACCGTGCGCGTAATCCATGTCGTCCCCTCCGTGGACAACCAGGCGAGCGGACCATCGTATTCCGTCGTTCGGTTGTGTGAATCTCTAATCGAGACCGGCGCGGATGTCCGCCTGGCCGCGCTGGAGTGGAGTCCTTCAACCAGATCCGCTCCGTATCTCATGTCATTTCCTCTCGGGATGGGTCCGCGGCGGCTTGGCAGGTCACCGGAGATGTACCGTTGGCTGGTCGATCAAGCCGGATCCCGCCGATTTGACGTCATTCACAACCACAGCCTGTGGATGATGCCAAACGTCTACCCGGGGAGAGTCTGCCAGCGTTTTTCGAACCGCCGGCTCATGGTGTCTCCGCGCGGCACACTCTCGGATTGGGCGCGGAGCTTCCACGGGTTACGGAAGACGGTGTTCTGGCGTCTACAACAGGGCCCCGCCGTACGCGGGGCCGCATGCTTCCACGGCACCAGCGAACGCGAATACCAGGACATTCGCAAACGCGGATTTGTGCAGCCGATTTGCATGCTTCCAAACGGCATCGACGTCCCGCCATTGCTCAAGACCTCTGCAAGTGACCGTCATCGGCTGCTCTTCCTGGGACGTGTCCACCCGATAAAGGGCGTGACAACCTTGTTGCACGCTTGGGGTGTGATTCAGCATCGCTTCCGCGACTGGGAGTTGCACATCGTCGGCCCGGATGACAACGGCCACCTGGCAGAGGTGCGCGCCCTTGCTGCCCACCTGAAGCTCGACCGCTTCGTTCTGTCTGGTCCGCTGTACGGGGCGAAGAAGTTGAACGCATACCGTGAGGCCGCCCTGTTCGTGCTGCCCACCCTTTCAGAGAACTTTGCCATGACGGTGGCTGAAGCTCTCGCCGCCGGCACTCCCGCCGTCGTCACTGTCGCGGCTCCTTGGTCGAGATTGAGAGGCGAGGGCGCAGGCTGGTCGATCGAACTTGGCGTAGATCCCCTGGTGGCCTGTCTCGAGGAGGCGCTCAGTTCGTCACCTGGTCAGCTGGCGCAAATGGGCCAGGCCGGCCGTCGTTGGATGTTGAAGGAATTCACCTGGCGCAGGATCGGCGAGCAGTTCGCCATGACGTATCGGTGGTTGCTCGAGGGTGGCGACGCACCGGCCTGGGTCCGGATGAATTGAACCTCGGGACGGGACTCGCCGTGAGTGGATGCTGCCCACTGTGTTCTGGTGTCATCTTCTCGACATGGCACTTTGGCCTCATGTCCTGCGAGAGCTGCGGCCTCGTCGTCTCCACAGAAGTCTGGAGCCCTGCCGCAAACGAACGGCTGAACGCGGAGTTCTTCGATGATGAACATGAACAAGTCGCATCGTGCTGGACCCGACTATTCGAGCGACTGAACAACGGGCGCACGTTGCGGCGCCTCCTGGGTGCGGGAAACGCCGCACGCGGCAGGTTGCTCGAGATCGGGGTGGGGAACGGCTCGCTGCTGACGGCCGCGCGCTCACAAGGGTACAGCCCCTGCGGATGCGATCTATCGGCCGCGGCTTGCAGGCGGGTCGGCAGAACGGCCGGCATCAGCGTGTACTGTGGCCCCCTTCAGACACTTCCCGGGAACGAACTCTTCGACGTCATCGTGATGAATCACGTGCTCGAGCACGCCGCGAACCCCGTGGCTCTTCTCAAGGCGGCCCGCGCGAGGATCAGGCCCGGGGGATTGCTGCATCTGGCCGTTCCCAATGTGGGCTCCTGGGAAGCGCGATGCGCTGGCTGGAATTCTTACGAGCCCTATCACCTGCTCTATTTCACGTCTGACACTCTGCAAAGCGCCGCGCGGCAAGCCGGGTTCGACATTCTGAACGTGGCCACGCATGAATCGTTCTCCGGCTGGTTCCTGGCCCTCTTTCGCACTCTTGGAAACCGGCGCCTCTCACCCGGCAGGGTGGCTGGCCGTGTACCAGTCGGGCGAACGTGGCCGGGAATCGAAGCGCTGTATCGCATCGCGATGATCGGCGCCGGCGCCATCACCTTGCCGCTGCGGCGACTGCAGGAAGCCCTCGGACGCGGAGACGAGGTCATTCTCCTCTGCACCGCCGAACAATCAGATCGCCGATCTCATTACCACCGTTCCGGCTGAGACGGATTTCTGTGTCGATCCCCCGATTTATGTAGGCGGTCCGGTGGACCCGGCGATGCGGCCGTCGCCCCGCCCCAGCCTGACGCTGAGGATCCGGTCATCGGAGCAGTGCAATAATGTTGCAAAAGTCTCTCGGCGGTTTCTGCGTCGCGGGCCTCCTTTGCGCGATTTCGCTATCAGCGGCGGCCCAGACGCGCCTCAATCTCGCCGGCTACGGCGACTCCGTAGTCCTGTGGGAAAACATGTCCAACGGCAGTAGCTATGTATGGAAGTTGGATGGCCTGCAAGTGGCCAGCGAGGACGTTCTCCCGGGATTCGGGGACGGCAACTGGCGCATCGCGGGGTTCGGCGATACCAATGGTGACGGCAAAACCGGCATCGTCTGGCGCAATACGATCACGGGTGAAAACCAACTCCGGACCATGGACGGCCTCGCGGTCACCGGACAGGCACAATTGCCGTCGATGGCGGTCGAGTGGCGTATCGCGGGCATGGCGGATGTGAATGGCGATGGACGGGCAGACATCTTCTGGCGACACAATGATACAGGCGAGAACGCCGTGTGGTTCATGACCGGCTCAACCGTGAATTCAGAGGGCGCATTACCGGCGGTGCCTGTTCAATGGACTTTCGCAGGAATCGGCGATGTCAGCGGCGACGGCCGCGCCAGTGTCGTCTGGCGCAGTCAGGCGACGGCCGAAAACTACCTTTGGACGCTCAATGGCCTGGATGTCACGTCCGAGACGACACTTCCCGCAATGTCGCTCGCATGGTCGCTGGCTGGCATGGCGGACTACAACGGCGATGGCAAAGCCGACGTCATTTGGCGCAACGGGGAAACAGGTGAGAACTACGCCTGGTTCATGAACCGCACCGCGATTGGGGCACAGGGATTTCTTCCCACAGTCGCTGACGTGAATTGGAGAATGTCAGCATTCGGCGATTACAACGGCGACGGTCGCGCCGACGTGCTTTGGCGCCACGCGCCGACGGGTCAGAACTATCTCTGGCTGATGGATGGCGCCACAATTGTCAGCGACGGATATCTTCCGTCTGTCGCCGACCCTGCCTGGGCAAGCCGCATCGAATTTCCCCTGCCGATCCAGTCAGTCCAGCCAACTGCATCCGGTGGCGGTGGGGGAAGCGCGTTGTCGACGCAGACGAGCACGACCGCGCCGGGCGCCTCGGCCCGGCGGGGCACGCCCCCGACACCCGGTTCGGGTGCGCTCACTACCACAACCGTCACGACACCTGCTGCGTCCGGCACTCGAGCGCCACGTAACTCGAATGTCTGCGTCATGTCATCCGGCGCTGGTCCGTTCGATCTCTGTTTCGCCAATACCGAAAACCTTTCGGCTACGCGGATGCTAACGTTCAAAGTGAACGACATGTCGCGCACGATCGACCTATCCGGGAATTTCACCCTGGCGGGCGGAAATCCCGTGACGCTCACGACCACGGGCCCCACGAAGCTGACTTTGCCTGTCAGCGGCACCCTGGCGACGAAAGAGTCTTCGCTACCGGCCGCAGGCGGGAAGATGACTGGTAGACTTGACTTTCTCTACGGAGATTCAGCACGGTGGACTGCGCCTGATGGGCAAGTCTTCGGTCTCTTTCAAGGAGACACGGTATTCAACAACAGCACGACCGATCACATCTTCAATCTCGGCTACAACATTGGTCGCAGCAGTCCAGTGGACCCAAGGGAGCCGTATCTGTATCTGTCAATGGAATCCGATTACAACGTGGGCACCGATCGACTCATGGAGTATCACCTGAACTACCTGGGCGTTGGCGCGACGGGTGTCCGCAGACCCCTCAACTTCAACATCAGCCGCAATACACACCAGTCTCACTGGGGCTTTCTCGCTGAGGACTTTTTTTTCGGCAACAGCAACCAGAGCCGAATTCCCGTGAATTTCAATTTCGCCGGGACCAGCGGGTCGCACACGGTAACCGTCGCACCGGTGACTGCCACGGCAACCGGCTTGACTGTTTACGGCGCGAATGGACAGATTGCAAACGTGCTAGAGACGCGCAACACCATTCCTTCCGCCGGAAACGTGACAACGTTCTATGTCAAACACGATTCGGCCGGCAATGGCCGGCTTGCAGTCAGCGACCGTCTCGGCCATGAGACAGTCGTGATTCCAGGCGATGCGAGGGGCGTCGCATCGTTCAACACAGCCTCGATCCTCATGGCACGACCGTCCAACGGAGGCCAGGTCAGACTCAGTGGGAATGCCGGTGTTGGCTCTATTTCGCTCGAAACCAATGCGGGTGCTTCAGTCTTTTCGTTTGCCAACATAGGCGTCAACGCGATTCTCGGCGATAACCGCGACATCGTCGTCAGACTCAATAATGAAGAGCGCATCCGCTTTGGCGCCCCAGGGGGCAGCGGCTCCACGGTCGCGGTTACTGGCTCGTTCACGGCCTCCTCCACCATCCAGCCGGCGAGCTTCACAGTGGCCAACTTACCGTCTGCATCGGAAGCGGGCGCGGGCGCGACGGCATATGCCTCGAACGGACGCCGATCCGGAGAACAGCCCGGTGCCGGTACCGGTATTCCAGTATGGAGCGACGGCACGATCTGGCGCACATACTACGACAATTCGGTGGTCGCCCAGTAGGCACGCGCCACCACCACCGGGCTTCCTTCAGCTGCTAGAGGTCGAGTCACAACTTCGCGGTCGGCGAGGCGATTGAGCGAAGGACTCGGTCGCTCCGGGCGGACGACGGCGAACGGACCCGATGTCAGGGTTCTCCCTCGCGCGAGGCGGAGCCCCTGGCGCGAGGTGAAGTCGTTCTCCTTTGCAGACAGCGGTTCCATGCCTGATCATCCACCATCTTCCGGAACGGTGGCCGTCATCATTCTCACTCACAATGAGAAGGCGAACATCGCGTACGCCCTGTCCAACACCGTCGGCTGGGCCAACGAGGTGTTCGTCCTCGATTCGATGAGCACCGACGGCACGCAGTCGATTGCCAGGCGATACGACTGCCTTGTCGTGCAGCATCCGTTCGAGAACTACGCAACGCAGCGAAACTACGCGCTGGACGCCCTGCCGATTCGCTCTGAATGGGTGTTCTTCCTGGATGCCGACGAATCGCTCTCGGCAGGTCTGAAAAACGAAATCGTCGATCTCATTGCGACCGTCCCCGCTGAGAACGGGTTCTTTGTGAAGTACCGGTTGATCTGGATGGGCCGGTGGATTCGCAGGGGGTACTATCCTTCCTGGATTCTCCGGCTGTTTCGCCACGGCAAGGGTCGGTGTCAGAACCGCGCCATCAACGAACAGCTCTACGTGGATGGCGCAACCGGTTACTTGTCCAACGATCTGATCCACGAAGACAGGCGCGGCATCGGCGACTGGATCGCCAAGCACAATCGTTACGCCAGCGGCGAAGCGTTGGAGTTGGCGCGCACCGAGCAGGAACGCCGGTCGAACGAGATCGACGCGAGGCTGATGGGTTCCCAGGCCGAACGCAGGCGCTGGATCCGCCGCCACCTGTGGAACAGGTTGCCACCCCTCGTCAGGCCAGTTGCGTATTTCTGTTACCGCTATGTGCTGCGTCTGGGTTTTTTGGACGGCGTTCCCGGGGTCACCTTCCATTTCTTACAGGCACTCTGGTACCCCATGCTCATCGATATCAAGTACCTCGAACTGCGCGCGCGCCAACACCAATTGCCGGAAGTACCAATCACCGACACGAGACACCGCGAGGCATGAACGGCCTCGCGAAGGCCAACACGATCGCACTATGTGCGGAATAGCCGGCTTCCAAGGCGGGTTCGATCCCGAACTGCTGTCCGCGTGCGCTGACGCTCTGCGTCACCGCGGTCCCGACGACGCCGGCGAGTGGTATTCGTCCCGATGGCAGGTCGGGCTTGCGCACCGCCGCCTCGCGATCATCGACGTCTCGCCGCGTGGTCATCAACCGATGCACGACAGGGCGCGAACTGCTGTGATCGTGTTCAACGGCGAGATTTACAACTTCCGCGATCTTCGTGCCGAGCTCGAGCAGAGCGGACATTCCTTTCGCGGCCACTCGGATACCGAAGTGCTCCTCGCCCTCTATGGAGCAAAGGGCGAGGCGATGCTCTCGCTGCTTAATGG
>Ga0170475_111043161_pt1 | contig 10969 bp, 6 predicted proteins | sample Soicark_Litter_5_FD_111474 | JGI IMG/M metagenome (GOLD analysis project Ga0170475, IMG submission 111474) | Avena fatua rhizosphere microbial communities from Hopland, California, USA. Combined Assembly of 48 SPs | reverse complement strand
TTGCGGTTGTTTTCATTGGTATGCAGGAACGTTATCCGGGGGTATCTGGCGTTGCCACTGCCGCGTAACGGCAGCCCTGGCGCTACGCCGGTTTGGTGGATGGGTGATGGGTGCGCCTGATCATATCCGATCGGGCGCGAAGTCCGGCCCAAAGGCCGTTACGGCTTGTAGCCGGCCCGCCGCTGCAGATCATCGATCCGCCGATCGGCTTCGATACGATTGAGCGAGGCGTCGAATGGTTCGGCCGCCTCCGCCGACAGGATGCGCAACCGCTCGGCCTGATCCGCCGTCATAGGCTCGCCCGCCTCGCTGTGCTGCCGCGGATGCCCGGCGCCGGCCGCCGGATCAGCGCGATGCGCCTCGCGCCCGACCGCACGGTTGTCACGCCCGGCGGCGGCTGCCTCGTTGCGATGCGTGGCGTGGGTGCCGATACCGCTGTGCTTGCGGTCAAGATCATCGCTGTCGACGTTTCGCGGGTTGCTGCTCATAGCCCAGTTTCTCCGGTTCTTTGTTGCCCGCAAACGCCGCAGTGGCGGCTTTGTTGCGTTGGGACAGGTTTCGTGAAGCAGGGCCCGGTCCAATGACGACTGCTGTGGTCGCCGTGAAATATTCACTCATTTTTACGGCAACTATGCACGGCGCTGTTCAGCAATCCGGAAGCCAGCGGAATAACCGCTTCAATTGCCGCACGAGCGCCCTCACCCGTCAGGCCGCATTCCGGGCTTGTCACGGGTAGCCACCATGATGGTGAGGGACTGGTACGCCGCCTGCAACGGACCGTTTATTTCGCGACGAACGCTTATTGCGCGCCGAGGTTCCAGCCGCGGCCGGCATCGCCCAGAAGCTCGAAGCCATCGTTGCGCACCAGCACGGTATCCTCCAGCTTGATGAATCCGCGCTTCGGATGTTTCAGCGTCGTCTCGATCGACAGCACCATGGCAGCTTCCAGCGGACGCTCGGCATCCTCGGCCGGATACGGCACCGGCCCGCTATCAGTCAGATGCGGAACCTCATGGCTCACCAGGCCCATGCCATGCGCGACGAAAGCGAGGTGGTCCCGGACGGACGCCTGCCGCAGCGCCGCTTCCGCCGCGGTGTAGATGCCGCCACCTGGCGCGCCGGCCCGGACGGCCTGCATCGCGGCACGCTGGATACTGTCAACCTCCGCCAGCAGGTCGCGCAGTTGGTTGTCCGGCTCACCGAGGATCCCCATACGGCAGACATCGCCGATATAGCCCTGGTAGTTGCCGCCGGAATCCAGCGACAGGATATCGCCCTTCTCCCATCGCTGGTCAGAGGGCGCCCGGTTGAGGCTGGTGCCCGCGGTAATCAGGCAATAGTCGAATTCCAGGCCCCGCGCGGTTTCTTCGCGGCGCAGTGCCTCGACCAAGTCTCGCTTGCTGGCACCCGGCCCGTGGCCGCCGATGACAGCCAGCATCGAGGCGATGACCTGATCAGAGGCGAAACGCAGTTTCTCGATCTCCACGTCCGTTTTGCGCGCCCGCAGGCGTTCCAGCAGCGGCAACGCATCGACGATGTCAGCGCCGGGGCAAGCATCCTGCAGGACGCAAAACGCATCGGCCGGCAGGAACGCCATTCGACGGCAATGCGCCGGGCCGGCAGGGCGCGCTCCTTCACCAGACTCAGCGCCTGCTGCATCGCATCCGTCGACCCGCCCGAGACGTTGCGTGCCTCCGGCACCCACAGCGGTGCCACCTGCTGCTGCTGGGCCTCCATCCTGTGGCCGATATAGGCCGCCTTCTCCGCACCTGATCCTGGATAGACAACAATCGGCAGATAGCGGCTCTGGCCGACCGCATCGGCATGTTCGAAAAAGAAGAACCGGTAGCCGCCCAGCAGATACTGGACGTTTGGTTTCGACGTCGCCAGCAGCAGGTCAACGTCAGCTTCGTTCATCAGCCGCTCCAGCATCGGCTGGTCGAACGGCGTGCGGGATCGTGCTTGCGGCTGAGACATGCTGTTCTTCCCTTGGCTGCTCTTGCCCAAAAGCCCCGGCCCCAAAAGCCCCGGCCCATGATCCGGGCGGATCAGATTGATGAACGCTCCTGCCTGACCGCAGGCTGTTACGCGAACGCCGGCTATCCGATCCGGTTCATCATGCGCTTATGGGTGCTCACCCACCTGTGCGAGCCGCTGCACAAGCAAGGCCGCGGGACCTGACAACGGTCAGTGTGGTCAACGTTCAACATGCCAGGGTTCGGCATGGCCGGTACGGCTGCGCGGAATGCCATTGACGGCGGCCGTCACAGCAGCCGTTACAAAAGAAAGGACTGGTGACCTTCCGGCCACCAGTCCCTTTTCGCTTCCCGACTGAAGCCAGCGGATTACTCCGCCGCGGTATCCGTCAGCCGGGCATTCTCGTTCCACAGCGTCCGCTGATCGCGTCCGGCCGCCACAGCCCGCAGACGGTTCATCACCGCACCCGTGCCCGCCGGGATCAGGCGCCCGACGATCACGTTCTCCTTCAGCCCCATCAGGCTGTCGGTCTTGCCGGCTGTGGCAGCCTCGGTCAGCACGCGGGTCGTCTCCTGGAACGACGCCGCGCTGATGAAGCTGTTGGTCTGCAGCGAGGCCTTGGTGATGCCCTGCAGCACCGGCATTGCCAGCGCCGGACGCTCGTCCTTCATCAGCTTGGCGTTCACCATGTCGAACTCGGTGCGATCGACCTGCTCCCCGGTCAGGAACGTCGTATCGCCCGGATCGAGGATTTCCACCTTCTGCAGCATCTGGCGGACGATCACTTCGATATGCTTATCGTTGATCTTCACGCCCTGCAGTCGATAGACGTCCTGGATCTCGTTCACCAGGTAGTCGGACAGCGCCTCCACACCCATCACCTTCAGGATGTCATGCGGCACGCGCGGGCCATCGACCAGCGGGTCGCCCCGGCGGACGAAGTCGCCTTCCTGAACGGAAACGTGCTTGCCCTTCTGGATCAGGTACTCGGTGTCCTCGCCCGTTTCGTCGTTCTTCACAATGATCCGGCGCTTGGCCTTGTAGTCCTTGCCGAATTCCACACGCCCATCGATTTCCGCGATGACCGCGTGATCCTTCGGACGCCGCGCCTCGAACAGCTCCGCCACGCGCGGCAGACCGCCGGTAATGTCGCGCGTCTTGCTGCCTTCGCGCGGGATACGCGCCAGCACGTCGCCCGCCTGCACGATGGCGCCATTGTCCACCGACAGGATCGAGTCAGGCGCCAGGAAGTACCGGGCGTCGGTGTTGTTATCCAGCCGGATGACCTCGCCCTTCTCGTCCTTCAACTGCAGGCGCGGACGCAGGTCGATGCTCTTCGAGCCCTGCTTGTAGTCGACGACGACCTTGGAAGTCAGGCCGGTCACCTCGTCCATCCGCTCGACCAGCGTGATGCTGTCGATCAGGTCGATATATTCGACCTTACCGGCACGCTCGGTGATGATCGGCAGGGTGAACGGATCCCACTCGGCAAGCTTCTGGCCGCGAGCCACCACCTGGCCTTCCTCGGCCAGCAGGCGTGCACCATAGGGCACACGGAACCGGGCCCGCTCGCGACCCTTGTCGTCCAGCTGCACGATTTCGCAGTTGCGCGACATCACCACCAGCGCGCCCGTGCTGTTCGCAATCACGTTGCGGTTCTTGATGGTAATCGTGCCCTCGTGGCTGGCCTCGACGCTGGACGTCTCGGCGCCACGCTGCGCCGCGCCGCCGATGTGGAAGGTGCGCATCGTCAACTGTGTGCCCGGCTCACCGATCGACTGCGCGGCAATGACGCCGACAGCCTCACCGATGTTCACCGGCGTGCCGCGGGCGAGGTCACGGCCATAGCAGTGGCCGCAGACACCGATATGCGACTCGCAGGTCAGCACGGAGCGGATCTTGACGCCTTCGACACCCGCTGTCTCCAGCAGTTCGGCTTCCGGTTCCTCGATCAGCGTGTTCCGCGGCAGCAGCACCTTGCCGGTCGCCGGGTCGAACACATCCTCCGCCGTGGTGCGGCCCAAGGTCCGTTCCGACAGCGATGACACGACTTCACCACCGTCCATCACCGGCTTCACCGTCAGCCCACGTTCGGTGCCGCAGTCTTCCTCGACGATGATGCAGTCCTGCGCCACGTCGACCAGACGGCGGGTCAGGTAGCCGGAGTTCGCCGTCTTCAACGCCGTGTCCGCGAGACCCTTGCGAGCGCCATGGGTGGAGTTGAAGTACTCAAGGACGGACAGGCCCTCCTTGAAGTTGGCGATGATCGGCTGCTCGATGATCTCGCCCGAGGGCTTGGCCATCAGCCCGCGCATGCCGGCCAACTGGCGCATCTGTGCCGGCGACCCACGCGCGCCGGAGTGCGACATCATCCACACCGAGTTGGTGGGAACGCCTGCCTCCTGCTTGCTGATCTCCTTCATCATCGCACTGGCGACTTCATCGGTGCAGCGCGACCAGGCGTCGACGACCTTGTTGTAGCGCTCGCCGGCAGTGATCAGGCCGTCCTGGTACTGCTGCTCGAACTCCTTCACCTCGGTCTGGGTGCTGGTGATCAGCTTGTCCTTGCTGTCGGGGATGATCAGGTCGTCCTTGCCGAAGGAGATACCCGCCTTCGCTGCCTGGGCGAACCCGAGGCCCATCAGCTTGTCAGCGAAGATCACGCACTCCTTCTGACCGCAATGGCGATAGACCATGTCGATCACGTCGGAGACGCTCTTCTTCGTCAACTGCCGGTTGATCAGGCTGAACGGCACGTCTGGATGCTTCGGCAGGATCTGCGCGATCATCATCCGGCCCGGAGTCGTGACGACCAGCGGCCTGATCGGGTTGCCGCCGGCATCCACGGTCTCATACCGCGCCTTGATCTTGCTGTGCAGCGTGATCCGCTTGGCGAACAGCGCATGCTCGATCTCGCCAATATTGCCGAAGGCCGGCGCCTCGTTGTCGGGCATGTCCTTGAAGGCCGCGGTTTCCAGCGACAGATAGTACAGGCCCAGAACGATATCCTGGCTCGGCACGATGATCGGCTTGCCGTTCGCCGGGCTGAGGATGTTGTTCGTCGACATCATCAGCACGCGGGCTTCCAGCTGCGCTTCCAGCGACAGCGGCACGTGCACCGCCATCTGGTCGCCGTCGAAGTCAGCGTTGAAGGCGGTGCAGACCAGCGGGTGAAGCTGGATCGCCTTGCCTTCGATCAGCACAGGCTCGAACGCCTGGATGCCCAGGCGGTGCAAGGTCGGGGCGCGGTTCAGCATCACCGGATGCTCGCGGATCACCTCTTCCAGGATGTCCCACACTTCGGGACGCTCCTTCTCCACCATCCGCTTGGCGGCCTTGATGGTGGTGGCGTGACCGTACTTCTCCAGCTTCGAGTAGATGAACGGCTTGAACAGCTCCAGCGCCATCTTCTTCGGCAAGCCGCACTGGTGCAGCTTCAGCTCCGGTCCCACCACGATGACTGAACGGCCGGAGTAGTCGACGCGCTTGCCCAGCAGGTTCTGCCGGAAGCGGCCCTGCTTGCCCTTCAGCATGTCGGACAGCGACTTCAGCGGACGCTTGTTGGCGCCGGTGATGGCGCGGCCACGGCGGCCGTTGTCGAACAGCGCGTCCACCGACTCCTGCAGCATGCGCTTTTCATTGCGGACGATGATGTCCGGCGCGCGCAACTCGATCAGCCGCTTCAGGCGGTTGTTGCGGTTGATGACGCGGCGGTACAGGTCGTTCAGGTCCGAGGTCGCGAAGCGGCCACCGTCCAGCGGCACCAGCGGGCGCAGCTCGGGGGGGATCACCGGCACGACGTCCAGGATCATCCAGTCCGGGCGGCAGCCGGATTCACCGAACGCCTCGATCAGCTTCAGGCGCTTGACCAGCTTCTTGCGCTTGGCCTCGGAGGAGGTTTCCTTCAGGTCTGCGCGCAGCCTGACCTTTTCCGCATCGAGGTCGATGCGGTTCAGCACCTTCTTGATCGCTTCGGCGCCAATGCCGACCTCGAACTGGTCCTCGCCGAACTCGTCCTGCTTGGACATCAACTGCTCTTCGGTCAGAAGCTGCAGCAGCTTCAGATCGGTCGTGCCAGGCTCGAGCACGACGTAGCTTTCGAAGTACAGGATCTTCTCAAGCTCTTTCAGCGTCAGGTCGACCATCAGGCCGATACGGCTAGGCAGCGACTTGAGGAACCAGATGTGGGCAACTGGGGAGGCGAGTTCGATATGGCCCATCCGCTCGCGCCGCACCTTCGCCAGGGTGACCTCGACGCCGCACTTCTCGCAGATGATGCCGCGGAACTTCATCCGCTTGTACTTGCCGCACAGGCACTCATAGTCCTTGATCGGCCCGAAGATGCGGGCGCAGAACAGCCCGTCCCGCTCCGGCTTGAAGGTGCGGTAGTTGATGGTCTCGGGCTTGCGGATCTCGCCGTATGACCACGACCGGATCTGTTCAGGGCTCGCGATCTGAATCTTGATCTGGTCGAAAGTCATCGCCTGGCCGGTCTGGCCAAGGATCTTCATGAGTTCATTCATACGTTTGACACCCTTCTAAACAGCGGGTTCATCAAGCTTGTGGTCGGGCCAGGCCCGGCCATCCGCGTCTTGCGGCGTTGCATCAGCGAAGTCGTGGATGGCCGGGACAAGCCCGGCCATGACACAACGAGGGCGCGCGCGGCCGCGGCAGCGTCCGGCATCAAGCCGCTTGGTTATCCAGATCGACGTTCAGGCCGAGCGACTTCAGTTCCTTCACCAGCACGTTGAAGCTTTCGGGGATGCCGGCCTCGAAGTTGTCCTGCTCGCGGACGATCGCCTCGTAGACCTTGGTGCGGCCGGATACGTCGTCCGACTTCACCGTCAGCATCTCCTGCAAGGTGTAGGCCGCACCGTACGCCTCGAGCGCCCACACCTCCATCTCGCCGAAACGCTGGCCGCCGAACTGAGCCTTGCCGCCCAGTGGCTGTTGGGTGACCAGGCTGTAAGGCCCGATGGACCGTGCGTGGATCTTGTCATCGACCAGGTGGTGCAGCTTCAGCATGTAGATGTAGCCGACAGTCACCTTGCGCTCGAACGTCTCGCCGGTTCGCCCGTCGGTCAGCACGACCTGACCGGAGGTCGCCAGTCCGGCGCGGGTCAGCATGCCCTCGATGTCCGCCATGCGCGCCCCGTCGAACACCGGTGTGGCGATCGGCACGCCCTTGCGCAGGTTCTCGCACATCTCGATCAACTGAGCGGTTTCCAGCGTGGCGATTTGCTGGCTGTAAACGGCATCGCCATAGACTTCCTTCAGCATCTCCAGCAGGGCATCGCGTTGCGCGCCGGTGCGGCGGTATTCCTCCACCAACTCGCCGATTTGCTTGCCGAGATTGGCGCAGGCCCAGCCCAGATGGGTCTCCAGGATCTGCCCCACGTTCATGCGCGACGGCACGCCCAACGGGTTCAGCACCAGGTCGACCGAGGTGCCGTCCTCAAGGAACGGCATGTCCTCGACCGGCACGACGCGCGACACCACACCCTTGTTGCCGTGGCGCCCCGCCATCTTGTCGCCGGGCTGCAGCTTGCGCTTCACCGCGATAAAGACCTTGACCATCTTCATCACGCCGGGCGGCAGTTCGTCACCGCGCTGCAGCTTTTCAACCTTGCTGTCGAAACGAGCCTGCAGGCGGCCGATAGCGACATCGTATTCCCGCTTCAGGGTCTCGATGTCGGCCATTACCGCGTCGTCCTGCACGCCAATATGGCGCCAGGCACCGCGCGGATGTTCCGCCAGCACCGCTTCGTCGATGTCGGTGCCCGCCTTGATGCCCTTGAACCCGCCGGACGCCTTGTTGCCCAGCAGCTTTTCGCGCAGCCGATTCAGGAACGACCGCTCCTGGATCGCCTTCTCGTCGTCGCGGTCCTTGGCCAGGCGTTCGATCTCGGCGCGCTCGATCGCCATGGCACGCTCGTCCTTGTCGACGCCGCGGCGGCTGAACACGCGCACATCCACCACCGTGCCGGTCACGCCCGGCGGCAGCTTCAGCGACGTGTCGCGCACGTCCGAGGCCTTTTCGCCGAAGATGGCCCGCAGCAGCTTCTCTTCCGGGGTCATTGGGCTTTCGCCCTTCGGCGTCACCTTGCCCACCAGGATGTCGCCCGGATTCACCTCGGCACCGATATAGACGATGCCGGCTTCGTCCAGGTTCTTCAGGGCTTCCTCACCGACGTTTGGAATATCGCGGGTGATTTCCTCCTGGCCCAGCTTGGTGTCACGCGCCATCACCTCGAATTCCTCGATGTGGATGGAAGTGAACACGTCGTCGCGGGCGATCCGCTCGCTGATCAGGATCGAGTCCTCGAAGTTGTAGCCGTTCCAGGGCATGAACGCGACCAGCACATTCCGGCCAAGCGCCAGCTCACCCAGCTCCGTCGAGGGACCGTCGGCGATGATGTCGCCTTCAATCACCCGGTCCCCGACCTTCACCAGCGGACGCTGATTGATGCAGGTGGACTGGTTGGAGCGCATGAACTTGCGCAGCCGGTAGATATCGACACCCTTCGTCGTCGCATCCTCGTTCGTCGCGCGCACCACGATACGCGCACCGTCGATCTGATCGACAATGCCGGGGCGGCGCGCAACGATCGTCGCACCGGAATCGCGGGCCACGGCAGCTTCCATGCCCGTTCCTACGAGCGGCGCGTCGGCGCGGATCAGTGGCACCGCCTGCCGCTGCATGTTGGAGCCCATCAGCGCGCGGTTGGCGTCGTCGTTCTCCAGGAACGGGATCAGCGCCGCGGCGACGGACACCAACTGCTTCGGCGAGACGTCGATCGCCGTGACGTCCTCCGGCTTCACAAGCCGGAAGTCGCCCTGCTTGCGCACAGACACCAGGTCCTGGGTGAATTTCCCCCCGGTATCCATCGGCGCGTCGGCCTGGGCGACGACAAGCCGCTCTTCCTCCATCGCCGACAGATAGCGCGGACCCGGCTGCACCACGCCGTCCTTGACCAGCATGTACGGCGTCTCGATGAAGCCGTACTTGTTGACCTTGGCGTAGGTGGCCAGCGAGTTGATCAGGCCGATGTTCGGGCCTTCCGGCGTCTCGATCGGGCAGATGCGGCCGTAATGCGTCGGGTGCACGTCACGCACCTCGAACCCGGCGCGTTCGCGGGTCAGACCGCCCGGCCCAAGGGCCGACAGGCGGCGCTTGTGCGTCACTTCCGACAGCGGGTTGGTCTGGTCCATAAATTGGCTGAGCTGCGAGGAGCCGAAGAACTCCCGCACCGCAGCCGCGGCCGGCTTGGCGTTGATCAGGTCGTGCGGCATGACCGTGTCGATATCCACCGCACCCATGCGCTCCCGGATCGCGCGCTCCATGCGCAGCAGGCCGATGCGGTACTGGTTCTCCATCAGCTCGCCGACAGAGCGGACGCGCCGGTTGCCCAGGTTGTCGATGTCGTCGATCTGGCCGCGGCCGTCCTTCAGGTCGCACAGCGTCTTGACGGTGCGCAGCAGGTCGTCCTTGCGCAGCACGCGCTCGGTGTCCGCCACCTCCGGCGTGCCCAGGCGCATGTTCATCTTTACGCGGCCGACGGCTGACAGGTCGTAGCGGTCGGGATCGAAGAACAGGCCACGGAACAGTGCCTCGGCGGTTTCCGGCGTCGGCGGCTCACCTGGACGCATGACGCGGTAGATGTCGATCAGCGCGTCGTCGCGGTTGGTGTTCTTGTCCACCGCCAGCGTGTTGCGGATCCACGGACCGTTGGACTGGTCGATCGCCAGGGTGGGCAGGCTGGTGATGCCGGCTTCCTCCAGCGCCGCCAGCCGCGCCTCGGCCAGTTCCTCGCCGGCTTCGGCGAAGATTTCACCGGTTTTCGTTGACCAGATCCTCGGCCATGTAGCGGCCGAGCAGATCGCTGCGGCCGACGAGCACTTCCTTGGTCTTCTCGGCGATGCGGCGGGCCTGGCGAGCGGTCAGCTTGGCGTCCGCCTCGGCCACGACCTCACCGGTGGCGGCGTCGATCAGCGGCTCCAGCAGCTTGACGCCGCGGAACGCATCGGGATCGAACGGCCGCGCCCAGCCCTTCGGGGTGCGATCGAACACCACCTTGCCGTAGAAATGGCTCAGGATTTCCTCCTGGTCCATGCCGCGGATTTCCGTCGGATCGAGGACTTCGCCCTTGGCTTCCCGCGCCGCACGCAACTGCTCGGTCGCAGTGCTTTCCAGCGCATACAGCAGTGTCGTCACCGGCAGCTTCCGCTTCCGGTCGATGCGAACGTACACCAGATCCTTGGAATCGAACTCGAAATCGAGCCAGGAGCCGCGGTAGGGGATCACGCGCGCCGCGAACAGGTACTTGCCCGACGAATGGGTCTTGCCCTTGTCGTGGTCGAAGAACACGCCCGGGCTGCGGTGCATCTGGCTGACGATGACGCGCTCGGTCCCGTTGATGACGAACGTGCCGTTGTCGGTCATCAGCGGCATGTCGCCCATATAGACAGGCTGCTCCTTGATGTCCCGGATCGAGCGGGCGCCAGTGTCCTCATCCACGTCCCAGACGATCAGGCGCAAGATCACTTTTAGCGGAGCGGCAAAGGTCATGCCCCGCTGAATGCACTCCTCAACGTCGTATTTTGGCTCTTCCAGCTCGTAGTAGACAAATTCCAGGCGACCCCGACCGGCAAAGTCGTCAATCGGGAACACGGATTTGAACACTTCTTGCAGCCCGGAGTGAGTACGGTTGTCCGGGCGGACGTTCATCTGCAGGAACGCTTCGTAGCTGGAGCGCTGGACGTCAATCAGGTTCGGCATCGGAGCCACTTCGGGGATCCGGCCGAAGCTCTTGCGGATGCGCTTACGCCCAGTAAAGGACCGTGTGATCGCGTTCATCGATGATCCACCCTACCGTTAACCTGCCGAACCATTAAACTGGGCATCCGTGCTGCTTCCATGGAAGCAAAGGACACGAAAGCCGTCCGCCGAAACAGGAACGCGGGCGGAAATCGGCTGATTTCCACCCGCCCC
>Ga0170475_119733397_pt1 | contig 10970 bp, 12 predicted proteins | sample Soicark_Litter_5_FD_111474 | JGI IMG/M metagenome (GOLD analysis project Ga0170475, IMG submission 111474) | Avena fatua rhizosphere microbial communities from Hopland, California, USA. Combined Assembly of 48 SPs | reverse complement strand
GTTAGGGCTTGGTCGCACCAGCCGGCTTCGGCGTAACACCTAGTTTCTTTAAAACCATTTCAGAGATGTTATACTTCTCATCGCTGTAGAGAAGAACATCTTCACCCTGCAGCAGCTGGGGGTTGATGATGAACGCGAATCCATTCTCCTTCGCAGTTTCTTCGATAGCCTTGCCTACTTTAGCAAAAATAGGATCCATCAAAGCACTTTGCTTGGCTTGCATAGAAGTCTGCGCATCTTGTGTAAACTTTTGGATGCTCTCTTGTAAGGCTTCGAGCTCGCGGGTTTTGTCGGCGCGGATAGCGTCGGGCGTGGTAGCAGGAAGTTTCGTGAACGCTTCATACTTAGCCTGGAAATCTTTGTTCTTAGCCTCCATCTGTGATTCGAGCTGTGCCTTGTGTGCCTTCAGTTCGGAGTCGATCTGCTTGTACTCAGGCATCTGGCTGAAGATGTAGCCCCAGTCGGCATAGCCTATCTTTTGGGCGACCGGCTGCGTTTGCGCGAACGCGGCGAATGCGACTACGGAAAAGATGATTGAAAATAGAGTTCTCATTTTTATGTTATTGGAGTGATTTTACAAAGTTAAGAGTTACTTGATCTTGTCGTTAGCGTCGCCTAACCCTAGTTCTTCCAACACAAAATCAGTATAGTCATGGCGTGGGTCGGTGTATATCATCACCATAGTGCCGTTTGCTTTATCGAAGATGATCGCAAGCCTGTTTGACTTCGATACTTTTTCTACTGCGTCCCATATCTTGTCTTGAAGTGGCCTGATGAGTTCCTGTTTCTTTAAGAAGAACAGACCATCGAAGCCAAACACTTTCTTGTTATAATCTTTAAGCTCGGTCTCTTTCTTCTTGATCTCTCCCAATCTCGCGGCCTTCATCTCTTCAGTAAGCAACACCTGCTCGGCATTGTAACTGCTGTAAAGGGCCTCGACTTTTGTTTGCATGTCGGCGATCTCTTTTTCCCAGGCGGCCGACAACTGATCAATTTCATCCTGCGCTTTTTTGTACTCAGGCATTTTAGACAAAATGAATTCAGAGTCGATGTAACCGAACTTCTGAGCTTCGGCAATATTCACGCCGAAAAAAGCCAACAGCACGAAAACCTTTAAAACTTTCATTTTAGCGGATTTGCTGGCCGATCGTGAAGTGGAAATTCGATCCGCTAACCTTGGTTGCGTTTGGCAATGTGTCGAATCCATACGCCCAGTTCAAACCGATCAATCCGAATGCAGGCATGAATATTCTCGCTCCAACGCCGGCCGATTTATACAGATCAAACGGATTAAACTTCACGTAATTGTCCCAGTTATTTCCAGCTTCTGTAAACACGAAACCGTAGATCGTTGCGGTCTGACCGGTTGTTACAGGATAGCGGAGTTCCAAGCTGAACTTGTCGTAAACAATACCGCCTTCGATAGTTCCGGTGGCCTGTTGAGTGCCGCGCAGATCGTACAGCGGAGGAGTGATCTTGTTGTTACCGTAGCCACGAAGACCAATGATCTCCTGGCCGAGAACGTATGAATTGAATCCGCCCGCGAGGCCGTCACCACCCAGAAGGAATCGTCCGAAAGGACCTGCGCCAAGCGATTTGTTGAACGAACCAATGAAGCCCATGTGAGCTCTCGCTTCGATAACAAGACTCCGTCCATTCGGCTTGCTGCTGCCAACCAGTTTGATGTAATACTTCATGTCGAGCATCCACTTGTGAAGCTCAACCCACTTATATCTCGCAGGATCGTCGCCGGGAAGAGTAGAAGGATCTGTCTTCGCCAGGAGCGACCATGGAGGAGTAAGTTTCAAGCTCAGCGACAACGTGGATCCTGACGTAGGGAACATCGGGTTGTCGATGCTGTTACGCGACAATGTTGTTTCAAGCGAGAGATCGAATGTCTTACCAACGGCAGGCATTGCTGCAGTCTGGAAGTAGTTCTTGTAATTGTAAACCAGGAAGTTCACCGAGTTCACAAGACTGAAGTAGTTGTCGGGCCACTCGAGGCGACGGCCGAGACCAACGGTGATACCACTTTGTTTCAACGAGTTGTTTTCGCTGAAGGTATAGTTAGAGAGCGCCAATCGGGATACTGAGTGGTTCAAGCTTACAGTGAATGAGTTCGGCTTATGACCACCCAACCACGGTTCGGTAAACGACAAGCCATAGCTCTGGAACGACTTACCGGTAGACTGTGCGCTTACCGACAAACGCTGACCATCGCCAACAGGCAGAGGTTTCCATTTATCGAAATGAGGAATGTTTCTCGCAGAGAAGTTATTGAATGTAACACCGAGTGTTCCCACGAAGCCATAGTATCCACCCCAACCACCGGAGAGCTGGATCTGGTCGTTCGATTGTTCTTCGAGTTTCCATTCTATGTCAACCGTTCCGTCGGCAGGATTGGGACGAATGTCCTGGTCGATCTTCTGCGGGTTGAAGTAACCCATCTGCGACAACTGCTGTTGCGTGCGGATAAGATCTGAACGACGGAATTTTTGTCCGGGTACGGTACTTAATTCGCGGCGGATAACGTGGTCGCTGGTGCGGTTATTTCCGGAGATAATAACTTCGTCGATAGTAGCCTGATCGCCTTCGTGGATCCGCATCTCAACATCGATGGAGTCGTTTTGTACGGCAACTTCAACCGGGACTACACTGAAGAACAAGTAACCGTCGTCCATGTAAAGACCGCTGATGTCAGCACCTTTCGGGTTGAATGTTGTCTTCTTTTGGATCATCTCGTTGTTGTACACATCGCCCTTCTTGATGTCGAGGATCTTGTTGAGCGTTGAAGCGCTGTGTAAATAGTTGCCGGTCCAGATGATGTTCCGGAAATAATACTTTCTTCCTTCCACCAGTTTGAAGTGAACGTCGATTGAACGTTCGTCGAAGTTGGTAACAGTATCCGAAATGATCTCGGCATCGCGATAACCTTGCGAGTTGTAGTAGTCGATGATCTTTTGTTTGTCGTCTTCAAAGTCGGACTGGATGAACTTGGATCCGTTGAAGACATTCAGTTTCACATGCTTGTTGAGGAATTCTTTGACCGGGCGCCAGCTCATGCCGTCGTTGGTAGAATCGCGACGGTAAGTTTTGATGTCGCTGCCACGGAAACCGAATACCGCTTCGAGGGCTGCGCGATGAAGCGTGAGACGGGGGTACTCGTGTGTCTTCTTCATCTTGCGTTTCAGCACAGTCCCACTGATGTTGCCGTTGCCTTCGAATGCGATCTCGTGGATCCTGACTTTTTGTTTGAGGTCTACATCGATCTTGAGACGAATGTTTCCACGGCTTAGTGTGTCGGACAACTGGGTGATCTTAACAACGGTGTTGAGAAATCCTTTCTTCACGAAATGTTTTCTCACCGTTGTTTGAGCGTTACGGATCATTGCGTCGGTAACGATCTTTCCTTTGATAAGATTGAGGTCTTCTTTAAGATTAGACTGGCGTCCTTTTGTGATGCCGGTGAAAAAGAAATCGGCGAGACGCGGACGTTCTGCAAGCCTTACGATAAGAAACACATTTTGACCTTCAATGCGCTCTACTTCGATAGACACGTCGCCCACGAGACCGTGCTTCCAGAGTTTACGAACGGCGTTGGCGACCTGGTCGCCGGGGATCTTTACTTTGTCACCAACCTTAAGGCCGGTCAATGAAATGATGGCATTCTTGTCGAGTACTTTCAGACCGGCGACGTCGATGCCGCCGATGTAGTACTCTGTGGGATTTGCGTAGTTGAGTGTTTCGCCTTGTGCTGGCGCGGACTCCGACTGGGTCTTGTTCTTTCGGAACTGGCCGAACGATGGAACGGCATACGCCAGCAGGCAGATTGCAATTAGGGGTAGTAGTCTTCTCATCTTACGCTGTACGTTCCAGTACCTTGCCAAATCTTCTTTCTCTTTTCTGGTAGGCACATATCGCCTCGTATAAATCTTCTTTTCTGAAATCGGGCCACAGCGTGTTGGTGATGAAGATCTCCGTGTAAGCGATCTGCCAAAGCAGGAAATTGCTTACGCGCATTTCGCCGCTGGTGCGGATCAAAAGCTCGGGGTCGGGCATACCTGAAGTCTCGAGGTACCCTGCCACCAGGCTTTCGTTGATCTTACCCGGATCAACCAAACCTTCTTTCACATCGGCGGCAATTTTTTTCATCGCCTTTACCAATTCCCAACGACCACTATAGCTCAAAGCTATAGTCAACGTAAGACCGGTATTATTTCGTGTGGACTCGATCGCTTCTTGCAGGTTCTTTTGAGCATTGATGGGCAGATTACTGGTCTCACCAATAGTCATCAACCTGACCTTGTTCTCGTGCAATCTCTTAACCTGCTTCTTAAGGGTGTCGACCAGGAGTTCCATCAACGCGTCGATCTCTTCTTTTGGCCGGCCCCAGTTCTCTGTGCTGAAGGCATACAGCGTTAAGAACTTTATTCCGAGCTCAGCACATCCTTCTGTGACTGCATCGACAGCGTCTACTGCATTGCTGTGACCAAAGATCCGGGCAGCGCCCTTCTTCTTGGCCCAACGTCCATTACCGTCCATGATAACGGCGATGTGTTCGGGTAAATTACTGAGGTCGATATTTTCCTTTAGGGAAGCCACAAGGCAGCAAAAATAGCCTATTTCATGAACTTCTCACAAGGTGTAAAGTCGATGAAAAACGGCTAATAGGGGTTCTTAGGACACGGTATGTCGTAGAAAGTGCGCGTGAGCGTGAGACCCAGGAAAAAGTACGTGTCGTTGTCGTAACGATTGCCGTACTGGTAGTTTTTGAGAGAGGGATCGTTGTCGGAAATGTTGTCGAGGTAATCGAAAAAAGTGCGGCGCCATGCGAGCTCGGCGGCAACGTACCACTTGGGGTTCAAAACGTACTTAACTCCACCACCGAGGGGTATGCCGATCTGCACATTACTGTATTCTCCATTCTTGGTAGGAAAACCGCTGATGCCAAACATTACGAGTCCACTCATAAGATACGGAGTGAACCTGAGTCTTCTTTTGGTGTCACGCCAATCGAGGAAGTGATATTCGAAAACCGTGGAAGCTTCGATCAGCGAAATATTGAATGAATAACCTCGCTGGTTTGCAAACGCATCGATGGGATGTGCCTTGTCGCTGGCTTTTAGTTTTCCGCCGGTAAGGCCAGCCCGAAAACTAACAACACTGCTGATGTTGTAGCGGTAGAAACCTGTGATAGCAAGCTGCGAAAAGCTGGGATTGTAAAAGCGGACCAGGTCGCCGGCGTAGTTAAAGGTGCCGAGGCCACCACCGATCTCTGATTTCTGGCTAAGTGTGGCTCGCTCCTGCGCCAATGTCTCTAATGAAAGGAACATTGCGGCTGACAACAGAAGTGTCAGCGTGTAAACATTCCTTCGTTTATACATTACCTGAATTTAGCCCGGTGATAAGTAGCGCCAATGATATGCGAAATGCGGATACTGGTGACCATGTACACGTCTTTATCGGCTTTGCTGCCCCTGTTGTTCGAAGGGTTTTCTTCACCATATCCTGCTTCTACTGTATAAGTTTGTCCGTCGCGACCCACGTAACTGTGAGTACTTGTCGGGAGTTTTAATTCGCCAGTTCTGTAAGACATCGCGCGGGCAAGATTGCTTTGCAGCGCACCGAGGTCCACATAGTTAGCACTCACATCATCGAGATAATCGGTGAATGTGTACCTGAAACCAATGTCTGCCCAAAGGTCGATCGTATTGGTGAGCTTAATTCGCGCGCCGACTCCAAATGGAATGGCTGCCTGGAACAAACTGTATGGTTTGATCCCTTTGTTCGCATCTCCGTCTTGCAATGTCGCATACTGTCCTTCGGTTCCCAGCGGGCGGAGGTTTACCCAGTTGCCGGCCTCGGGAAGCGGGTTTCCCTGGAGATCGGTTGCCGGAGCCTGGCCTTTTGGTTGTTGCATGAATCCAGCAATACCAACGAACACATAGGGCGTCCATTTTACGCGGGAAATATAATTTCCGTCATTTTCGAATAAATCGAAGACGAACAGTGCAGAAAATTCTTTGATCGGGTTCTTGAAAGAGAGATTTCGCTTGTAGCGATAGATACCGTTTGAGAGATCTGCCGGGTCTGCCGAGTCGGCATCGGACCCTCTAAGAGTACCAAGCATCACCTGGCCAATAAAAGTATAACGTGGACCGAAACGGTGCATGAAGAACGCGCCAAATCCGGGCTTCGTGAATGAAATGTCGGTGCTTACTTTCGAGGGACGTGGAGCGAGGTCGCCGTAATAGTTGAGGGCATTAATAGAGAAGCCGATCGCTGAATAGGCTTTGGTCTTGCTAAATGAATTGGACGTTCCGCGAAAGTTGCCAATGCGTTTGTTGTTCTTCTTGATTGACTTTCGGTTTATCTGTGCTTCCGCTTGAAAGCAAATACCGGCCACAACCAGCACAATCCACAACTTTCTCATATTCAGGGAAATCATCAAACCCCAAAGATATAGAAATTTTGAGTTCCCCTTTAGGACGGTATGTCTCAATTACGTACATCCAGGCCCCAATTGAGTTTTTGCCTCAAAGTCTTGAAATAATGGTACCCGGGGAGCTTCACCAGTTTGATGGTAAACTTCTCCTTCCGCACCTTCAAAGGGGTCTTGTCGTCGACGGTTTCGTAACGGGAATCGAGTGAAATGAGGAATTTCTTGCTCCGGCCCTCCACGGAGAAAGTGATCTCGGAGTTGTCGGAAATGACGATCGGGCGGGCTGTAAGATTATGCGGGCTCACGGGTGTGATCACGAAACTGTCGGATTTCGGGTAAACGAGCGGTCCGCCGCAGCTGAGTGAATACCCGGTGGAACCTGTGGGCGTTGCAACGATGAGACCATCGGCCCAATACGAACCGAGCAACTCGCCATCGACGTGCACGTGCACCGTGATCATCGAAGAAGAATCCTTCTTCATGATGGTGAGGTCGTTGAGGGCGAAGGGAATGTTGTCGAAAAGGCCTTTATCTGAAAACAGCCTGAGCAGAATACGTTCGTCGATCTCGAAATTTCCTTCGAGCAGGTCTTCGATAGCCTGGTGAACATCGTTGCGATGAGTGGTGGCAAGGAAACCCATGCGCCCGGTATTGATACCGAGTATGGGAACACCTGACTTGCCTACGTATGTAACAGATTCGAGCAGTGTACCGTCGCCGCCAACCGAAATGAAGAAGTCGACCTTCGCGAGACCGTCTTTGTGATTGAACGACTTGAGTTTGTATTTTTTCCGATCGCGGGTGGGAATATGCGAGAGCAATTTCTCCGACGCGATGACTTCAACTTCACGTTCACGAAGATTTTCGATAAGCTTTTCGATAAAGCTCGTTGAGGAACTTCGGGTATCTCTACCGTGAAGGGCTATCTTCATCAGATATTCAAATATCGCATTAGCATATCCAACCTTTCCTTTTCATTATTCGGATCGGTACGGTTTTCCTGGTAACGAGCTATAACACGGTAGCCGAAGCGTTCGAGCGTAGCAACGATCCTCGACAAGTCTTCCTGGTTGATCTTTAGAGTAAGCTTGATCTTTCCTTTATCGAGCGGGTCTTCGACCATCATGAAGCTGATGATCTTCGCGTTATTTTCTTCGACATACCTGGCAATCTCAGCCAACGAGTAATCGATAAGATTCATGGAGAGCACGATGATGCCGCCGGGCATTTGGATGGCGGCAGATTGTGCGAAGGATGTCATTACATCCTGGACGGTGATAACACCGATGTAGTGATCTTCTTCATTGAGTACGGCGACGATCTGCAGCTTGTTATCACTTGCTATTCGAAGGATGTCGTACACGTGTGTTTCGTTGTGAACGAAACACTCTTTTCCAATCAACTCGAAATCTTTCAAATGTTTTTCGATGTCGTTTGCTTCGAGAATGATCTCTTCGGAGATGAAGCCGATCAGTTTGCCATCGTCGATAACCGGGAGATGATTACAACGGAATTCTTCCATCCACACGATTGCTTTGTGTGCATCGTCGCTCACCTTCAGTGGCGGGATCATGTGATTGATAAGTTCCTCTGCTATCATTTACCGGATTCTAAAAAGTCTTCTACCAGTTCATTGAAACGCTCTGGATGTTCCATCATCGGCGCATGGCAACAAAAGTCGATGAACTTGAGTTCAGAGTTCGGGATCAGTCGATTGAAGTCATGCGCTACCATAGTTGGCGTAATGGTATCATTCAATCCCCATACCAATAACGTTGGGATCTTGATATTATGAAGGACTTCCGACAAGTTGTTGCGTTGAGCTGATTTTGCGATGGCAACGATCCGCATTGCTTTCGGAATGCTCTTGGTTGTCTCAAAAACTTCGGAGACCAGCTCTTTGGAGGCAACTTTGGGATCGTAGAACGTATACTCTACTCTTTCTTTAATGTAATCGTAGCTGCCGCGGCGTGGGTAAGAGCCGCCCATTGCGTTCTCGAAAAGGCCTGAGCTGCCGGTGAGGACGAGCTTCGAAACTTTACCGGGATTGTTGAGGGTGTATAATAGCGCGATGTGTCCGCCGAGTGAGTTTCCCATCATGACGGGGTTCTCGATCTTCATCATCGCAACGAATTCTTCAACGTAACTACGGAGGCCTTCGAGGCCAGCTTCCTTTATGGGCATTTCGTAAATGGGAAGCATTGGGATTACAACCCGGAAGGTTTTTGAGAAGCGGTTAACGACAGCTTCCCAGTTACTGAGGGCGCCAAAGAGACCGTGAAGTAGCATGAGGACTTCGCCGCTTTCTTTTCCTTCATCCACATACCGGAATCCGTTTTTCTCTTTCACGTTCAGTCCCATAATGAGGTGTATTTCGCGATAAGTAACGAAAAAAACCTAACGTTCGAAAAACTTATAAATTCGTTAGAAAGACGGGAAGATTTCCTTCAAAAACGGCAAGAATTGGGCAACCCAGCGTGCCAGGTTGGGCGCAAGGTTGGCCGTGAATGAATATAGATAAGAATCGTCTGTCCATTCGCGGTGCGGAGCCATCTTAAACGAATCGGCAATCCACAGTAAAACGCTGAGCATAAACAACGTTTTAAATGCACCGAGCAGGCTTCCGAAGATCTCATCAACACGACCAAGAAACGTTTTATCGATCGAAGCGCGTATGGCTTTACCCAAATACGTAACCGACACCACAACAATGACGAAGATGATCAGGAACGTAATGTATGGAAGCGCTTCCTTGTCGGCATTGAATTCGTCTTGCAGGAATAACATGCCTTCGCCCGTAAGCTTGAATGCCAGGAATACTCCAAGTACAAGCGCCAGCAAGGTAACGAGCCCCATGAGGAACCCATCTTTATAACCTTTCCAGGCGCCGATAAGAACGAAAATGAGGATTGCTATGTCTGCCTTACTCACGAAGCCAATAATTTCTTTACAATATCAGACACCAACTTGCCATCGGCTTTGCCGGCCAACTGTTTTGTTGCGGTGCCCATAACCTTGCCCATATCCTGCGGACCTTTGGCGCCAACAGTTGCGATGATCTTCGTGAGCTCTTCGGTGATCTCAGCTTCGGTGAGTTGCTTCGGCAAATAGCGAGAGATAACGTCGAGCTGGAATTGTTCGCGCTTCGCCAGGTCGTCGCGACCTTCTTTCGCGAAGATGTCGATAGACTCTTTGCGTTGCTTCGCGGCTTTCGTAAGCAACTTCATTTCAGTGTCTTGCGCAATGTCGCCGGAGCCCTGCCTACCGGCAGGCAGGCCACCTTTTTCGGTTTCGGCAAGAAGAATGGCAGACTTAATGGCACGAAGGGCTTCGAGTTCTTCTTTGTTTTTGGCAAGCATCGCCTGCTTAATGTCGTTATCGATCTGTTGTTTGAGGCTCATGAGATTGTCTAATTTTGTTACCCGAAAGGTTCACGCAAAGGCGCGAAGTAAATAAACGCAAAGGACGCAAACAAAAACAAAAATCCCTTGACAAGACTGAGTGTAAATATCAACAAGATTGCCACGTTACGCAATGCCAGGGGTGGTAACAATCCCGACGTAGTTAAAACGGCGCTCGACTGCGAACGGTTTGGCGCACAGGGAATAACTGTTCATCCTCGTCCCGACGAGCGACACATACGCTACACCGATGTGATGGAGTTGAAAGATGTAGTAACTACCGAATTCAACATCGAAGGTTATCCCGATGATCGTTACATGGATCTTGTCGCGAAAGCGAAACCTGCACAGGCAACCTTAGTGCCCGACGGACCTCATGTGATCACATCCAACGCCGGATGGGACACGGTACAACATCAATCGTTTCTTGTTGATATCACCAGGCAATTAAAAAAACACGGAACAAGGGTGAGCATTTTTGTGAACCCCGATGCAAAGATGGTTGAAGGTGCTGCGAAGGCCGGGGCCGATAGGGTGGAGTTATACACGGAGCCGTATGCAACTCTTTATCATAAGGATAAGAACGCAGCCGTGAAGCCTTACATCGATGCAGCGAAAGTTGCCCGCGAAGTGAAGCTGGGATTGAATGCGGGACACGATCTCGATCGGCATAACCTCGCGTTCTTGCGAAAGTCTATTCCCTGGTTGGATGAAGTATCGATCGGGCATGCGTTGATTGCCGACGCATTGTACTTAGGCCTTGAAAATACGATCAGGTTGTACCTAAGGGAACTGCAATAAATCTATTTGAACAGCAAAGTTCCTTTTGTATTTACCGGTCCCCTCCTTCCGTCGGGCATCGTTACATCGAACAGGAAATAATCACGCTCCAGGTAATCGTGGTTGAACCAATGGTCTCTCATGTTCACGGTCTTGAATTGCGCCGGGATCCGAATCCATTCATTTTCATGTTTGTATAGAATCCCCACCAGATCTTTCTTCTTATAATAATAGAGGCCTGGTTCGGAGTCGCCTATAATGTCGTCGACATCAGCGATCAGGACTTCGAGGTCGATTGTTGTCCTGACTTTTTCTTGAGAAGGAATATAGAAACCGAAGTTATCTAC
>Ga0170475_117838398_pt1 | contig 10970 bp, 8 predicted proteins | sample Soicark_Litter_5_FD_111474 | JGI IMG/M metagenome (GOLD analysis project Ga0170475, IMG submission 111474) | Avena fatua rhizosphere microbial communities from Hopland, California, USA. Combined Assembly of 48 SPs | reverse complement strand
GGCGATGATGAGGGCAGGCCCATGCTCACTCAGCGGCGGAGGTTCCGGCAGATCCGGCCAAGGTCGGCCGGTCATACCGATCAGCGGCTCCTTGGCGACAGACTGGGCTATGTCATCTGATGGTGCCGGTACGACGAAGCTGTCATCCACGGTGGAGTGCTGATCCGTGCGGTAGAGCGAGTCGAGGTCAGCTGCGTCGAGATAGTGCTCGTCGGTCAGGTCAGCCACTACGGTGCCCGACGGCCCTGTGCCCTTACTCACTGTGCCGTTGCTGGCATGGACATCGGCCGCAGGGTCCTTGGGCGGTGTCACATTGGGTGTCACATTGGGTGTCACGTTATTGGGTGTCACATTGTTGACGGCCAAATCAGGAGCGACATTGGGCGGGGCATCGCCGCCCCCGTGGAGCTCCACTCCTGCCTCCTCCTTGCCGGACGGTTACCACCCACGCGGGTTGCGTTCCGCCGCAGCCTACTGCCGCAAACCGGCAAGCCGCTTTATCGACACGACACTAATGCGCACGAGGGTGCGAAGTGAGGAACACTTCGCGCAAATGATCGATGGTTACCAGCGTGTAGATCTGGGTCGTGGTGACGGAGGCGTGCCCTAGCAGCTCCTGAACGACCCGGATATCCGCGCCCCCATCCAGCAGGTGGGTGGCATAGGAGTGGCGCAAGGTGTGCGGCGAAACATCGGCCGTGATGCCTGCCTTTTCAGCAACCGACCGCAAGACCGCCCAGGCGCTTTGCCTTGATAATCGGCCGCCTCGTGCATTGATGAACAGCGCCGGAGTTCCCCGAGCACGTGCCACAAGCACCGGACGCGCACGCACCAGATAGGTATCCAGCGCCCGTCGGGCGTACGAGCCGACCGGCACCATGCGCTCCTTGCCACCCTTGCCCAGCACCCGTAGTCCGGGTGCGGGCTCGCCGGCCGGTGCTCGAGCCAGCCGATCGACATCGTCCAGGTCGAGCGCCACGGCCTCGGAGATCCGCATGCCGGTGCCATAGAGCAGCTCCAGCAGCGCCGCATCGCGTATGCCGATTTCACTGTCCGTGGCTGGGACGGCGAGCATGGCCTGCACTTGCTCCAAGCTGAGTGCCTTGGGCAGCCGTCGCGGTGGCTTCGGCGGCCGCACCGTACGCGCTGGGTCCTCAGCAGTTAGGCCCTCCCCGGCAGCGAATCGGTGCAGACTGCGGACCGCGATCACCGCCCGGGCGACGCTCGCATTTGCCAGCGGTGCCTCGACCCAGCCGTCGGGTCCTGGTTTACCCTCACGTAGCCGGGCTGGGTAGTTCGCGATCATTGCGCTCGTCACCGCAGACGGATCAGTAACACCGATCTCGGCCAGGTAGTCCGCGTAGCGGTGCAGGTCACGGCGGTACGCCGCGACGGTGTGCCGGGACATGCCGCGCTCGACCGTGAGATGGTCAAGATAGGTCTGGATGAGCCCGAGCATTGCTGAGGCGTCAACCGAGGACGTCGGCCAGCTCCCGATGCTCCAGGCCATGCGCTTGGGCGACCGGGCCGTTGGTGATCATGCCATCGTGAGTGTTCAGTCCAAGCGCCAATGCTAGGTCGGCTTTCAGTGCATCCCGCCAGCCGCGATTGGCCAGGCTGAGCGCGTACGGCAATGTCACGTTGGTCAACGCGTACGTCGACGTGTTCGGCACCGCGCCGGGCATATTGGCAACGCAGTAGAACACCGAGTTGTGCACTCGGAACGTCGGCTCGGCATGCGTCGTCGGGCGGCTGTCCTCGAAACAGCCACCCTGGTCGATCGCAATATCCACCAGCACGCTACCGGGGCGCATCCTCGAGACAACCTCGTTACTGATCAAGGTCGGCGCCCTGGCGCCGGGAACCAGCACAGCACCGATCACCAGATCGGCGTCGAGCACGGCGCGCTCCACCTCGTACGCATTGGAGGCCACAGTCTGCAGATGACCTTGGTAGATGCGGTCGGCCTCGCGGAGCTTGTCGATATTGCGATCCAGTAGCAACACCTCGGCCTGCATGCCGAGCGCGATCGCCGCAGCGTTCATGCCGGAGACCCCGGCGCCAATTACCACGACCTTGGCGGCATAAACGCCCGAAACCCCACCCATTAGAGTCCCGCGACCACCGCCTTGCCGCATCAGGTGATAGGCCCCGACCTGCGGGGCAAGCCGGCCGGCCACTTCACTCATCGGTGCCAGCAGCGGCAGGTTGCCGTTGCTCAGCTGCACCGTCTCGTACGCGATGCCTGTCACTTTCCGGTCCAGCAATGCCCGAGTGCACTCTCGGCTGGCCGCCAAATGAAGATATGTAAACAGCACTTGCCCCGACCGCATGCAGTCGTACTCGCTCGCGATGGGCTCCTTGACCTTCAAGATCAGTTCAGCGTCCTGCCAGACATCTTCGCGGGTGGCGGCGATCTTGGCACCGGCTGCTTCAAACTCCGCATCAGTGATGGATGAGCCGCCGCCGGCGCCGGCTTGGACGAGCACGTCGTGGCCGGACCGGGTGAGCTCGTGGACGCCCGCTGGCGTAATGGCGACCCGATATTCATGGTTCTTGACCTCAGTGGGCACGCCGACCCTCATGGATCCTCCTGACCGAACCTGGCCTCACCTTGATCATGCCACGCAGCAATTCAACATTTGCCGGCTTTGAGTGGCTGGGCCTAGCTCTACCGCGACGGTTAGGCTCGGCAGGAACGGATTGGATTGGCACTCTGACAAGCTGTTCGCACGTCCGACTCCTTCGTCGCTTGCGTTGCACGGTGGATGCGGTCGTTATTTGCTGGCATCCGCAAGCTCCTGCAGTCGTGGGAGTGAACAGCTCGTCATAATGCACGTGAGGGATGCTGCATGGAAACCAATCTGGCGAGTGTGCTGCCAGCTCGCCGTGACTGGGCCAAGGAGTACGCCGAACTGTCGGCAAGGGAGAGCGACCTTGCTCCAGAGGACCTTGAGCGCGGTGCCGTTGCCGCCCACGTGCTCGGTGAGGATGAGCAGGCTATCAGCCTGCTGGACCGAGCTCACCGCAGCTATCTCGAGCAAGGTGATGCCGACAGGGCCGCGCGCTGTGTCTTCTGGCTGATCTTCCATCTCCGCAACGCCGGCCAGACCGTCCGCGCAGCCGGTTGGATAGCCCGGTTGCGCAGCATCCTCGAGGCTTGCGATTCAGACGGCCATCTGTCCTACCTCACACTCCTGGGCGAAGGCGTCTCATCGATGCAGGCCGGAGCGGTGGATGAGGCCTTGCCGTTGTTGGAACGCGCGGACGCAGGCGCTCGGGCCGCCGGAGATGATGATCTCCTCGTACTGGCTGGCCTGGCTCGTGGACGGTGTCTCGACGTCCAGGGCCACAAGGCCCAGGCCCTTGCGGCTCTGGACGAGATCATGGTCTACGCCGTCGCCGATCGAGTGGTACCGCAGGTCGCCGGGATCGCCTACTGCTCGGTGATCTCGCTGTGCATGGATCGATTCGACATGCGACGTGCCGCGGAGTGGACCCAAGCATTGACTCGTTGGTGCGACGCACAGTCTGGACTTCTGCCCTACCGCGGAGAATGCCAGGTGCACCGAGCCGAGATTCTGCAGTTGCATGGCTCATGGACCGAGGCCACCGAGGAGGTGGCCAAGGTGAGCCAACGATTGCCCGCAGCAGACTTTGTTGCCGGCGCAGCGCAGTACCGGCTGGCAGAGCTTTACCGGCTCCGCGGCCAATTCGATGTGGCCGAGCGCTCGTATGCCGCCGCCGCGGGTTGCGGACGGGAGGTGCAGCCGGGCCTGGCTCTGCTCAGATTGGCCCAGGGAAACCGGGCCGCAGCCATCGCCGGATTAGATCGAGCGCTGGCGGAGAGCCGGAATCCGGCGCGACGATCGCTGTTGCTGGCTGCCAAGGTGGAGGCCGCATTGGCCGCCGGAAGCGTCGCTGAGGCTCGACGGGCAGTCACCGAGCTTGAGAAGAACGCGGACATGATGCAGACGCCCTATATGGCGGCGCTAGTCGCCCACGCCGCAGGTCAGGTCCGGCTCGCAGACAATGAGGCGGAAACCGCTCTGCCGCTGCTTCGGCGGGCCTGGGCACTATGGCAAGAGGTCGATGCGCCGTATGAGGCAGCGCGTACTCGGGTCCTGGTCAGTGCGGCATGCCGGGCACTGGGTGACAACGACGCGGCGCGCATGGAGCTCGATGCCGCCCGTACCGTCTTCGAGCAGCTGGACGCACAGTTCGATCTTGCGGCGCTGGCGCCGAAGGATGGCACCACCCCAGGCCACCCGCTGACTTCGCGGGAGTGCGAGGTGCTGGCTCTTGTCGCCCAGGGCCAGACCAATCGAGGCATCGCGAGGACGTTGTTCCTGAGTGAGAAGACTGTTGCCCGACATCTGAGCAATATCTTTACCAAGATCAATGTCAATAGCCGGGCCGCGGCTACGGCGTACGCCTATGAGCACCGCCTCGTCTGACTGGCTATTTGCGTTCCTCAGCACAAAGCTACAGATTGGCACTCCAACAAGCCATTCGATCGATTTTCGCGACCCCGTGCCGAGAAACGACTCGATGCTTCCAGGCGATGGGCATTTCTACCCATGCCAGACAGATGAAAGATGCACATTCTCTTCGATGTAGCCGACGGTGTGCCGCTTCTAACGTCGCAGCATGACAGCGCACCGGATCCATCTCGTTAAAACAGTCGACGGCATTGAATCGATCCCCACGGTGATCATCGGCGGCAGCCAAGCCGGCCTCGTGATGGGATACCACCTCAAGAACGCCGGTGAGCAATTCGTCATCCTGGACGGCCAACCACGGATCGGCGACGCCTGGCGTAACCGCTGGGACTCGCTCCGGCTCTTCACTCCTGCTAAGTACTCGAGCCTGCCAGGGTGGCCAATGCGGCTGAGCACCTTCCCTACCCACATCGAGATGGGTGATTACCTCGAGGACTATGCCCGGCACTTCGAGCTTCCGGTGCGGTGCGGCGTACGCGTCGACCGGCTCTCCCGAAGTGCCGAAGGTTTCCGGCTGGAAACTTCCAAGGGCCCGCTGCAGGCCGAGCGGGTAGTGATCGCCACTGGTGGCTACGACGTTCCGACAATGCCCGACTTTGCCGCAGCTCTGGCGCCGGAGATTATCCAGTTGCACTCAGCCGCCTACCGGAATCCGGACCAGTTGAAAGGAAACGTTCTGGTGGTTGGGGCGGGAAACTCCGGTGCCGAGATCGCCCTGGAAGCCGTCCGATCCGGTCACCAAACATGGCTGGCCGGCCGGCATCCGGGCCAGGTCCCATTTCGCATCGAAGGCCGCCTGGGGCGCGCGTTGTTCCCGATTGTGGCGTTCATGTTCCGCCGCGTGCTCACGCTCGATACTCCTATAGGTCGCAAGGCGCGGCGAAACACGCTCGGTCATGGAAAACCACTGGTTCGAACCAAAGTCAGTGATCTACAGGCCGCGGGAGTACAACGCATCGATCGCATCACCGGCATTCGTGAGGGTCGCCCCGTGACCGAGGGTGGCCACGTGCTCGAGCCACAGACTGTTGTCTGGTGCACGGGATATCGCCCGGACTACAGCTGGATCGAGCTCCCGATCACCGATTCGGCTGGCCACGCGATGAACGAACGCGGCGTCTCAGCAGAGGCAGGCCTGTACTTCATCGGCGCGGAGTTCCAGTACGCCTTGGCGTCGGCAACCATTCAGGGACTCGATCAAGACGCCCGCTATCTGATGCGCGTCATGGCGATTACCCAGCCGAACGCTCAAGCGCTGCCGAGCCGAGAAACCGCGGCTGCCTAGCAGCCCTTGATTTCGCATCACCAGCGTGCCTGAAACAGGCCCTGTGCGGATCTTCAGGCGTGCTGGAGATGCATCTTCAGGGAATCTCCGAATAAAGTCATCAACGCGCGTCCGGGACTACCGTTCTTGATCTCTCAACGACTCAAAGGCAGGCCAGCCAACATCGGCCGGGCGAAGACTACTGAAACCGTCGCGTTCTCGCGCGGTCCAGGCGGCGAGTACGCCTGACACAACGGTGGGGTTGTGTAGCCGGCCATCGAGAACCGCCGCCACGAGGTCATCCAGGGATGCCCACACGATGTCCATGTGAGCCTCCTCGCCCTCCCGTGTGAAACCGTGTGGATCATCGACAGCCGTCAGTTCCCGCGCCAGATAGATGCGCAGCGACTCGCCGAGAATCCCAGGCGTGGTGAACAAGTCGACAAGCACCGCCCAGGTGCGAGCTGCTAGCCCCACTTCCTCTGCTAGTTCACGCTCGGCGGTCTGAAGATAGCTCTCGCCCTTCACGTCAAGTAGTCCCGCTGGTGGCTCAATCAGCCGGTGGCGTACGGGATGGCGATATTGCCGAACCAGCGCCACCCGATCCTGATCATCCAGTGCGATGACGCCGACAGCTCCCGGATGCTTGAGATACTCACGCTCGATCAGCGTCCCGTCCGGCGTCCGTACTTGATCTTGCACATAGCTGGTGATCTTGCCGCTTGCCAGCACCGTGGAAGAGTCGACCGGCCAGCCGAGTGGCTCATCGGCCAGCTCCCGGGAACTAAGAATGATCATCGATGGTCGTTGTCCACCGGGAGCCGGGTTGCCACCTTGCGATCGAGCGCGGCTTCGACGAGACCAACGAAGAGGGGATGTGGTCTGGTGGGTCGTGACTTCAGCTCTGGGTGCGCCTGCGTCGCAACGAAGTAAGGATGAATCTCGCTTGGCAGCTCGATGAACTCCACCAGCTTGGAGTCGGGAGAGGTACCGCTGATCACCAAACCGGCATCCTCGAGCCGCGCCCGATAGGCGTTGTTCACCTCGTAACGATGCCGGTGCCGTTCCTCGACGTGCCCTTGTCCGTACCGTTTGGCAACAATCGAGCCAGGCAGCAGTTCGGCTGGGTAGGAACCCAGCCGCATAGATCCACCTAAATCGCCACCACCGTAAAGGATCGCGATTTGCTCGGCCATTGTCGCGATCACCGGATGCGGCGTTTCGGGCGAGAACTCACTGCTATCGGCTCCCTGCAGGCCAGCCATATGTCGCGCGACCTCGATCACCATGCACTGTAAGCCCAGGCACAGCCCCAAGATTGGGATCTGGTTCTCCCGGGCATAGCGGATCGCCCCGACCTTCCCTTCCACACCACGAATGCCGAAGCCGCCGGGAATGACGACGCCGTCTACCTCGCTTAGCACCCGTGCGGCGCCCTCCCGCGTCTGGCAGTCGTCCGAGGGCACCCAGCGAATGATGACTCTGGCATGGTTCCCGAAGCCGCCGGCGCGCAGCGCCTCAGCAACCGAGAGGTACGCGTCGTGAAGATCGACATACTTGCCGACCAGCGCAATCGTCACCTCCTCCTTCGGGTGGTGTACCCGATCAAGCAGGTCGTTCCAACGAGTCCAGTCCACGTCCCGGAATCGCAGGTCGAGCCGGCGGACCACGTACGCGTCCAGCCCTTCGGAGTGCAGCACCTTCGGGATGTCGTAGATACTCGGCGCATCGATAGCGGCCACCACAGCAGACTCATCGACGTCACACATCAACGAGATCTTGCGTTTCACCGAATCCGGTATGTCACGATCGGAGCGGCACACCACTGCATCGGGCTGGATACCGACCTGGCGCAATGCCGCAACCGAGTGCTGGGTGGGCTTGGTCTTCAACTCCCCGCTCGGGCCGATGTAGGGCACCAGTGAGACGTGCAGGAAAAACACGTGCTCGCGGCCGACGTCGTGCCGCACCTGTCGCGCCGCCTCCAAGAACGGCAAGGATTCGATGTCCCCGACGGTGCCCCCGATCTCATGGATGACTACGTCGATGTCCGGCCCGCCCATGGCCATCATCGATTCCTTGATCTCGTTGGTGATGTGGGGAATTACTTGCACCGTGTCACCGAGATAGGCGCCGCGGCGCTCCTTGGCGATCACCGAGGAGTAAACCTTTCCAGTGGTGATATTCGCCTCGCCAGACAGGTTGACGTTCAAGAAGCGCTCGTAGTGACCAACGTCAAGATCAGTTTCCGCGCCGTCCTCGGTGACGAAAACCTCACCGTGCTGGAACGGGTTCATTGTCCCGGGATCGACATTGAGATATGGGTCCAGCTTTTGCATGGAAACGCTGAGCCCGCGAGCCACCAGGAGGTTGCCGAGGCTGGAAGCCGTAAGTCCCTTGCCGAGCGAAGAGGCGACGCCACCGGTCACAAAGAGGTGTTTGGTTAATCTCTCGCGGTATCCCACGGGCCTCCAGCTTACGTCCTGGAGTGCTATCTGACGGTGAACCCGCCGGACTTGTCCCAGAAGCCCTTGTAGCGCCGGCCTCGGGTCAGTTCGGTGTATACCCGAGCCAAGTCGTCGGCAACATCATCTTCATCTGGCCAGGTCTTTGCCTGGCGAAGGCCGGCTTCTCTGAGGCGGAGTCTTTCCGCCGGGTTATCGGCAAGCGCGGTGATCTGTCGCGCAGCCTCCTTGACGTCGCCAGGTGGAACCAGCACCGCCGCGGAGTCGACGAGCTCCTCGATGCCGCCGACTCGGGTGCTGATCAGCGGCAAACCGGCCAACAAGGCTTCCTGAGCTACCAACGCTCGGGCTTCCCACGTTGAGGTCAAGAGCGCGAGGTCGGCTGCGGCAAGCAACGAACCGATGTCGTCACTGTGTCCCAACAAGCGCACCTGTAGCCACTCATTGGTGGCGCGGCGTTGCAAGTTCTCCCGCTCCGGCCCGTCGCCGACGATGACAAACCGCAGATCATGCCGATCTCGTACGGCCGCGGCTATGTCGAGCACCATGCCAAGGTTCTTCTGCGGCGCGAGCCGGCCAACGGTGAGAATGACGGTGTCCTCCTCGGCAGCACCGAGAATCCATCGCTGATCGTCGCGACTGGTGCCTGCCGGGGGCAACACCGGTGCCGCCACCGGTGAGTACCGCGCGTTCCGGGCTCCCAGCCGTCTCGCCTGGGCGACCAAATCGCGGCTGGCGCCAAGCGTCAGATCGGCTCCCATCGCCACGGCTCGCTGCATCTGTCGCGCTGCCGACGGCGCAAGCCCATCGCCCAGCACAGCGTTGTGCCAAGTCACCACAAGCGGTACGCGGTACATCCACGCGATCGGGAGTCCCAGCCAACCTGCCCTCAATCCATGCGCATGCACCAGGTCGGCGCCAATGAATCGACGCGGGCTGCCCAGCGGCCAGACATCAAGATCAAGCTCTTTAAAGCGCTGGGCCTCGGTGGTGACCTTTGGGCAGAACACCCGAATCTGGTGGCCTCGTTTCTCCAGGCGCGGCGCAATGCTCGCCACGTGCCGGCCTATGCCACCGGTACTGGTCGTCAACAGCTGTGCCACTTTCATGCCGGGTCCACCTCGGTGGCCGGCGTACGCCGCCGCAGCGCCCACATCTGGGCCAGTAGTGAAGGCGCGAGAAGTCGCAGCATGGCAGCAAACGCTAAGACGCAGACCGCGGCTACCGCGCAGGCACCCAGTACTGCAACCACGATGCCGGCCTCACCGAACAGCAGCGAACCAGCCGCTCCGAAACCACCGGCTAAAACCGCACCGGCGAGGCCGACCAGCATCGGTCTCGCCAGTCCTACGTCAACCATCCCGGAGCGCCGTAGCAGTAGCCAGCCCACAACCGCCCCGACGATCATCCCTAGCGACACACTTCCTGCTAGCGCCGGGACCAATGACGGGGCAGGTACCACTAGGCGCAATACGGCTACGCTGATGATCACCGCAGCCCAAGCGCTCGCGTTCGCGATGCCTGATGCCTTGCCCAGATGTTGGGCAAGCAAGGTTCGGGAGGCCAGGCCAAGCAGCGTAAACCCGACGACCGCCGGCGCAAACGCCACGATCGGCCAGGCGAGCGCAGCTGTCCGCCCCGAACCAGGGCCGAGAACGAAGACTCGGGCCACCGGAACAGCGGTCGCGACCAGCAAGGCAGCGCCTAGCCAGGCCAGCACGACTGTTGCGGGACCGGTTTCGGCAAGCACCAGGCCTACGTCGCTTCGGCCTTGTTCGGCAGCCGCTGCCAACCGCGGGAACGTCAGTTGCAACAGTGGGGCCGCCAGCACCGCGTACGGGAGCAGGTAGATGGCGTTAGCCCACGTGAACCGGGTGAGCGCACCTTGATCACCGGTTTGCTGCGCGGACCAGTTGATCAACAAGACACTGAGCTGCTGCAGCACCAGCCCGGCAATCCCCGCTGCTGCAATTGTGATGATCACCGAGCGATCACCTTCGGCAAACCGCAGCCGTGGCCGGAGCCGCAACCCGATCCGTCCAAGGGGCAGAACAGTGCAGCCCGCCAGCGCCAGCACGCCCAAGGTGGTACCCCATCCAAGACTCGCAAGTGCCTGGGCCGTCAGCTGCGTCGGATCATCATTGGCCGACGGGACGGCGAGAGCGGCGTAGCCCAGGTAGGCGATGATCACCACCACGCTTGACAGCAATGGCGCGGCTGCGGCCGCTAGAAACCGATGGTGCGCCTGCAATACCCCAGCACTGACCACCGCCAGTCCGTACAACCAGACCTGCGGAGCGAACATCACCACGAGCGCGGCCAGTGTCTCAGCACTGCCGGTGCAGTCCGCCTTGGCAAGGGCACGAGAGAACAGCGGCGCGCCCGCGAGCACCGCCAACCCGGCGGGGGTCAATACCAGCAGGGTCCAGGTGATCAACGCCGACGCGGTACGTGATGCGTGCTCCCCTCGGCCTGCCCCGACATGCCGCGCGACCACCGGGACAACGACACCGGCCAGCACCCCACCAGCGACCATCTCGAACAACACGTTGGGCAGGCTGTTGGCGGCGTTGTAGGTGTCGCCGAGGCAGGTGTCGCCCACGGTCTTGGAGAAGACCAGTGACCGGCCAAATCCGACGAGCCGCGAAGCGAGGGTTAGCCCAGCGACACCAGCGGCGACCGAGGCAAGGCCGGCTCTCACGCTTCCCCGTCAGCCATGGAGGTTACGGGAACCGAGCG
>Ga0170475_116862420_pt1 | contig 10970 bp, 5 predicted proteins | sample Soicark_Litter_5_FD_111474 | JGI IMG/M metagenome (GOLD analysis project Ga0170475, IMG submission 111474) | Avena fatua rhizosphere microbial communities from Hopland, California, USA. Combined Assembly of 48 SPs | reverse complement strand
GAGGTGCCGCCGGCGGTGACCGCGCGGACGTCGACCGTGCCGGCCGAGCCGGCCGGGGTGGTCGCCTTGATTTCGGTCGCGCTTTCGACTTTGCAGGTGGTGACGAGGCCGGTGCAGGTGACCCCGTTGGCGCCGAACTTGACTTCGCTGGCGCCGCTCAGGTTGGTGCCGGTGATCGTCACCAGGGTGCCGCCGGCGGTCGGCCCCTGGTTGGGGGCGACGCTGGTCACCGTGGGCGGTTCAAGGTTGAAGGTCGCGGTGACTTCTTTCGCTGCGCTCATCGTCACCACACAGGTGCCGTTGCCCGCGCAGCCAGCTCCCGACCACCCTTCAAAGGTGGATTTAGGAGCTACGCCAGCAGAAGCGGAAAGCGTGACGATCGTCCCGTCTGCGTAGGTTTCTTCGCAGTGGGAGCCGCAGTTGATGGTTTCCGAGTTGGTGCCGGCGACGTCAGAGGCGACAGTCCCCGAGCCGGTACCGTTCTTGATGACTTTGAGTTTGTTCCCATTGGTGGCGAATTCGGCTTTTGCGGTGGCGTTGGTGGTGCCGATTTTCACTTTGCATGGTGAGGTGGTGCCGGTGCAGGTGGTGCTGGCGGCGTTTTCGATCGTCCAGCCGGCGAAGTGATTTTCGGCATTCGCGGTGGCGGTGAGTTCCGGTTCGTCACCTTCGTAATATTCCGCGCTGCAGTTGGCGCCGCCAGCCGAGGTGCAGTTGGTGATCGAGCCCGAGACCGGAACCGGAACGGCGCCGGCGCTGTCTTTGCCGTTACCGGTCACCACGACCGTGAGGGTATGTTTTGGAAGCGCCACGAATTCGGCAGTGATAGTGGTGTTGAGATTGAGTTCGACGGTGCAGATGGCGACCGTGCTGCCGTTGCAGGCGGTCCCGGAACCGGTCCCGTTTTTCCATTCCTTGAATTTGAATCCCCGGCCGCCACCGCTTCGAGGGCGATCGAGCTTCCTTCGCTGTATTCGGAGGCGCAGGTGGTGCCGTTGCACGTGACGTTGCCTGAAAGAGAGGGCGCCACCGTGGTCGTCAAAGTTTTTTTCGGTTCGAGGGCGCCGTACGCGTAGACGCTGCTGTTCTCGGAGGCTGACGTGATGTAGACGTTGCCCCTGGTCGCCCCAGAGGAGCCGTCAACGGCGATGTCGGATGGTTTTCCCGGCGGTTCCGTCAGGGCGGGAGTGTGTTGGAGTTGCGTCAGGTATTGGCCCGCGGCATTGAACTCGTCGACGACGCCATGGCCTTTGATGTCGGAAATCAGGACGTTGCCGTTGGACTGGTCGACCGCCAAATAGGGCTTTTCCATCCCGGTAAACGCGCCTTTGGCGCTGCCCGATCCGTCGATCGTCGTAAGAACCGCAGTGCCGCTTGCATTCAGGATGTAGGCCTTGTTGTGAGCGGGATCGGTGACGTAGATCTTGCCATTGGCCCCATAGACGTCGACCCCGTAGTAGTTGGCACCCGAGACCAAGCCGGAGGCAAGGCCCATGTGATCCACCGTTCCATCGGACTTATATGCGGAGACGTGGCTGGCAACTGAGCCTCTAACCATCTCCCAGGCGAATACGTTACCGATCGACTTGATCACCTGGAGCAACGGGACGGCCGTTTTTTCCCGCACGCCGCTGAAGGTGACTTTCGCTCGGTTGCCTGCAGCGCCAGCGCTAGCAACGGTGACCGTTTTGCATTCCGGTCCTCCCCCGGTGGCTTCAAGCGCGCTCTTGATGTTGGCGTTAGTGGAAGTCGGACCCAGTGCCGTGAGGGTTTGTTTTCCTTCGCATTCGAGCGTGTAGCTTTCAGAGGGAATGATGTATTCCTGAACCTCATTGCCAGCGCTTTCGGCGATGTAGACGTCTTGGCTCTCGGGGTTTGGGTTGACCGCCACCGCGCTGGCGCCGGCTGCGAGAAGAACTCCGTTGCCGTGGACCGCCGTGTCAGCTTCATAGGCCGTGGTTCCAGAAAGCGAGACACCAGCGCCGGAACTGGTTGCCGCAGCCGAGATGGTGAGGGTGCCGGACCCAACCGCGGTGATCTTTGCACCGAACGGAATTCCGGCTCCCAGGATCGCTTGGCCAACAGCAAAGGCGCCCGTGGCGGTGTTGACGTTGGCAATCGCGGTCGAAGCGGCGGTGAGGTCTCCGGCACCAGTGGCCAAGACAGCCGGACCACCAGCCTGGGAGGGTTTGAATTTGGTCACGGCGCCGGTGCTCGCGGCGAGCGCGATGGTGGTAACCCAAACGTTCCCGGACGAATCCACCGCGAGTGAGGCTGGGGCAGTGGCGGCAAATTCGGTGATCAGGTCACCGAGGGGAGAGAAGATCCTCACTCGTGGCCCCGCGTTGGAAGCCGAAGTGACGTACAAATTGCCAGATGAATCGATGGCCGAGCCGGATGGGGTTTCGGCGAAATTAGCGTTAACCGCCTGACTACCGGTTGAGGTAGCAGCCGCAGAAAGGGTAAGGGTACCTGCTCCTATCCCGGTGATTTTCGTATTTGCGGGGATGCCACCGACGCTTAGACCCCAGGTGAGGTTCTGCCCCACACTATAGGTACCTGACGTGGTGGTGACCCCGGTGACGACGTTCGAACCGGAGGTCAGGGTCCCGGTGCCGGTCGCGCCAGCCTTATTGAAGGACGGCAGCTCAGAGTGGCTCGGGGCGCCGAGTGCCCCTGGCACAGACATCGTGATGCCCACCAGGATCGCGGCCGTCGCGGAGAGCGCCAGCCGTGCGGCCACAGACAACGCAGCGGATCCGGCTCGGTGAGTTGGAACGGCGTCGACCTTGTTCTGTTGCTTACTCACGCTCTCTCCCCTTATTGGCTGCTGCGTTTGTCACGGCTGTGCTTGATTGGCTTCTTCTTGTGCTGCTTGCAGTCGTTGGCGACCACCGGACGGAAGTCATCGCTGAGCCCGTTCTGGGCCAGCAGGCGAACGGTCGCCCGCTGCTTGCCGCCGCAGAGGTTGCGCGAGTTGACGATCAGGCTCTTCTGGCCCCCGAACAGCCTCAGCGTGAACCTCGAGACCGGAGCGTCGGGGACGAGATCGAAGGTGTTGCGGATGCCGCCGTGGAAGGAGTCGGTGCGGCCCGAGAGCTCGATTTCGATCGGCTGCGAGTCGGGGCCGCGGAGGGCCGCCACGAGGTCCGGCAGCGGGTTCGAGGAGGAGCGGAGGTAGACCGGACCGCGCAGGGTGTAGTCGAGCAGCGGGGTGGTCGCTTCGGCTTCTCCATACACAGAGCCGAGCGGGCACTGGTGGACGGCGAACTGCACCCGGGTGCAGACGGTGCGGATGTGTTGCTGGGCGAGGAACTCGGAGTGGGGCAGGGCCACCGATGCGCTGGCGATGTTCGCGTAGCCCGGGCCCTCCGGATAGGAGACGGTGGCTTCCAGTCGCTGGTAGGCGCCGCGGCGGGGAGCGCCGTGCAGGCGCAGCTTCAGGGCCGGTTTGAACCCCAGGGCCGAGCATTCCCCGACCTGGAAGCGGTTCGCAAGTGAGGCGGTGGTCAGGGCGCCGATCGCCGTGGCGCCGATCGACATCGGGCTGCAGCTCGTCGGGTTGAGCATGAAGTGGTAGCGGGAGACCCTGACTTCGATGCTGCGGACATCCAGCGGGATCCCGGCCAGGATCGTCGGGATCGGGTCGGACTTGACGCTCACCGTGGTAGTGACCGGATTGATGAAGAGCGGGCTGCGGGTGACCACAGTGCCGAGGTCGAACGGCCCCGCCACGGCAGGGGTGATGATGACCAGCGAGATCGGTGCGCCCTTGTAAGGGCCGGCCAGGTAGGCCCGCCCCTGGGTGTGGAACGGCGCCGGCCCTGCCCCGGCGGAGATCAGCACGTCGCCGACTTCGGAGTTCGCGGGACAGCTTGGATGCTCCTGCTCCGCAGCTCCTTCTCCCGGCCGGGAGCGCGCTTCGGCCTGGGCGATCTGGGCCTCCGAGCACTGGGCCACGCCGGCCAGGCGCGCGGTCAGCCCCGGCGGCAGGGTGGTTTCGATCCCCTTCAGTTCCTGGGAGCCGTCTTCGCGGGAGAGGCGGAGGACGAAGGGCGAGTAGGCGCCGGCGGCGGGGCTGACGGTGCCGGCCGAGAAGCGCGGGGCGTTGGGGAGCTGGGAGGGATCGGTCGCGCATGAACCGCCGCCCGGCGCGCCGGCGATCTGGAATTCGTCGCTGAGGGAGACCGGCGGGCCCGATTCCGGCGCCGACCAGGGCGTGAAGGTGGCCTGGGTGGACTCCGGCCCGCAGAGGGACGAGGTGCGCAGGGAGGCGTGGGGTCCTTCGAAGGTCTGGATTTCGAGATCGGTGAAGGGAACCTGCGGGTTTTCTTCGAAGCTGGCGGTCAGCTGACCGCTCACCGCATCGGCGCTGATCCTGCCGGCCAGCTTGGCCACGATCCCGGTCTCTTCGTCTTCGATCACCAGGTAGATGGCGAGCAGGGATTCGAACGGGTTGTCGTACTGCTTGGCCAGATAGAGCGAACCGTGCAGCGGTTTGTCCAGCAGCGGCGTCTGCACTTCTACCGTGCCGATCCTGGAGGCGGCGGGGCATTCGGTCGGCAGACCCGTGAAGTGGATCGGGGTCGCCCCGATCCCCGTCCTCAGGCCGATCTGCGCCGAGCTGCAGGCGGCGAGGCCGTTGGCGGCGGCCGGGTTGACCACGAGGCCCGGGGGGAAGACGACAGTCGTGTCCCGCAGGTGCGCGGAGCCGAGGCCGTCGGGATCGGTGAGCCCGGGCTGGGGCACGTGGAGGTGGAACTTCAGCCCGGCGGGGGCATCGGCGACGTCGGTGGTCGGCCGGCCTTCGAAGCTGGGCTCGAATTGGGCTGGTTGCAGCCCGTGGTGGGAGGCGAGATCACCTGGTAGGACTTCCAGGCGGGGTCCGCGAGGTCAGGGAATTCTTCGGCGACGGTGGCGACGGGATGCTGCCAGGAGTCGATACGCGCGTAGGTGGTCGGCGCCAGCGGCGCCAGGTTCCCCGGGCTCGCTTCTTCCGTGCACTGGGTGGGGTTGGTGAGGAAGGGAACCTTGCCGGCACCGGCTTCGCCGGGTTTGCGACAGCCCTGGAAACCGGACCTAACCCCGGGGGCAACATTGCTGACCGCCGCCCCGAAGCCGCACAGGGTGACAAAGTCGGCTTTCAGCGGCTGCGGGGCCTGCGGGACCAGCGGCGCCTGCGCGGTCACTCCGTAATCGCCGCGGGTCCGCAGCTTTACGCGGATCACAACCGTCAGCGTGGAAACGGTGTGAGGTGCGAAGGCGAAGGCCGCCACGAACCCGTGTTCGGGAACGACGTTGTAGATGGGGGTATGGGCGATCGCGTCGTTGGGGCCGAGTTCCAGCGCGGCCCCACCCACCGCAGCTGCAGGAGGGCAGAAGAATTCGCGCACTTCGGCGACCGTGCAGCGACCCTTCAGCGAGGCCAGGTTGCCGACGAAGCCCGGGGGCAGCTCGGCGAAGAAGTCGCGAAGATCCTCCACTTGGCGCGCCTCGCCGAATGAGTAAGTGCGCTTGGCCACTTTGAAGGTGGTGGTAGCGGAGATGGGGTGACCGCCGGCGGTCGCGTAGTCGGCACCGAGGCCGTCTTCGGCCCGCGCCGTGAAGGCGGTGAAGCCGAAGGGGACCGCGGGAGCGAAGCTGAAGGAGTCGACCGCAAGGGAATCAGCCGCCGCTCCGCCCCCGAAGCCGTCGAAGGTGACGTTGACCGCTTCGGGCGCAAGCGCCGGGTTGACCCAAACTTCGAGTTTAAGGGAGGGGAATTCTGCCCCCGCGCTCACCGTCGTCGCATTGGTGCACGTCAGCGCCGAGGGATGGCAGCTCCAGCCGCTGCCAGAGCCGCCGCCGAGCGACAGGCCGGCCGGTAGGCCGACGACCAAGCTGGTAGTCAGCGGACTTTCGCAGACCCCCGGTTCGCCCGTTTTTTCTTTGCAGGTTTTATTGGTGCCGGTGTTCTTGATCTTGACCTGGTATTCGAAGTACTCGTCGTTGCGGTGCACTTCCGTGGGAACGCGCGTCGCTTCCACGCCGAGGGCGGGAGCCCCTAAGGCGGGGACCGCCAGGATCAGGCCCAGCACCGCGGCGCCGAGCAGCGTCGCCCACAGCTTTGCCGCTGCTCTCATCATCGACCCCCCGACCTGCGCTTGGCTCTGTGGTGCTTCTTATGGTGTTTTCGATGGTGGTGCTTTTTCACGCAGCTGCCGCCGCGGCGGATGAAGCCCTTGCGACAGGGCTTCGGCGCAGCCGGGTTGCCGGGACCCGCGAAGGTTGCGCTGCCTGCCTGGCTCGCCGCGGGGGCGGTCTGGGTCTGGCCTTGGCATTCTTCGCTACCGGCGCAGGATGGCGGCGCTTCGCTCGCCGGAAAGTCGCCGCCGACGCGCGCGTCGTAGAGATCGGTGGCGCCGTTGGTGTCGGCCGTGACCAGCTGGGCGCGGGTGGTGAAGAAGACGTTCCGCCCGTCCGCCGAGATGCCGCTCAAGTGGGCGGAGATCCCAACCACTCCGAACCCTTCGGTCCCGCCGCTGATCAAGCTCAGCTGCCCATCCCGCCATACATAGACGTCGCAGCCCTGGATGTCGTTGGCGTTGGCGTCGCAGTCGGGGTTGATGCCAACGTTTTCGTCTCCGGGAAGTAGCGCTTCCGCGGTTGCGTAGACCACGGTGGAGACGTCGGTGCTGGCCGGCGGCGCAAACCTGGCCTGATCAGGTGCAGAGTCGGTGACGGTGCGGGGACTGAGCTGGACGTCGAAGGGACCCTCGCCCAGGCATGAGATGCAGGCCATTGCGCCGGTCGCATCGTCGTAGCGGTAGACGTCGCGGGCGTCGTCCGCATCGTCACTCGTCAGCTTGGCGAAGCTGGAAAACAGCAGGAAGTGGCCGTCGCCGGAGCCTTCGACCGGCAGGGCGTAGGCTTCCTTCGAGTTGTTGGCACCGACCAATGCCCACAGCCGCGGGTCGCCCTTGTCGTTGTTGTTGGAATCCTTGCGGACGGCGCTGTCGAGTTCGCCGACGAAGGCTATTCGCCCGCTCGGGTGGTCGTATACGTAGAGGTTCTTCCGGTCTGCCGCCGGCGCCTTGTGTTCGGCGTTTTCTCCGCTCAGAACCCCTTCGGCGACGAAGTACGCGCGCGAGCCGTCGGCGGCGGTGTCGAGCACGCCGAGCACCTTGGCCCCGGCCCCTGCCACATGGGAGCCGACGGTTTCCCCGGCCGAGGCCTGCGCCAACTGCTCGCCGGCCGGCAGGCCGGCATCGTAGATGTAGAGGTCGTTGGTGGTGTCGGTGTCGGAGTTGACCAGTCGCCGGTTGGTGGTGAAGAAGGCGATCTGTCCGTTGGCCGAGGCACCCTGGTAGGTGTCGTCGCCCGCCGGGCTTCCCGGGCACGCCGGCACGGGCGTACACCGGGAGGCTGAGATTTCGACCGTGGTTCCGCCGTCAAGCCGCCGGAAGATGCGGCGGGGCGTTGCAGATGCACAGCTTCCTTCCAGCGGTTCGTCGGGCCGGGCGCTGAAGTAGACATAGGAGCCGTCCTCGGAGATCGCATTTTTCGCGACACCTAGGCCACCGAGAGACCCGCCCAAGCCGGCTCCGCAACTGCCGCCGATCAATCCCAACGGGTTGGCCGCGCTCGGAACCGCCCCCCGGTTGACGATCCTGAGGGTGGCCGAGCCGGTGCCGGCGCCAACCACCTGATACAGGTTGGACTTGGAAGTCCCTCCGCCGGCCACAAGCAGCTCCCCTGGAAGGTAGGTAACACCGCCTTCCGAACTAGGGGTGAAGACGAAGCTCGTGAGGTCAGGGGTAGCTCCTCTGATGACGTATTCGGCGAATTTCCCGACGTGGCTGAGAGGCGTGAGGGGCCCAAATACGGTGCTGCGAGCGCCGTCGGCGCCAACTAGACCGAAGCGCACTTCCCCGCGCTCGAGCCCCGAAAAGCTGCTTTCCGGCCACAGCTCGGACCCCAGGTCGTCCGCGATCTTAGGCCCGCTCCCACCGACTCCGCTTTCTTTGGCGCTCGACGCTTCGGGCCCCATGAAGCCGACTGCCCAGCCGCCCGGTCCACGTGAGGCGAGAAATTTGTTGGTTGGGGCCGGCAGCGAGACGGGGTCTCCGAAGGTCTGAGCGCTGAAAGTCGCCCTGTTGCCGAAAGGGCCGATGTCTTGGACAGTTTGGGCGATTCCAGAACCCCAACTGCTACCTGCACTCACCAACTCATAAAAGCGCTGAGATGGGTTGGGGCCCTCGACGCTGCGCACGGCTCCTCGATCGGTACCGGCTTCGTTCGTCGCCACCAGCCGATAGGCGTAGGCCTCACTGGGATCGAGCCCCGTGACCGACTGGTGCACCGGGACCGCTTCTCCCCCCCGCCCGGCTTCCGCGGCCGCCGCAGCGGCGTGCTCGAAGCCTTCTCCTCCCGCGGCCAGATCGGCCTGGTAGGTGCTCTGCGGCACGTACTCGAAGCGGTAGGTGGTGCGAGCGTGGCCGGGGTTGACGGTCCCACCCAGCAGCAGGCTCGGGCCGGTTGCCGGCGGGCTGCTCCAGATCGCCCCTCCGGTGCGCACTTCGGGCGGCGTCGGCTGGGTCGTGAAGACCCCGGGGACCAGCGCCTGGGCCCCGTTGAACTGGGTGCGGGCGACCAGGCAGAATTCATAGGTCGCTTCGAATTCGAGGTTGGAGATCGGCGCCTGCACTTCCACCGGGCCGCCGTTGCCGGTATCGGCCTCGAGCGCCGGTACCCGCGTCCACCCAGCCGCCCCCTGCCCACAGCTTCCCGCCGCGCCGGCCGGCGCGTATTCGAAGCGGTAGAGGGTGTGAATGTGCGGCAGCGCCGCCGGCGCGATCGTCGCCTTCAGGATCGCGGTCGAGGAGCCGACTGCGCTCGCTTCGACTCCGCTGGTGCCGATCGCGGGCACCGTGTCGATGATGAAGGCAAACGAGGTTTCGTTTTTGAGCGAAGGCGCACTGTTCGAATCACCGGTAGCGAAGAGACGGCCGCTAACAGTGTCGAGGGCCAGCCCATTGGGAATGTTTTCTATTTTGTAGCCGATCTTCCCTCGCGCCGCGAAGGTCGCCTGCACTTCCCCGACGCCACCGCCTGCGGTCGGATCCACTTCCAGCACGCGGGCTTCGCCGAGATCCGTCGGCGGCGTTCCCGTTCCTGCCGGGAATTGTTTGAGGACATAGACCGGCGCCGAAGCTCCAAGCGTCGTGCCGGTATCCACCGCCACCGCATCTGGCCTGCCCTTGCCTGAGGAGTCGCCGCTCAACTCGCCGGGATCCAGCAAGCCCCCGGGTACTACCGTCGTCGCTCCCAACGCGAAGCGCTGGACGCGGAAGTTGGAATTCGACTCGACCGTGTAGAGATTGCCGCTGGCGTCCTCCGCGAGCGTTCTCGGACCTTGTTTGAACTGGCCGATCCCGGTTCCCCCGGTCCCCGCCTTGCAGATGTCCAAGGCCGTCGCGCGACAGACCTCGAACTGGTTGACCGGCGCCGTGTCGTCGGGCCCGCTCGCCACCACGTTCCAGGCGAAGGCCCGCACAAAACCGCCCGCGGGAGTGAACTCTTGCACGCGTTGGTTGTTGCCGGAACTGTCGCGACGAGAACGTCGCCGCCATTGGGCGCCCCCACCGGCGCAACGGCAATCCCTTCCAAACCATTGACGCTGTTGAAGGCACCGCCGATCGCGCCGTTGGTACCTGCCTGACAGTTTGCGGGCGTTTCGCAGACCTCGAATCCGAGCGCGCCATCGTTGAGGGTGGCGATCGTCGCCCCGCTGGCTCCGCCGGTCAGTGCCGTAGATCCGGCGGAAACGACGAGCGGCGCCTGGTTGGCGTTGGCGAGGGTGCCGCCGAATTCGATCCGGTACGGACTTGCGCCACCGGGGGAGCCGACGCCACCGCCGACAACCACGCTACCGCCCACCCCGCCGATCGTCGAAAGCGCGTTCAGCTTGGCTTCGATGCCGGTCGGCACTTCGTTCCATTCGATGTCGGCGGTGGTGGCGGCCCCGAAGCTGAGCTTGTACTGGCCGGCGCCGGCGTCGACGGTGAGTCGCTGGGCCTCGTCGGCCTGTTCGGTCCCCGAAGAGACGACGTTCAGACCCCAGGTCCTGAGGAAGGGCCGGTGGCGGTGAACTCGCCGACACGACGATTCAGCAGGTCGGTGACGTAGACGTTGCCGTTCTGCTGATCGACCGCTAAAGCCACGGGTTCGCTCATCCCTCCACCCTTCCCCTCCCCCACACCTGGCTTGCAACTGGCCGCCACGGTGCAGACCTCGAAGCCCGCGCCGCCGCCGCTGTCGACGTCGAACCCCCAGGCACTTATCCAATTCCCATCCCTGTCGAAGCGCTGGATGCGGTTGTTGCTGCGGTCGGCGATGTAAACGTCGCCGGCATTGGCGCCGCCGGCACCGGCGCTGTTGACCGCCACGGTGCCGATTCTTTGGCTGCCGGCTTCAAAGGCCCCGCCAGGAGCGAGCGGAGGTACCGAGAGAGAACCGAAGACGTCGTAGACGCCTTTCGGAGAGGCGGCGGCTGCCGTCGGCACGGTCGCCAGCAACGTCAAGGACACCGCAGCCAAAACCACGCCGCGGAGCATTCCCTTTGGACCCCTCACCTCTGCTGCCAATGTCTTCTCCTCGTCCGGGCCTGATTGATTTCTCGGCCCCCCTTGACGTCCCTGTCCGGATTCCCGACGTCCGGATAGGCGACGGTATAGGAACGTCACCGTCTTTGTCAAGAAATTATTCAATCCTTCGACATGTGACATAGATCAGTGCATAGAAAGAGGCCGCCAGGGAGGCGGCCTCTTTCCTATTCGACCGCTTAACGTTCGTTGCCTAGTGCAGTGTCAGCGGCCTTGTGATGCAGACCTCGCCGTCGAGTGTGACCGCCGGGCCTGGGCCTTCTTCCGTCTCGACCGCCATCCCTCCGGCTTCTTCGAAGAAGATGCAGTCTTCCCCGTTGGCATTGG
>Ga0170475_114118924_pt1 | contig 10970 bp, 8 predicted proteins | sample Soicark_Litter_5_FD_111474 | JGI IMG/M metagenome (GOLD analysis project Ga0170475, IMG submission 111474) | Avena fatua rhizosphere microbial communities from Hopland, California, USA. Combined Assembly of 48 SPs | reverse complement strand
GTCACCGCGCCAGATCACCGTAGCGGGCCCCCCGGCCGGTGGGCCCCACTGGGTGGGCGATGTCGGCCCGAACAAGATCACCGATGGTGTCGCGTAGGCGCTGGCCAGATGCGCGATTCCGGTATCACCGCTGATCACCAGGCGGGCAGCGGCCACCAGGGCAGCCAGCTCACCAAGATCAAGTTTGCCGGCTAGTACGCAGCCCTCACTCAGCCCGGCGGCGCCGGCTACGGCGAGGCAACGGCTACATTCCTTGGCTGATCCGGTGATCACTACCTGGTATCCATCGAGTGCCAAGCGTCGCGCTACTTCTGCGAAGCGATTGACCGGCCAGCGACGCGCCTCCGCAGAGGCACCCGGGTGCACGATGACCGCGCCGAGAACGGCCGGCGGCTGGGTTGGCTTGGACAATCGAAGCGCCCGTGGATCGGCTGGAACCCCTTCCAGGTTGAGCAAACCCGTCCAGCGCTGCACCTCATGCATCTCCGGACGCCATTGCGGTCCAGTGATCTCCGGATACTGCGGATGGCTGTGGGTGATCAACCGACGCGCGCCAATCCCGAGCAGATCGCCGATGCTCTCTGGCCCGGCGCCGTGCAGGTTGACTGCGAGATCCGGTGACGGCGACATCGCCGGCAGCCCACCCAGACCATTCACGGGCAGCAGCCGGTCGATTGCTTCGGTCAGCCGCGCTAGCGGCTCAAGAGCAGCCGGAGCAGCGAGCGTAATCGTCGCCATCGGAAACGCTTGCCGCAGGCCATGGTACGCGGGCACCGCCGTCAGGAAGTCCCCGAGCCCGAGCGCCCTAAGGATCACAACATTCGAGATGTCCCCGAAGTCCTCCAACTAGGGCCACGAACTTTCCGCTGAGCTGCAAATGACCAGCTCCCGAAGCTCGCAACCGGCAGGTTGGCTCAGAGCAAAGACTACAGCCGAGGCTACGTCGGCCGGTGCGTTGAGTTTGGCGTCGGCCGGCGGCTTGTACTGCTCGGTCCTGTTGTCAAAGAAGTGGGTATGCATGCCGCCTGGGATGAGCAGCGTGACACCCACCTCACCCGCGGTTTCGGCGGCCAGGGCCCGCGTAAATCCGACCACTCCGAACTTCGATGCGCAGTACGCGGTGGCATCGCTGACGGCCTTGATGCCGAGCGTGGAAGCACACGTCACCACCCGCCCGCGGCTGCGACGCAGATACGGCAATGCCGCTCGCACCACAGCTGCGGTACCAAGCAGGTTGACGCGGATGACACGCTCCCAGTCCTCCGCCGGCACCTGGTCAAGTGGACCGCAGGAGTCAATACCGGCCGCTGTGAAGACACCGTCGAGCTCCCCGCCGGCGGCCTTGACTATCGCCTCAACCGCCGCCGCTGCCGCTGCCGAGTCAGCGAGATCGACCTGCTCGAAGGTGACATCAGATTCCGGCTGAACCCGATCAAGCACCAGCGGCGTACCGCCCGCCGCCTGCACGGCCGCAGCCGTCGCGGCGCCGAGGCCGGACGAACCGCCAGTGATCAAGATCGTGCCGAGGGCCTGCGGCGCGACGTTGCCGATTCGTGAGAACGGAGCCACGGTGGTGGCGGTCATGAAACCTCCTGAGAGATGTCTTGGCTGGCATGTTCAGTACGCGCAGTGTGCACGAGCCGGGTCGTCGAGTAGCCAGGTACTACCGGAAGCAGGACGACCCTGCCGCCCAGCCGCTCAACGACCTCAGCCTCGGGCAGGATGCGATCGGCGTAGTCCTGCCCTTTCACCCAGATGTCTGGCTGCAGCCGGGCGAGCAGCGCTGCCGGAGTCTTTTCCCCAAAGATCGCTACGCCGTCGACCGCAGCGAGCGCGTTGAGCACCCGAGCCCTGTCCTCCTGCGGCACCATTGGACGGCCCGCACCCTTGGCGCGGCGTACGGAGGCATCAGAGTTGAGGCAGACCACCAGGGCGTCACCGAGCGCTCGGGCCTGATTGAGCAGGCTGACGTGACCTCGGTGCAGCAGATCGAAGCAGCCGCCGGTTGCCACCAGCCGGACGCCGGTGCGGCGTACCCGAGCGGCGACCTCAAACGCATCCGGCAAGCCCGTCGGCTCCGCCAGCCTTACTGAGAGGTCGATGGTCTCCGAACCTGAGACCGTCGATACCGCGGTTGCTCCGCCGTCACGGACGAACTGTGTGGCTGCGATCACCGCAGCCTGCGCAGCCTCCCGAGCGTCGGCGCCGCTCAGTAAGGCCAGTGCGGCCGTCACGGAGAATTGATCACCGGCGCCGAGCGTGTCAAGGCGACCCGGTCGTAGCTTGGGAAACTCCACCAACGGAATATGCGTAGTACGCGGTGGGTCGGCCGCCTCGGTCAGAACCGCCCCCCGTTCACCGACTGTGACAGCGACGCTATGTGCATGCCAGCTGGCGCAGAGCAGCCGGCCCTGCTCGGCCGGATGATCAGCACCGCTGGACAGCCGCGCCTCATCTGTGTTCGGGGTGACCATGGTGCAGCCGCGCACCGGAGCTGGACCACGCGGATGGGGATCCCAGATCACCGGCTTGGAGTCCACGTCCGGCAGCAGCGCCTGCCGGATCGTTGGCAGGCTCGCCACGCCGCGGCCGTAGTCAGCAACCAAGATCGCGCCTGCTGAGGCCAGCGCGCGTACCGCTCCCGGTGGCAATGGTGTGCGACGAGCGCGTCCCGAACCGGAGTCCACCCGCACCATGGGGACCTCGCCCGCCGCAACGCGGCACTTGCAGACGGTGCTGCCCTCCAGCGCTAGCGGACGTACCTCCACATGATCGGCAAGCAGGCCCAGCAAGGCCTCACCAAGATCATCAGTGCCGACCGCGGTGATCAAGACGACCTCCTGGCCGGTGCGGGCTGCCAGCAAGGCGGCAAGGCCCGCCCCGCCGGGTCGACGTCGCTGCCGCATGACGTCGACGACCGGCACGGGTGCCTCGGGACTCAGCCTGCTGGCCTCCCCCTCAATGTCGATGTCCAGCATCGAGTCGCCGAGGACCACCAAGGGACCGCCGCGAGTAGTCGCTGTCACCATGCGGCTACCTGCAACGCCTCATCAAGCGCGATGCACAGCGCGTGCACCAGGCTCAGTTGAATCTCCTGCACCGTCGCGACGGTCGGCGCATCGACGGCAATCGCGGAGTCCGACAGCGCTGCGAGGGGGTTGGGCGCCGGACCGGTCATCGCCCAAACAGTGACCCCAAGATCAAGACCGGCCTTCGCGGCTTCGATCACATTCGGGCTCGTGCCGCTGGTGGAAAGGGCAACCAGTACATCGCCGCGCCGTCCGTACGCCCGCACCTGGCGGGCGAACAGCTCCTCGAAGCCGTAGTCATTGGCGATTGCAGTGACGGCGGATGAGTCGGCGGACAATGCGACCGCGGGAAGCGGACGGCGTTCATCCCGAAAACGACCGAGCAACTCACCAGTCAGATGCTGCGCCTCAGCGGCGCTGCCGCCGTTGCCGCAGGCAAGCAGCTTGCCGCCGCCGGCAAAGACCTCCGCGAGGCGTTGGCCCCACTCGGCTACGACGGGAGCGGCTGATTGCGCGGCCTGCGCAGCGGCGGCCAAGTCGTCGAGATGCCGGCAAACGAGTTCGGCAGTCAATTCACACTCCTCCTTTCGTCGCGGCCCTCGCCGCACGGTCATCATGGTGGCTCCCTAGCTCAGCCACAGCAGCAACAACATCCTGAGGATCGATCGAAGACAGGCAGGGATGATCAGGTACCAAGCAGGTGCGCATCCTGGTATTCCGGCACGGCGCATGCTGGTCGCCAAGCAGCACCAGAGGTACACCGTACGGAGCCCACTGCTGGGCCGGTACGACGGGTGCGAAGAGGGAGACGACCGGCGTGCCGACAGCCGCAGCGAGATGCGCCGGCCCGGTGTTGGGTACGACCACAACCTCTGCTCCGGCGAGGACGGCGGCTAGCTCGGCTAGGGAGAGTTGGCCTCCCAGGTCGGATGCCAGACCGCCGGCCACAAAGCCGGTCAGAGTTGCCTCCTCCGCCGACCCGGTGACGACTACGTGACGTCCAGCCGTCGTCAACGCCGCAACGATCGCTCGACTGTGCGCCGCAGTCGGGCGTCTGGCTGGCACCGCGGCGCCGGGATGAACCACGACGTACGGTTCAGCACCGACTCGAGCGGTGATATCCGGCAGTGGGCGGCGTACGTCAAGCCGGGCTCCCTTCTCGTCGGCAACAAAGCCAGCAGCGCCAGCCAGCGTGAGATTGCGCTCCGACTCCGGCAGGCCATCGGCTACTCGATGGCGTAAATCGAGAAGGGAGCCCGGATAGTCGTCGCAGATGGCACCTATCCAGGGCACCTTGGCCATCCGTAACAACAGGGCAAGCGGTAGTGGGGACTGGTGGAAAGAGGTGAATACCAACGCAGCGTCGAAGCAGCGAGCCTCGACTTCGCTGATCAGGTCCGCGATGAGGTGAGGTCGGACCGGCGGCGGATCAAACAGCACCCAGGGCGCGTCGAATGCCATAACGTCATCGACCCCGGGTAGCATCTCGGCGGCCTCGACAAGACCATGACGAACCAGCATGGTGACCTTTGCGGACGCAGCCACCGCACGTACCGCGGGACCGGTGAGCAGGACATCGCCAAGGCTGTCGAGTCGGGCCACCACGACGCGTGAGAACCGGCTGGGTGCACTCATTGCGATCTTCCGACATGGCGTCGTACCGCGGTGCGAAGATTCGGCGCAACAGCGGCGACCAGCTGAGCATGATCAATCTCGCCGATCTTGGTATGCCGTGTCGGCACCAGCACCGCACGGGCTCCGGCGGCGAGCGCCGCGTCCACGTCGCTGCCGATGTCACCGATCATCAGGCATTCGTGCGGAGCGAGTCCGAGCTCTGCTGCAGCCGCCATCACCAGTCCTGGCGAAGGCTTGCGGCAGCTGCAGCCGGCATCAGGCGCATGCGTGCAGACCTGCCAGGTATCGAAGGGCCCCAGCAGCGACTCCACCCGGTCGTTGACCCGGGCTAGTTCGTCGGGATTGATCAACCCGCGGGCGACGCCGGATTGATTGCTCACCACGCCGACCGCGACACCCTGACGCCGTAGCTGGTTGAGAATGCGCCGAGCTCCGGGCATCGGCTGGACTCGCCCGGGATCGGCCAGATAGGGCACGTCCTTGATCAGAGTCCCATCACGGTCGAACAGCACGGCCCGCGGCTTATTCGCGAAAACATCGTTGTCGCTCCATCCGGCGAGCCTTACCCGGATCTCGCCGCGCAGCCGATGCGCAACTGCCAGCGGTGGAATCACAACACTGGTCACCAGCATGGTGCTGATCTCACGTGTAGTCCGTGGTCCAGCAACGATCCGGCCGGCGGCGAATTCGGTGGTCAGAGCGGCCCAGATAATGCCAGCCGCCGCCACGATGCCAGTCTCTACGCGCCCTGAGCTTGTCGAAGGGCGCACTCTGAGGCGCTTGGACAAGCTCAGCGCGTAGCCAATCAGCGCGGTGGCAGCGGCCGTGGTGGTGAGCAGATGGCGGCCAGTTCGTCCCGGCGTGGTACCAATCAAGGAACGCCAGCGGTGCCCGTACTTGGCACGCATTAAGGCATTGTCGGCGTTGCCTGCCTGATCTTTAAGGCTGTTGCGCCAACTCGAAGATGGGGCGAGCGGGTGGGTCGTTACCCGCTCACCCCAGGCGATGCCATACCCAATTCGAGCTGTTCTTAAAGCCAAATCTGCATCTTCGCGAAAAGCGCGCGGGAAGCGCTCGTCAAAGCCACCGGTCTCGACAAGAGCCGCCCGTCGATATGCCATGTCGGCGGTAATCCATGAGGCTCCGCTGAGCCCCAAGGTGCGCCGCTCGGCATCCGTAGGCCGGCGGCCATCCGGCGAGGGGACGTAGATCCCCGCCTGCGATGCGGCAATCTTGTCTGGCAAATCTTCCAGATCCTTGACGAGTCGCTGACACCAGTCAGCCGGGATTGCGACGTCGTCATCGAGAAAGGCGATCCAATCCGCGTCCGCCGCTCGCCAACCGGCATTACGCGCTGCCGCTGGCCCTCGCCCGTGGGTACGGACGACGACCAGCGGCGTCGCCGTCGCTGGCAGATCGAGCGCGGAGGTGGCATCGCGCCGATCATCGGCTACGACAATGCAGGACGGCGCCGGGTCGCCATCGACAGCTGTGATCAGATCGGCAAGCCGCTGGCGTCCGATGGTGGGAATGACTACGGCGTATCGGAGGTGGGTCATGTTTGCCGTACCAGGGGCCGCCGCACCAGATACGGACCGATAGCAAGTGCATCAACTGGCGATGCGCCGAAGAGCTCCAATGCGTCACGCGGACTGTCCACCATGGGCCGCCCCGCGGTATTGAGGCTGGTATTGACCACGACAGGGATGCCGGTGATGTCGTCGAATGCGGCCAGCATGCTAGCCGTCAAGGGATCGTCGGAGTGATCAACAGTCTGGATCCGCGCAGTGCCATCCACGTGGGTGACAGCTCGCAGCCGGTCTTGCCACTCGGCAGCGACATCGTGGACGAAGAGCATGTACGGGCTGGGAATCGGTCCGCGGGCAAAGACCTCCGGCGCTCGATCAGACAGCACCATCGGCGCCACGGGCCGGAATTGCTCGCGGCCCTTGATGTCATTGAGCCGCTCGGTGTTGTCCTCGCGGGCCGGGTGGGCGAGAAGCGAACGATGTCCGAGCGCCCGCGGCCCATACTCGGCGCGACCCTGGAACCAGGCAACGATCCCGTTGCCGGCAATGATCTCCGCCACGGTGGCGGAGATGTCCGAGGGGCGCTCGTACGGCACACGGGCAGTATTCAGAGTCAGCTCAATCTGGGTGTCGCTCCAGCCGCGTCCGAGGGCAGCGGTAGTCATCGGCGTCAGCTCATCACCCGCTTCCGCGGCAACGGTCAGCGCCGCACCGAGGGCGGTGCCGGAGTCACCGGCTGCCGGCTGCACCCAGATCTGGCTGAACGGACCCTCGGCAAGCAATCGAGTGTTGGCAACGCAGTTCAATGCGACGCCACCCGCGAACGCGAGCCGGCTGTTGCCGGTGCGGCCATAGAGCCAGTTGCATAGGTCGAGGAGTACTTCTTCAAGCACGGCCTGCACGCTGGCCGCCAGGTCGGCGTGGCTCTTATCGAAGCCCCCAACGATGTTTTCGGCACCAAGCCGGCGTGCCGGCGCGAACGCGTTCCAATCGATGGGCTCGGTACGGAAGCCACCGTCCGAGGTTGGGTACACCCGCTGCCGAAAATGATCAAGGTGCAGGGGTGCGCCGTAGGACGCCATTGCCATCACCTTGTACTCATCACTCGATCGCTCGAAGCCGAGGTGGGCCGTCAGGTCCTCGTACAGCAGCCCGAGTGAATGCGGCAACGATTGCGCCTTGAGGATGTCCAGCTTGTTGTCGCGGTACTCCCCCGCCAGCATCGAGGTCGCCTCGCCACGACCGTCAACGGCGAGCACCGCGCAATCACCGAGAGTGCCGTCGGGACCCCAAGGCGCAGCTAGGGCCGCGGAGGCGGCGTGGGCAACATGGTGCCGCACGAAATGGAATGGCTTCTTTCCGTCGTATCCGGGCAAGGCGGTCTTGAGGAACTGAGGGGCGCGTGCCGCGTACGTGGTGCGCAGGTCCTCCCAGCTCGGGTCGAGGCCGCCGGAATCGGGGTCGACCAGGGCCGGGTCATAGGAATAGGCGACTGCATCAAGATCATCGACAGTCACTCCAGCTTCGGCCAGGCACCACGCGATCGCGTGCTCGGGCAGCTCCCAGGCCGAGAACGGTACCGGGCGCTTGCCGTGCTTGCGCCGGCTGAACCGTTCCTCCTCGGCGGCGGCGACCGTACGCCCATCAACCACCAGAGCGGCAGCCGAGTCGTGGAAGACCGCGTTGATGCCGAGTATCCGCAATGCCTTTCTCCCTGCTCTTGGTCCGCTAACTGGTTATCCCGGTCGGTTACCCGGGCCGGTAGTACCAAAACACCTATAGGTAATTTACTTCTCCGCTGGCCGCCACCTCAGTTCGCCTGCTCTACAAACCATGCGATTGTCTGCTTCAGGCCCTCCTCCAACTGCACGAGCGGCCGCCAGTCCAGCCGCTGCACCGCGCGAGTAATGTCTGGGCAGCGGCGTTGCGGGTCGTCCTCAACTGCAGGGATATGACGAATGCCGGCATGGGACCCGATGATCTCGGCGACGAGCCTGGCGATGTCAACAACGCTAAGTTCAACGGGATTACCGAGGTTGATCGGTCCTGACTCAGACGAGCGCGCGAGACTCAGCAAACCGGCCACCGTGTCGCTGACATAGCAGATGGATCGAGTTTGGCTGCCAGTGCCGGTCACGGTGCACGGCTGGTCAGCCAGCGTCTGGGTGATGAAGTTCGGGATCATGCGGCCGTCGTCGGGCTGCATCCGTGGGCCGTAGGTGTTGAAGATCCGTGCAACGCCGACCCGTACGCTCCGGCGTCGCTCGTACGCGAACGTCATTGCCTCGGCAAACCGCTTCGCCTCGTCGTAAACGCTGCGCGGCCCGACGGGATTGACGTGGCCCACGTAGTCCTCGGTCTGCGGATGCCGTTCCGGGTCACCGTAGACCTCGCTGGTGGACGCCAGCACAAACCGGGCGCCAGAACGCTCTGCCAGCTGCAGTCCGTGCTCGGTGCCGAGGGATCCGGCTCGCAAGGTCTCGATCGGCAGCCGATGGTATGCATCTGGGGATGCTGCCGAGGCCAGATGGAAAACCAGGTCCACAGGCCCAAGATCGGGCAGCGGATTGGTCACGTCATGCTGAACCAGCGTGAATCCAGGAGCCTCAACCAGATGGGCGAGATTGGCTGGACGCCCGGTGCAGAAATTGTCGACGCAGATCACCTTCGTACCCACGTCGAGCAACGCGTCGCACAAGTGCGATCCGATGAAGCCAGCGCCGCCAAGCACTACCGCGCGATTGAATCCCCCTGTCAGCCCGCTCACGTCTGAATGGCTCCGTCAGCCGAGGGGGGCCGTTAGCGCGTGTTCGCTGCCCTGATGCCGGACTGTGCGCTGGTACACAGCTGCCGTGTCGGCGGCCACGCGATCCCAGGAATACCGGTTCCTGACCCGCTCCAAGCCGGCTTTACTCAGCTCGGCGCGGCGGCTCGGCGACTCGAGCAATGCGCCGATGACCGCTGCCAGCGCACCAGCATCACGGGGCGGTACATGAGCGCCGGTCACGCCGTCCACGACGGTGTCCAGCGTGCCGCCAACGGCGCTGGCAACGACCGGTACGCCGCACGCCATGGCTTCCAGCGGCACGATGCCGAACGGCTCGTACCACGGCGAGCAGACGACCAGGTCCGCGGAGCGCAACAGAGCCGGCATGTCCGCGCGCGCCACCTGTCCGATCAGCCGTACCCGTTCAGCCACTCCCACCTGCTCGGCGACGGCAGCCAGTCGATCATGCTCCGGCTCTGGTGTTGCATCGGCACCGCCGGCGATCAGCAATTCGGTATCCGCAAGCTGGGCCAGAGCTTCAATCGTGGTGTCGTAGCCCTTGCGCCGCACCAGCCGGCCGACGCTGAGCAGCCGGAAGCGGCAGGCTCTTTGCGGGACTGCCGGTGAGGCGTGGGACGCCGGGGCTGGCGAGAAGTGCACAAGATCAACACCGCATGGCACGACAGAGACCTTGCTGGCAGGTATGCCAAGCAGGCCGAGCTCGCGTACTTCGTCGCAGCAGGTGGCGATGATGTGATCTGACGCGCCGGCGACCGCGGTCTCCACGCGGATTCGGTTCAGCGGGCTGGTGTCCGACGGGCCTTGATAGCGCCGCTTGACCGTGCCCAGCGCGTGAAAGGTAATCAGCAGGGGCAGGCCGAGCCGCGCAGCCGCCGCCGCAGACGCCCAAGCCGACATCCAGAAGTGGGCGTGTACCACGTCCGGCCGCTGGAATTTCAGCATCTCCGTCAGGCGATCAGCAAAGGCGCCCATGTGGGGCCACAGGTCGTCTTTAGACACTGCTGTTGCCGGCCCCGCCGGAACATGTACCACCTCATAACCTGCCGAGGTCGTCAACCGCTCTGCCAGGTCGGCGTCGTCACGCCTGGTATAGACAGCGACTGAGTGCCCGAGCCGGACCAACCCGGCCGCAAGTTCGGCGACATGGACGTTTTGACCCCCGGCATCGACTCCGCCGATGGCGGCCAGTGGGCTTGCGTGTTCAGACACCAAAGCGACGCGCACGGCATTCTTTCCCATCCTGTGGCAATGGTTCCAGAGCACCTACCCGACAATCACTTTGGTAAAACCGAAGTTATGGTTGCTGCTGCTGATTCCAGCCCTACCCGGCTCGTTTCCTTGCTGCGCGACGGCTTACATAGCGCCGAATCTTCTCGTGCGTACCGCAGTCGTTCATGGCACACCACCGACGGCTCAGGTTCTTCGATTGATCAAGAAACACCCATGGACAGCCTGCGCACTTCTTGAGCCGATGCAGCTGGGTACCGGTAAGTAGATCAACCGCCGCCACACTGATCGGCCAGAGCATGGAATCAAGCCGCGCGGTCATCGGCCAGCTCAGCTGGTAGCCGGCGTGCCCGGGCTCTTCCACGTGCTGACGCCGCAGGTCCAACTCGGCGTGGGTTAGAGCGTCACTGACGAACGGGCGCAGGTCGGGCCACTTTGCAGCGACGGTCCCGGACTCGCCATTGTTGATGGCAGCAATCTTGCTGAAGATCTCGTTCAAGACCCGGCGCAATTTCTGCGCCCGCTGCAGGGCGCTCGATGCTGCTCGCGGCTGTTCTCCAGCGGTTTGGAGTAAGTCATCGGCTTGATCAGGCTGCAGAATGCCGATTCGAGCAGACCATCCGACCAGCTCCGGATAGGTGCCGGCATGGTCGTACCGCTCGGCTCCGTCCGGGTCGTCCACGGTGTTGGCAAAATCCAGCGCCAGATGCCCGCCCACGACCGGCAACTGGCGGGGAGTGCGCTCAGCCTCGACTGTTGTTT
>Ga0170475_113716750_pt1 | contig 10970 bp, 11 predicted proteins | sample Soicark_Litter_5_FD_111474 | JGI IMG/M metagenome (GOLD analysis project Ga0170475, IMG submission 111474) | Avena fatua rhizosphere microbial communities from Hopland, California, USA. Combined Assembly of 48 SPs | reverse complement strand
GCGTAGGTGCGTGAAGTCAAGACGACAGCGCCGACCGTCAACCCGAGCACCGGAGGCCGTAGCGTGACTGAATTTGGCATCGGAGACAAAGCTGTTTACCCGTCACAGGGAGTCGCCGAAGTCATCGGCATCGATCGCAAGGAGGTCTTCGGCAAAGTTCAGGCGTTCTACGTCCTCAAAGTCATCGAAACCGGCTTGCGCATCATGGTGCCCACGGACAAAGCCGACCAGGTGGGTCTGCGTCGCATCATCGGCCACGCGGAGATCGACGAGGTGATGGCGATCTTGAAAGAGCCCGAGGTTCACATCGACCGCCAGACCTGGAACCGGCGTTACCGGGGATTCATGGAGAAGATCAAGTCGGGGTCCATCTTCGAGGTCGCCGAGGTATTTCGTGACCTGTACCGCCTCAAGACCCTGAAGCCGCTGTCCTTCGGCGAGCGCCGCATGCTGGACACCGCCCGCGGCTTGATCGTTCAGGAGCTCTGTGTCGCCTGGTCTGCGGACGAGGCCAAGGTCGAGAAGGAAATCGAGAACCTCTTCCGAAACTGACCGGTTCGACAGCGTCTCGAGACGGCTCGCATCGCCTCTCGAGCCGCACGATGTTAGACTTCGGGGGGCAGACCACTGCCCTCTCATGCAAGTTCACCTCGCCAAAGCGGACATCACGACTCTGGCCGTCGACGCGATCGTCGCTCCGGCCAACTCTCTTGGGATCATGGGGGCGGGCGTGGCCGCGGCCATCCACCGCAAAGGTGGGCCCACCATCCAGCGTGAAGCCATGTCGCTGGCGCCGATTGCCGTCGGCGCCGCGGTGGTGACAAACGCTGGAAAGCTGTGGGCGAAGCACGTCATCCACGCGCCCACCATGGAAGATCCGGGCATGAAGATCGGGGTGGAGAACGTCCGGCGCGCCGCGCGGGCGGCTCTCCTGGCCGCGTCCCGACACGCCTTCGACGTCATCGCCATCCCGGGCATGGGCACAGGGTTGGGAGGCGTCGATCCGGTGGACGCGGCTCGCGCCATCGTGGACGAAGTGCGGGCGCACCGGCCGCCGAAGCCGAGCACGATCTACCTCGTCGACATCGATGACGACATGATTGACTGTCTGGAAGAAGCGCTGCGCACTGCTTCGGGCTAGCCGCTCGTCGGCTCGGTTCTCGGCGGTCCGCGCCGCTTCTCACGCGGCAACCTGCAGCAACCCCTCACCTTCCCTTACCGTCCCCCCACCTGGAGGCCAACGTGAAAGTCCTGGTCACGTGTAAGCGGGTCCCCAACCCCGAGCAGAAGCTCAAATTTGCGGGCCGATCGATCGACGTCAGTGGTGCCACTTGGCAGGTCAACACCTTCGATGAGTACGCTGTCGAAGCGGCGTTGCGGGCCACCGAGAAAGGCAAAGGCGGCGAGCGCGCCGGCGAAGTGGTGGTGGTCGGTATCGGCCCCAAAGAAGTCGCTCAGCAGATGCGCGGCATCTTGGCGATGGGCGCCGATCGAGGGCTGCTGGTGGTCGCCGACGAGGCCAATCTGGACGCTTTCGCAGTGGCCACCGCGCTGAAGGCGGTGGTGGAGCGCGAGAAGCCGGACGTCGTCATCATGGGAAAGCAGACGGTCGACGGAGACTCGAACCAAGCCGGGCAGATGTTGGCTGGCTTGCTGGGTTGGCCCCAAGCCACCTTCTTGGCCAGTCTCAAGATCGCCGCCGACAGCAAGAGCGCCATCGTCACGCGCGAGGTCGACGCCGGCGTGGAAGAGAAGCGGGTGCCGTTTCCTGCCGTGCTGACGGTCGATTTGCGCATCATCGGCAAGAAGGCAGTTCGGCACGAGGGACTCGCTCCTGCCGACGCCGAGTGGGAGGAGACGCAGCGCTACGCCTCCCTCAAGGGCATCATGGCGGCCAAGAAGAAAGAGATTAAGGAGCTCTCGCCGGCCGACCTGGGAGTCTCCCTGGCGCCTCTGGTGAAAGTGCTCGGCTTTGCCGCGCCCCCGGCACGTAAGGCTGGGGTCAAAGTGGCCAACGTGGAAGAACTGGTGGGCAAGCTCCACAAAGAAGCCAAGGTGATCTGATGGGAACCGTTCTCGTTTTCGTTGAGCATCAGACGGAGCCTGGCAAGACGGGGATCCGCGCCGCTTCGCTCCCGGCCCTCACCGCCGCCCGCCAGCTCGCCGAGAAGAGCGGCAGCAACGTCACGGGCGTTCTCGTCGGACAAGGCCTCGGCGCGGCTGCCCAGGAGCTCGCCCGCTATGTCGAAAAGGTGATCACGTACGACCAGGCCGAGCTCGCCCATCCGCTAGCGGAGAGCTACGCGCCCGTGCTGGTCAGCGCCGTGCAGGCCAGCGGGGCGCAAGCGCTTCTCGCCACCGCGACCTCCACCGCCAAGGACGTCCTCCCCAGGGTGGCGGCGCTCCTCGGCGCAGGGATGGTGTCGGACGTCATCACCATCGAGGGCCCCAAGACCTTTCGTCGGCCCGCCTACGCTGGCAATGCCCTGGAGGACGTCGAGGTCACGTCCCCCTTGTGGTGGCGAGCGTGCGGCAGACGGGCTTCGAGCCTGCCGGGCCGTCGCCGTCTAGCGGCCCCATCGAAAGCGGAGCCGTTGGTTCGGTCGACACCAAAGGAGCCACGTTCGTGGCGTTGCATGCGACCCAGAGCGCGCGCCCCGATCTCTCCGAGGCAAAGATCGTGGTCTCCGGAGGCCGCGGCATGCGCGCCGGCGAAAACTTCAAAGGCCTCGAGGAGCTCACCGATCTGCTAGGTGGAGCGCTCGGGGCGAGTCGCGCGGCCTGCGACGCCGGGATGGTCCCTAACGATCTACAGGTCGGCCAGACCGGCAAAGTGGTGGCGCCTCAGCTCTATGTGGCCGTGGCCATCTCGGGCGCCATCCAGCATCTGGCAGGCATGAAGGGCTCGAAGGTCATCGTGGCCATCAACAAGGATCCCGAGGCGCCCATCTTCCAGGTGGCAGACTACGGTCTCGTCACGAACTGGGAGACCGCCGTGCCCGCGTTGACCGCAGAAGTGAAGAAGCTAAAGAGCGCGGGCTGAGGAGACAGAGGCGAGATAGAGAGACCTCAGAGGAGCAAAAAGAGACGACCGCGCTCGCCCCCTCAATCGGTCAAGCGGCGCGGTCCGCCCGCGAGAAGATTTTCTTGAAGCTGAACGTGCGCATGACATCGACCACCCGGCTCGGGCGACGGATAAAGAACGCTTTGCGCACGTAGAGGGGTACGTGCCAGCGCACCGTCTGGCCCAGCGGAAAAAGGATGGTGCTGCCGGGGCCAAAGGAGCGGAATTCGCCGTCCACTTCAATCAGCGCCTCGCCCTCCAGGATGCGGACCGTCTCATCCTCGGAGTAGATCCAATGAAATCGGCCGGCGGTGCAATCCCACTCGCCGGCGACAAGGCTGCCGTCGGCGGAGCGCACTGCCTCGAAGGCACGGGCTCTCGGATCGCCTTCTTCAATCCATGCAGGATTAATGGGTTGAGCCTCTAGCTGGTGTTGCGGGGTGGCCAGCACCCGAATACCCGTGCCATGAACCTTCAGAATCGCGCTCTTGCGAAGCTCTTTGAGGCTGTCAGTTAAGATAGACATGCAGCCGAGTATAGATCCGCAAGGAGAAAGCCCCGGCCAGGCCGCCATCTGCTCGCGGGGCCATCTACAGGTGAATGCCGCCTGCCGCTTCGATGCGCTGGCCGTTGATCCACCGGCTCTCCGGGGCTAGCAGCAGAGCGACCGCGCCGCCGATGTCGTCGGCCACCCCCACCCGACCGAGGGCCGTCTGGCCGGCAATCAACGCATTGAGCTGAGCATTGTCCCGCACCGCCCCCCCTCGGAAGTCGGTGGCGATCGCGCCCGGGGCCAGCGTGTTCACCGAAATGCCGCGGGTTCCCAGCTCGGTCGCCAGGTACCGGGTGAGCACCTCGACCCCACCTTTCATGACGGCGTAGGCCGCGGAGCCCGGCAACGAGAAGCGAGCCAGCCCGGACGAGACGTTGATGATCCGGCCACCCTTGGCAATCAAGGGCAGCAACCGCTGGGTGAGGAAGAACGGGCCCTTGAGATGGGTGTTCATCATGTCGTCGAATTGCGCCTCGGTCGTCTCGGCAAAAAGCGCGTAGGCACCGTGGCCAGCATTGTTGACCAGGGCATCGAAGTCATCGCGCTTCCAAGTCTCGGACAAGCTCTTCTTCACCGCCTCGGCGAAGGCTCCGAAGCTCTTGGTGTCGCCGGCCTCGAAAGGCAGCGCCACCGCCTTGCGGCCCTTGGCGCGGATCGCTTCCACCACCTTTCCTGCCTCGTCGGCTCGTGAGTGGTAGGTGAGGATTACGTCGACGCCTCGATCGGCGAGGTGCAGCGCCATGCTCTTGCCGAGGCCTCGGCTGCCTCCCGTGATGAGCGCCAGCGAAACATGTGCAGGGGTGACATTCGTTGCATTCGTTGAGTTCGTCATGCCTCATGTACTACGCCACGGGACTGGGTGGCGGAAGGCTCACAATTCGGACAAACTGTCGCACTGAACCAGACAATGCCCTTCGACTTGGAAACGGTCCGCGCCTTCGTCCGCGTGGCCGAGCTTGGCAGCTTCACCCGCGCCGCCGCGCATCTGGCGATTCCCAAGGCGCGCGTGTCACAACAGGTGCTGCGCCTCGAGGCCGCCGTGGGAGCGCGGCTGCTCCACCGCACCACGCGGGCTGTCCGCCTCACGCCCGACGGCGATCTGTTTCTCGCACGGGCGAGGCCCCTCTTACTCGAGACCGACGAACTGGGTGCGATGTTCGCGGGGCCGAGCGCATTGCAGGGGCGCGTTCGCATCGATCTGCCGGTGAACCTCGCGCGCAACGTGCTGATCCCTCGCCTGCCCGAGCTGCTGGCCAGCCATCCGAAGCTGGAGCTCCAGGTGTCCACCACCGATCGCCTCGTCGACGTCGTGCGCGAGGGCTTCGACTGCGTGGTCCGGGTGGCCACGCTCAGTGATTCGAGCCTGGTCGCGATCCAGCTCGGCAAGCTGGAGATGATCAATTGCGCCAGCGCCGGCTACCTCCGTGCGCACGGAAAACCGAAATCACTGGCCGAGCTCGATCGGCACGTGCTCGTGCATTACTCCTCTGCGCTCGGGTCGGAGATTCCCGAGTTCGAGTACCACGACGGGACCGGCTACCGGGTGCGGCCCATGAAGTCGGTCGTCACCGTGAATAGTGCCGACGCCTTTCGAGCCGCGTGCCGCGCAGGGCTTGGCATCATCCAGGTCCCCCGAGAAGGGGTCGCCCGGGAGCTGGCCAGCGGGGAGCTCGTCGAGATCTTGCCGAAGTTTCGCGGTCAGCCGCTATCGGTGTCCTTGCTCCATCCGCACGGACGCAACGTCCCCAAGCGGGTGCGCGTGGTGCTCGAGTGGATAGAGTCGATCCTGCGCCCTCACCTCAAGTCTTGACGCTGCTTCCCTTTCCCAACGCGACCTCCAGACCTTCTCGGTCGGTCACGGGGCGCTCGCACTGTCCCTCTCGGCAAACATAGACCGTGGAGCGCCCGTCGACCAAAGGCTTGTCGCGCAGGAAGAAGGGCCCCTCGCGCGAAGCCGTCGGTGCTTCGTCGGCGGACAACGTCGCCCGCGCAATGACGGTGCGAGGCAAGAAGGTTCTGTCGACCAGGCGCGCGAGCTCGTTTTCGGGAGCAGCGGCAGACGGTGGTGGCGAGGGCGAGGGCGAGTGCGACGAGAGCACTGCGAGCTCCCGCACCGGGCCGAGGGCGAAATCCACGGCGAGCAAGGCCTCAGTCATCGCCACGGGCTTTTCCCGCAATGTCGACGCATAGAACGCGGAGGCGCGCGTGGCCACCTCTCGCCACCGTTCCTCGTCGGTGAAGGCGCCGAGGCGCAGAACATTCAGCCAGGCCACCGAGCTTCCTGCAGGCTCTGCCCCGTCGAAGGTGGGACGCTCGCGAGCCAGCAGGCGTTCGTGTTGCGGGCCGGTCATGAACCAGCCGCCACCTTCGGGGCTGGTGTCCGCGAAGAGCTGCTCGGTCTGCAGAGCCAGCTCGCGCGCCCGCCCGAACCACACGCCGTCGCCCGTCGCCTCGTAGAGGTCGAGGAGGCCCGCCGCCAAGAAGGCGTAGTCGTCGAGGAAGCCCTCCACGCCGCGCCGGCCGTCTTTGAAGCTGCGGTGCACCCGGCCGGTGTGCGCATCCCGCAAATGCTCCCAGACGAAGGCTGCGGCCCGGCGCGCAGCTCCCACATAGCGCGACTCGCCGAGCGCGCGACCAGCCAGCGAGAGGGCGCTGATGGCGAGGCCGTTCCATGCGGCGAGGATCTTCTCGTCGCGGAACGGCGCGGGCCGCAAATCCCTCGCCTCTCGGAGCCGGCGCCGCGCCTTGGCCAAAGAGGCGGCGACGTCTTCGTCCGGGTGGAGCACGTGCAAGATGTTGCGGCCCTCGAAGTTGCCCTCCTCGGTGAGGCCATAGTGACGCAGGAACAGCGCGGTGGTGGGGCCCTCACCGAGCACCGCGCGCACCTCAGCCGGCGTCCAGACGAAGAAGCGGCCCTCTTCGGGGCTTTCTCGTGCGCCCTGCTCGGCCGGCGCGGCCGAGTCGGCATCGGTGGCCGAATAGAATCCTCCTTCGGGCGCGCCGAAGGTTCTGAGAAGCTCGTCGCAAGTCTCGGTGATCACGCGCGCGAAGTCTCGGCGATGCGTGACTTGCCATGCCTCGGTGTAGGCCACCACCAGCAACGCGTTGTCGTAGAGCATCTTTTCGAAATGCGGCACCAACCACGCACGATCGGTGGAATAGCGGTGAAACCCTCCGGCAAGCTGATCGTAGATCCCGCCGGCGGCCATCTTGACCAAGGTCGTGGTGGCGATACGAAGCGGCTGCGGATCACCCGAGCGCTGGTGATGGCGCAGCAGCAGGCGGATCGGAACATTGGAGGGAAACTTGGGGACGCGTTGCAGGCCGCCGTGTTCTTCGTCGAAGCTGCGAGAGAACACCTCCGCCGTGGCGCCGATCAGGCGGGCATCGGGCCGCCAACCGTCCGCCACTGGACCCAAGGTGGGCGCGGCCAGGTCGGCGCGGATGGCTTCGCTGAGGGAGCTCGCCGCCTCCTTCACGCGGGTGGCGTCGTCGCGGTAAAGCTTGTGCAATTCCGAGAGCAGCTCGAGAAAGCCCCGGCGAACACCGCGCGCTCCCTTTCGCGGAGGGAAATAGGTGCCACCGAAAAACGGCTCACGCGCTTCATTGAGCCACACGGACATCGGCCACCCGCCCGACCCGGTCAGCTGCTGGACGGCGCTCATATAGACAGCGTCGACGTCCGGGCGTTCTTCACGGTCCACTTTGATGGCCACGTAATGCTCATTGAGGAACGCGGCGATTCCTGGGTCGTCGAACGACTCGGTTTCCATCACGTGACACCAATGGCATGTGGCGTAGCCCACTGAGAGAAAGACCGGCCGACCGAGGCGTGCTGCCTCCGCGAAGGCCTCGTCGCCCCATGGGTACCAATTCACGGGGTTGTGCGCGTGCTGGCGCAGGTAAGGGCTCGCTTCCAGGGCGAGACGGTTGGCGAAGACGGCCTCGAGACCTGCGCCTCGCTCGGCTGATTCATCGGGGGATCGCGCGTTGCCGCCGTCTCGCTCGCGGACGAGGGCCGCAACGATGGCTTCCCTGAGGGCGTCCGGAAAAGGCGCGGCGCCGGGCAGAGGACGAATCGCGGGGGGAGGCGTCTCGGGTGAGCTCATACGGCGAGGATGAAAGCACGGCGGCCCACGCGCAACGACAAGCGCCCGACAACCGACGCGACGCCGCGCCTCTCGAGCTCGCGCCCTGACGCTCACTTCTAGAGGCGACGGTCGCTCTCGCCTGGAACGGCCTCGCGTAGGCGCCCCCTCTAGCGCGAAGGGCCCGGACGCTGCATCCGCGCGAGCATCACCCGCTCCACGTCTTTGAGCAGATCGATCTTCTTCGAGATGTTGGAAAACCACAGCTCGGACGCGACCCCAAAGCCCCCATCCCGATGCTCGAGCGCGATCTGTTCCAAACGAGCAACCGTCTTGACCTCGATGGTGGACATCTTCTCTTGCAGGAGGGCCGCCACCGCCGACGGAGCTGCCGCAGAGAAAATATGCAGATAGCTTTGCTGCGCGGCAATGAGCCCCGTCACCGCTTGATGCTGGCCCACCGCAAAGCGATCGCGGGTGAAGGCGTGGGCGAGCTGGGCGCGCTCGATCCCGGCCTTTTCCTTGGCATGCAGGAGCGTCACCGCGGCAATGCCGAGGGTGCGGGTCGCCGGATCGTCCATCGACGTCGACAGCGGCTCGATCGACGACAGCAGGTGCGTGTTGAGCGTGCTGTAGTACTCGATGACGTCGGAAGCACCTGCCGCGAGCGTCTCCACCCGCCGGCGCAGGTTGGGCAGCTCGGCAATCAGCACACGCGCCCGGTCCATGTGCTGCACCATCGCGGACGGCCACGGCTTCTGCGGGTGAGAGATGTACTCGATGAAGGCCACGGTGCGCAGATCGGTGCGCGTCCATTGCGCGGCGAGCTCGCGGCGAAAGACCCGTCCCTCCGACGACGTGAAGAGCGACGAGCAGCCACGTTCGCGTTGCGTCTCGTGCAACAGCTCGGCCACGATCGACGCGAGGACGGTGATCTGGGCCGGCTCGGAGAACGAGGCGTGCGTCTGCGTGGCGGACACCAGGGGCACAGGCGCGGGGACGTCGTCAGACCCCGACATCCCTGGCTGAGAGCGGAGGAGCAAATCAATCTGCTTCTCGACACAGCGGGCCCGCAAGAGACCGGCCGCCACAGCTCCCCCGAGCGCCACTTCGAAAGAAGGCCCCTCGAAGCGCTGCAGCTCTTGCGAAATCGAGACCGGCGGACGAATGGTGATGGTGCAGAATCCGTCTTCCTCGGCGGCCTGCGCGTAGCCTCCCGTGCCCGAAAGGCAAAAGCGTAGAATTCGGTTCGCGTCCTCCCTGGTGATGCGCATGACAAACCTGCCGAGCTCGTTAGCTCACCTTAACCTACGAATATTGCACCGGGCCTTGTTTCGAGGCCATTTCGCTCGTGCTTGTTTCCTGTTACTTGGCTGGTTCGGGGCCGGCACTTCTTTCGTGGAACCAGCGGCTGCTTCGACCACTGCGGAGCCAGTGCCGCGCGATCAGGATGGCCCTCACCAGGATCACCCCGGCGATGACAGCCTCGCGCGCGTCAAACGGAAGGGAGAGCTGCGCTGGGGCGCCGATGAGCAAGGCGGGGAGCCTTATGTCTTCGAAGCGCCGGACGGACACCTGGTGGGATTCGAGGTGGAGCTCGCCGAGGCCCTCGCTCGCACGATCGGGGTGCGCGCAACCTTCGTACAAAACGATTGGTCGACCTTGGTCCCTGCGCTCGAGCGTGGCGCCTTCGATGTCGCTCTGAACGGGCTCGAGATCACCGAGGCGCGCGCGGCACGGGTTCACTTGTCGCCGCCGTACGCCGGCTTCGACGAGATTCTGGTGGGGCGGCGCGACGATGTGCGCCTCGGCGTCACGCCTCTTGCGGGCGAGGCAGTGGGAGCGCTAACCAGCTCGCTCGCCTGGGACATGGCGCGGGTCGCGGGTGCCGACGCCAAGCCCTACGACGGCGTGGACGAGCCCTTCATCGATCTCGAGGTCGGGCGGCTGCGCGCGGTGCTGATGGACGACATCATCGTGGGGCGCTATCTGCCGCGCCACCCGAGCCTCACTCGCGCGAAGACGATGGGCCACGGTCAATACGCCTTCGCGGTCCGACGCGAGGATCGCATGTTGGCCGAGGCGCTCGACCAGGCACTCGCCGCTCTCACGATGTCCGGGGAGTGCAGGAAGATCCTGCAACGCTGGCAATTGCCCGACCATCCCCTGACCGCGGGTGTGTCGTTGACGAGTCCCACCAAGACCGATGGCCGTGGCGACGTCCAGAGCACGATGGTCGCCGACCTCGGACGCGCGCGCGGCCTCACCGCGCATCAGCTCGCGCTCTTCGGCCAAGGCGCGCTCGTCACGTTGGTGCTCTCGCTCGCCGGCATGTTGTTCGCGAGTGCCTGGGGTTTGGTGTTGGCGCTCGCCCGCACGGAGGGACGACTCTTGGGCCGGCTGGCAGCGATTTACATCGAGGTGGTCCGCGGCACGCCTATCCTTCTCCAGCTCTACCTTCTGTATTTTGGCTTGGCGCCGTTCGTGTCTCTCGGGCCTTGGACTGCGGCCATCCTCGGGCTCGGTCTCAATTACGCTGCGTACGAAGCTGAAATCTATCGCGGCGCCATCCATGCGGTGCCCAGAGGCCAATGGGAAGCAGCGTCTGCACTGGGAATGTCACGCCTCCTTACTTACCGCCGCATCATCTTGCCGCAGGCACTACGGGTCGCGCTGCCAGGCATGGTGAACGACTTCATCTCGCTGCTCAAGGACAGCTCCTTGGTCTCAGTGTTGACCGTCGTCGAGCTGACCAAGCGCATGACCATCGTCGCTGTCGACAACCGCGGCTGGCTGGGGCCTGGTCTGCTTTGCGCGGGCCTTTACTGGGGTCTCGGTTACCCTTTTGCACGTCTCGCCCGTCGCTGGGAGAATCGTTGGGTCGCTTTTCGCCCCGCCTCGTTGGACTGAACCGGACATCGGCGGCTCTCCGCGCGCAGAAGGCATTTCGCTGGCCTTATAATGACCGCGCGAACGGAGCGTTTCTGCGCTTGCCCCTACCCTCTGTACCTCGCATCTTCTCGTAACCGTCCCTCGCATGCTCTCGTAACCGTCCCTCGCATGCTCTCGCAACCGTCCCTCGCATGCTCTCGTGGCTGCGCACGCGCTGGTCACTGCGCACGCGCTCGTAACTGTCGCTCGTATTTCTCTCGTTTGGAGGCCGCCATGATCTCGCTCCCTTTCTCTTTGCGCGGCGCTCGCGGGCGCGCGCTGTCTCTTTTGCTGCCTGCGGGCATTTCACTCGCAACGCTCGCCAACGGTGGCT
>Ga0170475_116915137_pt1 | contig 10973 bp, 20 predicted proteins | sample Soicark_Litter_5_FD_111474 | JGI IMG/M metagenome (GOLD analysis project Ga0170475, IMG submission 111474) | Avena fatua rhizosphere microbial communities from Hopland, California, USA. Combined Assembly of 48 SPs | reverse complement strand
GTGATATGCGTGAAGTAGCTCAGAGGACGTGGTACGCAGTGGTAGCCAACGATCGACCGTCCAATGCTGGCATCTGTGACTTCGGCATTACGACTGAAGCACACTTCCTTGCCTTGCGGTTTGCCGCACAAAATGGAGTCACCGCAGAGGATTTTGACGCTGTCCTCGGGAATGGACCGGCGATTACTGCTCTCGTCCGACGGTTTCCCGATAACCCATACGGCTACGTGACTTTCTCCACTCCGTGGGACGCTCTGGAAGGACGAGCCTAACATGTCAAGTGTCGTCCGCAATCATCTCTCCCTGTTCCTCCAGGTACGGAAGGCTGGCCACGAGAGTCCTCCGGAAGGTTACCACTACTGGGGAGTGGAAGACTTCCTCCTGCAACACGGAAAGCAGTACGCTCCACGACCCAAGCCAAAAGCTTACAAGTACGGACGTCGGAAGGAGTGCTTTTGGAACGCTGGAATGCTTGCTCTGGAGAATTCGGACCTAACATACGTGGAGGGGTACGCATTTGGCTATCTATTTCCGGTGGCTCACGCTTGGCTAGTTGACAAGAACGACCAAGTCATCGAAGTTACCTGGCGGACTCGTGGGAAGTTCGCGGTGGAACCAACAGACTACTGGGGAGTTACATTCTCTACAAAGTTGCTAGAGGCCTCTATACTTCTCTCCGGCTACTGGGGGGTGTTTAGTGATTTTCACTTCCCCCTGCTGAGAAAGCCTTATGAACCAGGGGCGGCGGTAACCTATCTCAAAACTCTTTCACTAGAGAAAAACCGAAGGGAGCGAAAAAAGAAATGGGAGCTGACGCAGATTTGATCGCCATCGGACCATTCGAGGCATTCAAAACATACGGCCTGTTGGAGTACCTAGAGGATCGCTACGACCAAACGTATGAGGACGGGAGCGGAGTCCCACCGAAGCCAACTGACGAAATCATTGTCACTCTGGCCACGGCGAACACGACAGAGCAGTCGAAGGTCCTCTGTGAGCTAGTCGGACTGCGGTGGCCGGCTCTTATCAACCCTCAGGTGACTCAACTTCTTTCGCCACCACCGTGGTGGAATAGTGAGTACATCGGAGACAATTACACTGTGGAGCAACTCTACTGCATCCTCACCTCTTTGCTGAGTGACCAGCGGGTGCGAGTGTACTTCAGACCTAATTGCTAGCAGGAGGCTGTATGATTTGTGAAGTCTGTGGAATGAGAGATGTCCTCGAGGAGATTTGGTGCGATGGGTGTGAGAGGCTCCTCTGTGAAAACTGCATTGGCGCAGTTTTCAACGGGCACTTTCTCTGCATCGAGTGTTACGGAGACTAGGATGGACATCGAGATTCTCGGGCGGACACCGGCTGGTTTTGAGAGACGTCTCGCAGACTCCGTTGCCTGTGGAAAGCCAGACGTTTACTCTTCCTTTCACGTAATCAAGGTTGAGCCAACGCGACGCGGCCATCGCCTCCTTATTGACATCAAAAAGTTGCCGAAAGAACTCTCCACCCTCGTCGTCTCTTGGGATGAATAAGCTATGATGTCCAACCCACCGCAGATTGCTCGCCGGAAGTCTGACGGCTACCTCTTCAAGTTCTATGAATCCAACGTCCCGGAGCATGTTTCACATGAGCTCCACCCGTGGGACTATGCAGAGCAGTACAAAAACTCGCATGCAGTGGTCAGATTCAAAGGAGAGCTGCCGGCAGAATTTGAGTGGGTGAGCGAAACTCGCAGCCAACTCATCCTCGCCGCTCTGAAGCGAGCGTCCGAGTTTGCGAAGAAGATCAAGGACGAGATTCACTTCGTCATCGTCGCCGGCAACGTCGGTACTAATGAAGTTGGTGAAGAGAGGTGGAACGCCGCAGTCGACGGGAACAATATCAACGTCGCAAGTGATTTGACGCTCGCACTTCAAGGCGTCCTCGCAACAACCTACAGAAACATCAAGCGGTACCCCGACTGGTACGACGGCGCGACAGCAACTCCGAAGGACGACTCCTACGAGAGAAAACTCGAGTGGGCTGTTGCTACCTTATTGCATGAGGTTCCGGAGGATGAGATTGAGGGAATGACAGGACTGCCGAAAGAGGTCTGCAAACTGCTCCACGACGTGAGGTGCTCCGTCATCTGTCGGAAGGGTCGCACAGCATTTAACTCTCCGAAAGTTTCTCAGACAGAGGAGAAGTAGCGCCGTATAATCCTCGTTAGCAAAAATCCTAACCAAGGTTCCTTAACCAAGAGGAAACCATGCCCGCGAAGACTCTGCAGAACATCCTCTCCCAGCCAGTCGTCACTTCTCTTCTCAGTCGCTCCACGCCAATCGACCCAGTCGTTTCTGAAGTGCTAGACTGGTGGACTCTGGATTTGTACTCCCTCCACCCGGGTCCGGCAGTCAATGACTACGGGGAGTTCAAAGGAACAGATCTCCCTGCAGCGGACTTTCTGTTTGCCCTGGCGTCTCGGAAGGCCGTCGTCGCCCTGCCGTACTACGCCTCCCTGAGGGCAAAACGAGTGAAGGAGGGAGAGCGACACATCGGCGGAAAACGGTTTGGTCAGCTGATCGGTCTATACGCCAACATGGAGGTCTTCTCCGCCGGCATCCGAATGAAGGACATGTCTGTCATCACCAAGGATGCAGAGGACAACGAGTCTGTCGGAGCTCCACGGAGCTTCACCCTCCTTGACGTCGCAGGGAAGTGGCACGACGGCTGGCGGTCTATCGAGTTTGATCCGTCTGCAAAAGAGAACGACTTTTTGACGAAGAACAAGCTCTGGACTGGTAACTCCGTCGTTGTGAAGAACTGGGTTCATCCAAATCGGTGGATCTCTCTCTACGGCCAGTACTACATCATGACCAAGATGCTGATTGCTCGCCTGGAGGAGGAGGCGAAGTTCTACTCTGAACAACTGAAAGCTTTGGAAGCTCTGGGCATTCCATGGCCGACCGGGACAGGTGCGCCGGAGTGGCCAGAGACTATCTCCGCGGGTGAGTCTGAGTCCATCAAGGTGACTGCCTTGCAGGTTGTCGTCGACACGCCCTCTTTGACTGGAGCATTCCCGAAGGTGCTTGCACTGCCGGCGGACAAGAAGGCCGCTGCAGAGCGAAAGAACCTCATCCGAGAGAAATGGCTGCCAAAACTGAGATTCGCGGTAAGGTCGGTGGAGCTGGCGTTCTTCAAGCACGGCTTCGTCGACTACACGGTCACCAAGGAGAACGCGGAAAAGCTCCCTGCCTGGGTGTCCGCAGACAGCTGGGAACGAGACTACAAGACCGGTCCGAAGACGAGAACGAAATGGAATCGGTTGGCGATCATTGACTCCGACTCCGAGCCTCTCGCTGTGAGGTACCGCGTGTGGGAGAAGTCGGAATCGGTCAAGAAGGGCACGGTGGAATCTCTCTAAAATTTCTCTTGATTTCTTTCCACTCTTCCATTATAATAATAATGTGAGAAGCAAAGTACTTCACAGTGGAGGAGCCGGATGAAAGAGATGACCCGCGCAGAGATCGTCTCCCACGGCGGGAAAGGGCTGAAGAGCGCTGTGTACGGCGAGCTGCGGAAGCCAGGAGTGAAGGGTGCCGTCCTGCTCGAGGAAGAGCTGCCTGGGGGGAACAGGATCAAGCTGGTCAGCTTCTTCGGTGACTTGCCTCTCCCGTGCCAGACTCCGGAGGCGGCAGTGGCCTACGGGAGTCGTAAGGCCACTGGGATCGGCTACTTTCAAAAATAGGAGTTCGGTCACCTGAGTCGACAAACCTCAGCTTGCACACTGAGGACTCGACGACCTTCCCATCGACTGCAGAGCTCCGCCTCGGTTATTCCGAGCGTCTCGATCTCGATCATCAGCAGGTGACTAGCTTCTCTACTCACGATGGGGAAACTATGCCAATCCGCGAGCCATTAGCGTATCGAAGAAAGAGCGGCACCGAGGTAGAGATCGTCCTCCTTAAGGACCTCAAACCGGGTGACGTCTTCTGCTCGTCACCGGGTGCTGCCCAGCAAAAGGGTGGGGAGTACCTCTGGGGTCTCCTCACAAAACCACTGGAGAAGGAGATCTGTAGAGACAAGTTGGACGAGAATGGGGAGGGGTACGCTCACTTCTACCACGCGACCGGCATTCGACCCGGTTGGATTGAAGTGAAGCACCTCAGTACTACCGCTGCGCTCCTCACCAAGGAGGACGAGGGTGATCTTCAGAGAGCTTACTTTGAGGATGCTCTAAGTACCACTCCACCATCCAACATCCCGACTGACGAAACCCTACAATCCCTCCGGTTCATCGTCCAATCAAACGGAACATAACTTCACAATAGGGAGCCTTGGAGAGGTCATGTCTAGTAAAAAGGACTTTATGAAGAAGCTGGGGAAGTCACCTAGTCAAAGGAAGACTCAAGTGGTCCCTGGCCTCCCAGGGCTCCCGACTCTTGACGATGAGTTGGCAGCAAATCTCTTGCGGTATCTGGCGAGAGAACAAAAAGGCCTCAATCGGCTTTACAGCCTCGGCCTCACAAATGAGCAAATCGCCGCAGCGCGGAATGGAGAGACGTTAGATCCTGTCTCCTCTCTCCTTCTTCACAACCGTGGTTCCCACGTGGAATTCGCCGGTGGTTGTAAGACTGCCCACTGGGTAAAAGCACCAGATGTGCTAAAGGCACTCCGTGTTGTGTTAAATGCTCTTCATGCAGAGTCTGATCCAGGTGAAGTAGGCAACGCCATCATCACTCTCTCCCAATTTCTCTCGGAGGCGGAAGCTCATGGCGGCAGAACTGCGAGAGACACTGAAGTCGTGGCTGGAGTCGAAGGGACTGATGGAGGAAGTGGGTGAGGAAGACTTAGGTGACCTGGAGGACGAGCTCGAGGGTCAGCTAGACTCCGAAGCCTTCATAGGAGACTCCATTGATGAGTGGTCGCTCGACTGTGAGCTGGACCTGACTGAAGACTTGGTGTTGGACTTCGCGGAGTACATTTTTGCCCGACACGGAGGCAGCTAGTGTTGTTTCGCTGGTTGAGCCGCGAGCGGCCGGTACGTATTACTCTGGAGATCAGTCCTGCAGTGGATCGGCGGCTGCAGGACCTCTCCATGGCGACGAGTATGACTCGTTTGACTCTCATCAGACGAGCACTCGCTCTCTACGATTTTGCTGTGAGGCAACAAGCCGAGGGTCGTGAGTTGCACATTGTCGACCTTAAGGCGGAAACCTCAACGAGAGTGCCACTCGACCTAGAGAGTGAAGATGAGTAAGGCCCTTTGGGCGCTCGTATAGTGAATATACTGTTACCAGGTGATTCCTTTACTGCGTCCAACCGGGGCATAACTCTTAAAACCAATGCATTGAGGGAGATTTCAATGGCTAAGAAGACTCCGGATGCTACAATTCCGTATACGTTCGCTGGGATGCGAACCGCGATAGTGGAAGAGCTGGAGAGGCGAAACATTCGCTCTTACAATGACGACGACCTCGACGACTTCCTCAACGGCAAGTTCGACGGGTTTCACAGGGCAAAAAGTCTCTCTGCTCGGAGGGAAAACATCAACAGGACTCACGTTACGCAGAACACTGTCGGCACTTGGGTGCGACAGTTCCTGACTTCTGTCGGTCTTGAGGCACTTTGCTGAAAAATTTTTTGGAAGAACACTTGATTTCTTGTCGTTTCTTCCTTATAATATATAGGAAGGAGAACAAGAAATGAGTCAGTTGCCATCTGTCGGAACTCGTTTTACTAGTTCGCACATCAAGAGCGGAGAAGCCTGCACGGTGACCAAAGTGGCAACTGTGTGGTGGAGTCCGGGATTGGATCGAGAAGTCGGACCACAGGTATGGGGGATCCGAGACGGTGGAGTGACTGAGATCCAGTGGTATCTGAATAATTGGCTTGAGACTTCGACCATTGTGGAGGCTGCATGAAACCCTGCCGAGTGAGGTGTTGCCTCCACGGGACGCCACATCCGAAGTACAGCCTCCAAGTGCCCTCGGAGATTGCAGAGCGAAATCGCGACTTCTCGTTTTGTCCGAAGGTAGTACCAGAGGGAATCCTGTATCAGAGGGAACGACGGTACAGCCGGTATGGCTGCATTCGCTTTCGCAAATCTAGCACAACGAGTGGCTACGACTACACGGACGCATCTTTAAACCTTCAAGTGAGGATTGCCGAGAGGTTCGTGTGTGACCGATTCGTCGCCGAGGAAGTGCCAGGCGGCATTTTGTATCGGAAGCAAGAGCCGTGGGAACGGCGCTTCCACGGCCGTCGAAACTGCAAAAAATGCGGTGACAAGCTTCTCGGCGGGAGAGGTGCGCTCTGCTACAAGTGTGTCTCAAAGGAGGAGTTCTTAAGTGACACAGAATCAAAAGGTGAGACGCGGACGAAAGAGTAGCTCTGGAGTGTTTGAGTCCTTGCAAGAGTGTCTAGAAAACGCCCCAGCGGGAGGGACTGGTCAACCATACCGCGTCACGTTCGAAGGAAGAACATATTACATAGTAACGACCTCAACTGCAAACGCTGTGAGGACGACTGCCTACCATGTGGGCTTCGCGGCGAAGCCCGTCCCGTACGGGGAAATCATCACTACCCTGAAAGGAGGCTCTAGTGGCTAAGAACGTTGCATACTACGTTCTGGACGGAGACTTGAATCAGATGAGTGTCATGGAGCGAGCACTGAAGAACGCTGGCTTCAACGTCGTTCGGTCTGCCTCCGGCACTTACCCTGGCTTTCCACAGGATGCCGAAGCAGAGTACATCCGGGCCTTGAAGTTTCTCTGGGATCGACAGGTGGATGGCTGGTGGAACCAGCACGAGGCCCTGGTGAGACACAAAGTAGTCACGGAGGAGGAATTCGACCAGGTCCTCGGTGAATATGTGGAAGCTAGGCAATCGTCCTAATCTTTGGAAGTTAATCCGTATAATCTAGAGTTGATAAGAGTGAACCTCTAGAGTAACTAGACACATGAGAATCGGTCCACACATCGGTCGAGAGGCAGTTCCGGATCCGATGAATCCGCGGCTGTGGTGGTCTCTCGCCAACAAGACGGGCTTCACTGCATTTCAAACGCACGGGTACAACCCCGGCTCTCTATCTCTGCCAGAAACCGTTGTCAAGAAGGCTTGCAAACACGACCACAGTGATATCCCCAAGGGGGGTGAGTGGTTCTTCCACGCAGCCTACCTGGCCTGTATGGCTCCTAATGAAAGGGCGGCGGAGGGCACTGCAACTTATCTAAGAAACACCCTAGAAATTGCAAAAAGCTTTGGTGTGAGAGGCGTCGTCGTCCACGTTGGAGCCACAAGTGGAAAGAAACCCGAGGATGTGATTGCTCGGTGGCGCTGGTTTCTCAACGAAAGGTTTCCAAAGCATGTGGATCAGTCTGGGCTAGTGACGGAGAGATTCCCACCGCTTCATGTTACCATGCGGGAGACCGAAGTTCGGATTGCCATTGAGTTGCCAGCTAACAAAGCTTCCTTCAATGTTGATCCAATCCACATCGCCCGTGGGACATCTCCTACTATGTGGCTTGGGTGGTGCCTCGACATCGCTCACACATTTGCAGCGGGCTGTAGTTGGGAGCGAATGATTGAGGTCTGCAGCGAGTTTCCACCGCTCGTTTGTCATTGTAACTTCCCGGGGAGCCCATTTGGGAGTGGACGAGACGTTCACGGGTGGCGCAGCGCACCAGGAACAATCAAGGTCGGAAAGGAAATGACCCTCAGGAGTCACAAAGAAACCAAGGAGGTGACGAAGGGTTATGATAGGTTGATGAGAATTCTCATCCGCAAGAACGTCCCTCTCATCATTGAAGGCTCTGGCTTTCCAACCTCGAGCTTTCACGCAGAGTTCAATCTACTGAAGGAGTTGTTTGATGATGAGTCGCGCGCAGCGTCGCTCCCAAAAGGAACTGAAGAAGATTCGGACTGTGAAGATGATCAAGGAATGGGATCCCTCGGACCGAATTCTACTCTCCAACAAACGTTTTGTCGGACGGACGGCGAAATCTCCGCAGAAGTGTAATACGTGTTGTGCTAACGTGAGGTGGCGAGAAGGAGAAACCCCACAGGAGCGGAAGCACCCACTTGAAGAGTTATAAGCGACCACAGCAAGGCGCTGCGCGTATTATTAGCACCAAAGAAGAGAATCTCGCCCATGACTCAGCGGGAAAGATGATCTTCGCGATCGCCGCCACGCGTGAGTTTCCACTGCTGAAGGAACTCGCTCGAGCAAAGTACTACAGAGACCAAAGAGAGCTCGGTCGCTTGATGCCGCTCTGTCGACAGCAATTTGTCAGCAAGTACGGTGAGGACGGGAAGAAGATGTTTCAAGAAGTCTACTACGGACTCTACTTTACTCCGGAGGAGAATCATGACTAGCAGTGTCTGGGGGAGTGCAGCGGAGAGGGCTGAGGAGGAGCGGCGTCGGCGTGAGGCAGCTCAGAGGCGGCTGCTGGCGGCTGAAGACTTTCCTGAGCTGGAGAAGCTAGCAAAGAATGCCGGCGTCATGCTGTTGAAGCACTCCGACTCCCACTACTCCCTCCGCACGGAAGACTGGAGGCTAAACATCTACCCGGGGAACCTGAGGCTCCACCGAGACAGGGGTCCGGAGAGGATTGCAGAGACGCTACCCTTGCCGGAGGTGTGGAGTCTGAGTGATGTCGTCCGCCTGGTCGTGAGTCTGGTGGAGGAGGACAATGCCGGAGCTGAGGAATCGAGATCTGACACCGGCGGAGAGAGCGCGCCTGCTGACTCAAGCTCAGGTGAACGCACTGCCCCCTGGGACTAAGGTGATGGTGAAGTGGATCGGTGGGACGGGACCAGTTCCATACACGATCAAACGACAAACTCGGTTCGGTCCAGTCATAAACGACTTCTGGGATACCGCACTCTCCCCAGTAGCAAAAGGTCCTACGACCTCGGATGGTCGGTCGGCGATCCGCGTCTTTCTACAAGAGGAGCCTCGCAGTGATGACAACGCATGAAAAGCTCATCCAGAGTATCAAGGACCGGTGCTTGGAGTTCGGCGACTTCACGTTGTCGAGTGGGAAGAAGTCGAACTTCTACATCGACCTCCGGCGCCTCATGTTCTCCGCCGGAGTGTCTGATGTCGTCTGTGAGCTGGAGTGGCATCTGAGACATGTGCCGTTCGACGCAATTGGCGGTCCAGCCCTCGGGGCTGTGCCAATCATCGGAGCATTTCTCCACAACGCATCCTTCGATCGTCCGCTGCTGAGGGGCTTCGCTGTTCGCTCTGAGAAGAAGGACCACGGAGCGAACGACCTGGTGGTGGGGTCTGTGAAGAAGAACGACCGGGTGGTTATTGTGGAGGACGTGGCAACCACTGGTGGAAGTCTTCTGCGTGCAGTTGACGCAGTGCAAGCTCTCGGCTGTCGGGTGGCGGCCGCCGTCGCTGTACTGGACCGGCAAGAAGGAGCAGCTGAAGCACTGCTAAGGCGAGACACCCCGTTCCTCGCACTTACCACCATCCGCGACATCATTCCACCGGAGCAACTCACTGAGCTCGTGTCTGCATGACACAAAGTAGAGAGCCCAAGCGTGGTGCCTACAGTGGCGAGGGTCTCCGACACTACCAGTGCTACAGTTGTAAGCAGTGGTGGACGTCGGAGACCCTCCGTCCAACATTACGGTGTAGTCTTCTACAGGAGTTCAGACCGTCGCAGGAGGACTATCGAACTCCCTTGTAGACGCCGTACCATGCGTCAAACTTTCCGGTGCGGCTGTTGCCCGCGCGACCCTTCCGGCCGACCCACTCAGGAATGAAGTGATCCGACAAGTACTCCTCCACGTCTGCGACTGGAGGTGCGTTCGTGTTTTGTGTGGAGATAACCGTGTAGCGTGCTCCACGCTCCAAAGCTCTCCGAATCCACTGTGCACAATCCGTCAGTGCGTCGCGAGCGTGTCTTCCTTTCCAGAACTTCATCTGTGGCACCATCTCCTGCAGCAAGACAGAGGAGACTTGATAGGTAAAGTACTCGTAAGGTGTCTCCTGCTCAGGACCCTTCCATGGCCACGCAGGGTCTGCGTAAACAACTGACTCTGGCAGCAGTGTCAGCTCGTCTAGCGCTGTTAAAGCATCGAGGTGGCTGACCTGGCAGCGGTGGTGATCCACGTGGTCTGCAGCCGCTCGAATGTTGCGAGCCTCGCGAGCGATGTTTTCGTAGGCTTCGGCGACTGTGTGGTCCCTCGCTTCGCCGCCACTCGTGAGGATTTTTGTCCAGGCGATTGTTCGGTAGCAACATTGAGAGACGAGAAATCGCCCGATGGCCGCCTCTACCATTGGGTCGTGGTCTTGCAGCAGTCCGTCCAGGTATGCACAGACGCCTCGATTCAAGTGAGGCTTCGCGTAGCCATCGGAGCTGCAGAGGTAACCTTCCACATGAGCCACGCGGGAAGGATGGGTTCTCTCACGGAAGTCGTGGTACCAGTCCTCAGCTCGAATCTCTTTGCGACAGTGATTCTCGAAGACAGAGCGAGCACAGACTGCTGCGTAATAGCAGCGATCGTTGACAGCGACAGCAAAGCCGGCCTTCGCGAAGGTGAAGGGAATTCGACAGCCGCCACAGGTCACGTCAACGAACTGACTTTTCACCAGTCGTCTCACCTCCTCCGGGAACTCCTCTGCGCGAGTTGTCCCGAAGTATGGAGCGCTGTATGTTTCTCGGCGTCGAAACTTTTCACTCGCTCTCGACACGATTCTCTCCTTCGAAAGAGCCCCAGTCGACGTTTCGCCAGTCAGATGGCAGAATGGCCATCTCTTCCTCGTTGGACAGCTGGTAAGTTGGTGCGAAGCCAGCGTACCGGAGATTCGTCGGCAGTCGCTGGTAGTAGTTGTGCTCCTCGATTTGCTTTGTACCACGACCTCTTGTTGCAGAAGCACGTCTCCCTCGGAGGAGACCAGTTGGTAGCTTCAACAGTCCATTCCCTTGTCAACGAAGAGGATGGCGACAGACTTGATTGTTACCTCCAATGCAGTGACT
>Ga0170475_105975214_pt1 | contig 10973 bp, 2 predicted proteins | sample Soicark_Litter_5_FD_111474 | JGI IMG/M metagenome (GOLD analysis project Ga0170475, IMG submission 111474) | Avena fatua rhizosphere microbial communities from Hopland, California, USA. Combined Assembly of 48 SPs | reverse complement strand
CGGGCTTCTCCGAGCGCAGTCTGCGTTGCCTCTACTCGGCCCCATCGATCATGCAGACAAGTCGATGTGACAGGCCCAGTCACTGTTCGGTGTCCCGCGCGCGCCCGTCTGACCATTGGTGGTGGTGGGCACATTGGTATCCGCCGTGTTCGCGCACAGCGTGCACGAGGAGGCACCAGGCGCGGTGGTGTACGTGTTGGCCGCGCACGGCTGGCACACGCCACTGCCATCCAGCACATAGCCCGACTGACACACGCAAGCGGTCGAAGCCGTCGCGCCGGTCGACGCAGTCGTCGAGTGCGCCAGCACATCGGTACACTTGAGACACGGTGCGGCCTGTCGGTCCACCGGCTGGTACTTGCCCTGCTCGCACGCACGGCATGCCTGGCCGGCCAGCGGCGTATACCCAGCGAAGCACTGGCTGCCACAGTTGGACGCATCGCCCGAGCCGGTGACGGTGTTGTTGACCAGGCCATTGCACGACTGGCACATGGACACCTCCTGCGGCGTCTGATAGACAGTCGGGATGTAAGCAGCGCCCGACGGCAGCGTCGAAATCGGCGACGCCGATCGGTACTGGGCGACATCGCACTGCGTGCACGAGCCGGCCGTGACGGCGTCATAACCCGGCATACAGGCACAGTTGTTGATGCCGTTCACACCGGCCGGAGCCGACATGGAGTTGGCCGGGCACAGCGTGCAGCCCTTGTTGAGCGCAGGCAGCGCGACGTACTGGTTGGGCAGACACTTGGTGGCCGCCAGCGAGATACCCCACGACACGATGTTGCGCAGCGCCGCGGGCGTCGCACCGACCTGATCCGTCGACCACGCGCTCAGGCGCCACGTGCCTCCGAGCGGCTGACCATAGAAGGCCGACAGCGGGAAGGTCGGGTTCATGAAGTACGCGTTGCGCGCATACAGGTTGGCGCCCTGGTTGCCGGTCGAGCACAGGCCGGGCTGCGACGCCTGGTCCGCGAACACGATCTGCGCACCTTGAATGGACACCGACGGGTCCGTGCTGTCGATGATCTGGCCCGAGCACACCGGCACCTCAAACAGCGGCACGACGATGGTCGGGTTGCCGTTTCCATCCAGACGCGTCAGCGACAGCTTCAGGCTCGACAGCTGCGAAGGGAACTGCACGGTCACCGCGACCGCCAGCTGATTCGCGGCGCTGATGATGGCACCGGTGTTCGGAATCTGCAGATCCAGATTCAGACGAGTGGGGCTGGCCGCCGCCTCGTCCGCAAACGGAATGCGCGCAGTGCCGGCAGTCAGGAGACCGGTCTGATAGTCCGTCAGATAGCCGTTGCCGATGCACGACACCGAGCTCTGGCCCACCGGGCAGAACTGAGTGGTGGCGGGCTTGGGCAGATTGGCACAGGCCGCGCCGGTGGGATCCGGCACTCCGTTGTTCATGCACGTGACGGTGCGCGTGAAGATGCCTCCATCGCACGTCGACGGGCACGGGGTACCCGCGGCCGGGAACGCCGGCGCGGTCCAGTAAGCGCCCAGACCGCAGAAGAAGCCCGGATGCGGGTCGACGTTGCTGCCATCCCAGATGGGCTGCAGCTGACGACCCAGCGCATCGGTCGAGCACAGCATGCACGACACATACGGATACGTCGAGTTGTAGCCAAGCGGGCACGGCGTACACATCGTGTCGCCGACCAGTCCGAAGGCGGTGGCCGAGGTGTAGCCGCCCACACACGGCTTGCAGATGCCGCCCTCTTCGTAGTGGCCAGACGGGCAACCGCACGTACCCGAGCCAGGAGCCTGAGTCGTCATGCCACCCGAGCACTGCACGCACACCGGCTGGACGATCGATCGAGTCGTGCCAATCGGGCACGGCAGACACTCGCCTCCGTGCGTGTTCTGCGAAAAGAACTGATTGGCCGGGCAGGTACCCGTGCACGCCTGCGAGAACAGGGTCGCACCCGTGACCGTATCGGTTCCCGCCGTCGGCGGGCACTTGGTGCACGAGTTCTGCATGGCCTGAATGCCATACGGCGACGAGGAGTTCTTGTACGAGCCCGCCGCGCAAGGGCTGCACGCCGGTCCACTGCTCACCTGCAGCGTCGCATAGTCGAAACCCGGTCGGCACGCACAGCTCATGACCGACGACATCTGCGCCGTCACCGAGGTGCGGTTGACGAGCTGCGAGTCCGTGCCGCACTCCATGCACTGCGCCGTGTTGGCCGACGGCACCGCCAGCAGCTGTCCGGCCGTATCCTCGATGGCGAACGTGCCGCCCACCAGCGACGACGTCGGGTTGTACGCACTGCCCGCGCCGTTGTCGATGATGGCCGAGAACGAGTTCGGACCGCACGTCGTGGCGTTGAACACCAGACCCCACGACGCCAGGTAGCGCTCAGTGGCCTGCAGCTCACGAGCCGGAGTACCCGTCAGACGCTGATCCGCCGCGAAAGGAATGGACGACAGGCGCAGCGTGTAGTCACCCTGCACCGGCAGTCCATAGAACGCAGACAGCGGCGAGGCGGCTCGGAGGATATACGCCTCTCCGCCCATGAAGAACGGCTGATCATCCGGCGAGCAGGTGGGGAAGTTGAGCGCCGCGTTATCCGAGAACACGAGCTGAGCCGGATACACGACATGCGGCGAAGGCGACTGATCGTTGGTCATCACACTGCCGACGCTGCCCTGGCACCCAGCGGCCTGCGGCAGCGCGAACAGGGTGACGCGCGTGTTGTAGTGCTCGAGCTCCATGCGCAGCGTACCGACGGAGCCCAGCGGCGCCGTATCCACGGATCCATAAATCAGCGTCGTCAGCACACTGATCGGGTTCTGCGGACCGATGATGTCCTGGCCCTTCGGCTGCGGCGGCACAGTCAGCACCGACGTGGTCGGCGACGACACGGTCGCGTAGCCGCCCGCCGACGTCGTACCGGCCTGAGCGACGAGCTTGATGGGCAGACCGCACTGGTCCGACTGGCCGATCTGCGTACATGCGCGATCCGTCAGCGAGAACTCGTTGTTCGGGTCGGCGATCGGATAACCTCGGCCGTTGCTGAACGGAGCAGTCGGCGCCGTGTTGGCGTCGAACATGGATCCTGCGCCATTGTTCGTCTTCTGCGGCGCCACGAACGGGTTGCCGTTGCCGCCATAGAACGTCGACGGCAGATACACCTTCGAGTACTGAGGCGTGTAGCCCGTGAACGGCTGCGCGAACTGGCGACCGAGGGCGACGCTGTACAAGCACGACACGGTGTTGCAGTCCCGAGACAGCGGGCCGCTCAGCGTGTAGCCCTGGTTGAAGCACAGCGCCAGGTCCTGCTCGTTGCTGTCCTGGTCCACACACTTGGGCACGATGTTCTTCTTGCCACCATCGCACGGCGCGTTACACGGGATGCCCGCGAACAGCGCATCGGTGATGTCCTCGGACGACGTCGTGAACGACGCCGTGGTGCCTGCAGGCACATACACCAGCTTCACCGTCGGCTGGCAGCCACTGCCATCGATGGTCGACATCGGGTCGATGTACTGAATGTTGCCGATGCGCGTGCAGTTGCAGCGATACGCCGGGAACTCGACGGCAGCCGAGATCAGCGCCGCGCACGGCAGACAGCCGGTGATCTGACGAGTCGGCACAGCCGGGCGGTACGTGCCGACCGGGCACTGCTTACAGCCGCCGCGAGTCGACACGGATGAGTCATTGTAGAATCCTCCATCGCAGTCGCACTGGATGAACTGCGTCGCGGGCTGAGCGCCATACGTGCGCACACCCTGACCGTTGGCCAGCGGATTGGCCGACTGGTCGAAACCGGTCTGCGGGCAGTTGACACAGGCCGACGCATCGGTGGCATTCTTGTACTTGTACGTCGTACACGGCACGCACGGCAGACCCGACGCAGCCGGGCCCTCGTATCCCTGGGCGCAGAACGAGCCGGCCGGGTTGGTGATGTCGCTGAGACAGTTGGCACTGCCCGCCGGATTGGCGCTGTTACAAGCCGTGCAGAAGGACGCACCGAGCTGCTGCGCGTTGATGGCGTTCGTCGTGCCGTCATCTGCAGCAGTACGACCCGCCGGACGCGCGGTACCCGTCGGGCACGCGGTACACGTGTACGGCGTCATCGCATCGTAGCCAGCGTTACACGGGCACGAGTTGATGGAGTTGGTCTGTCCAGCCGAAGCGGTGACGGTCGGGATGAACGTCGACTTGGCCGGGCACGGCAGACACGCGGACGTCAGCGACGGCGCCGGCACGAACGACTTCTGCAGACTCAGCGGACACACGGTCGGGTTCGCCGTGATACCCCACGAGCGCAGAGTACCCGCCGCCGCCGTCACCGTCAGCAGCCAGTCGCCATCCAGAGGCACTCCATCGAAGCGCGCAGCCAGCGACGTCGTGCCCACCACGGCGCGCAGGATGTACGTCTCACCCGCCGCGAACTGCTCATTGATGCCCGGCAGCACGGTGTGGCCACGAGGACCATCCCAGTTGGACGCATCGGCGTACACCAGCTGCGTGGCCGAGTCGCCCAGCAGCGGCTGCGACGGGTTGTGATAGCCGAAGCGCGCCGACACGGTCGGCACCGCGAACGTCTGCGACACGCCGGAGCTGACGCGGGTCAGACGGACAGTGACGGTGGTCGCGGCGTCGGTGAACAGCGACACGAGCACCGCGAAGCTCACCTGACCGAGGCTCAGATCCGCACCGTTGTTGTTGGTGCCAATGGTGACGCCCGATCCCTCGATGGTCAGCGGCACGTCGACCGAGCCGGTGAACTGGTAGTCGACCGGTCCCGTCGAGAACTGCGGCACGTATCCGTTCTTCGTGCACGAGCTCTGCGCCACGCAGGTGCGGATGGTGCTCGGCATCGTCTTGCCGGCACAGGCGTCATCCGAGAAGATGGCACCCGAGATATCCGTGCACACCAGCGATCGCGTCTGCGTGCCGGTCTCGCACGTCGCGTTACACGCGGACCACGACGACGGCGAGAAGAAGCGAATGGGCGAGCACGCCGAGCCGTTGGCAGGCGGCTGACCGACGAAGTCCTTCGGAATGTCGAAGCCGAACAGACACTGGCACTTGGCCGAGCCCGGCGCGTTGGTACCGGCGATGGAGCACAGCGAGCACAGACCGTTGCCGGCCGTCTCCTTGTACGAGCCCGCCAAGCACGGCGTGCAGCGCGTGGCGCCGGTCGTCGTGTCACGCACACCCTGGTAGCCCGGTCCGCAGATACACTGGTTGATGGACGTGGCGTTCTTGTTCAGCGTGGTCGAGCGCGGCGCGAACGTCAGCGCGCACGACTGGCAGGCCTGCGGACCGACGGTGCCCTTGTATGCTCCATAGCTGCACGGCAGACAGCCGAACGCAGGGTTGAAGTAGTAGCCCGGTTCGCACTGGTTGTCGCACTGCACGGCATACTCGGTCGGCTGCGGGAAGCGCGGGGTGCCCGAGTGACACGGCTGGCAGCCGGTGCTGGTCTGCGTCTGCTGGAAGTACGGCGGCATGAACGGGCTGATCATGCGGTACTGACCGGCCGGGCACACCTTGCACGTCGGCGCCTGACCACTCATCACCGACGACGTGTCGATGTAGTATCCACCCTTGCACGGGCACGAGTTGACGGTGTTGATCTGCGCCGCCGGGAACGTGTTGATCTTGTTGGTGGTGGCCGGGTTCGGGCAGTTCATGCAGGCGCCGGTGTTGAAGTACGGCTGAGGCGTGAACGTGCCCGGCGAGCACGACTTCGGCTTGAACGTGAGACCCCACGAGATGAGCTTACGAGCCGCCAGGACGTCCGGAGCCACGAAGTACTGGTTCGGGATACCGGCCACACGCAGCGTCCACGTACCATCGGTCGGCAGGCCGTTGAACGTCGCCAGCGCCTGCGCAGGCGGCACGACATACGACTCACCGCCCTTGAAGGTGACGAGGTTGGCGTTGGTGCAGAACAGCGCAGGGATCGACGCCTGATCCGAGAAGATGGTCGAGGCGGCGGCGCCCTCGCTGCCATACGAGCCCAAGCACACGGTGGAGCCGAGGTTCAGCAGCTGCACACAGCGCTCCGTCGAGCCGATCGTCTTACACAGCGACACCTGCAGCGTGTGGATGAGCGACGGGTAGAAGGCCGTGAAGTGCACGATCACTCGGTTGTTGTTGGAAATGAGCGGGTCGACGCCTGCCATGTTGGCCGGCACGTTGAGCACCGACTTAAACGGCGCATTGGCGGCCGCCGTCATGTTGTTGTACGGGATGGGCTGACCCAGGTAACCCGACGCGAACTGCGGCAGATAGCCGTTCGGCAGACACGACACGTCGGTGTTGCACGGAGTCTCCGTCGACTGCTTCGTGCCGAGCGGGCACATGCTCTCCGGATACACCTGTCCGAACATGTCCTGGCACGTGACGGTGCGCACGCGTCGACCGTTCTCGCACGGCGACGCCAGCGTCGGCTGCCACGGGTTCAGCGACAGACACGTGCTGAAGTCACCGGCCACGAAGCGACGAGTCGGCTGGCACGCACTGCCATCGGTAGACGTGCCGGTGTAGTCGGTGAAGCCGACCTTGCACGAGCACGCCGGCGAGCCGGCCACCGACGTGGCATTGGCCGCGCACGGCAGACACAGCAGCGAGCCGGGCTTGGACGTGTACGTGTTGGCGGGACACGCCGTGCACGTACCCGCTCCAATCAGCGAGCCGGTCGGCTGGTTGCTGGTCTTCTGCGTACCGGCCGGGCACTCCGTGCACCTGGTGGTCGAGATGCCGTTGGCGGTGGTGGTGATGGGCACATAGCCACGCGCGCAGTCGGTCATACAGTCATTCGGCGAAGTCGCAGGGCTGGCCGAAGTCGACGCGTGGCAGTCCACACAGCCGGCCACACCCTGACGCTGCTGGAACACCGGCGACACCGTGGCCGTCAGCGAGCGGTACGTACCGAACGGGCACGCCGTACACTGACCCGGCACCGACGCATCATAACCGGGGTAGCACGGGCACGAGTTGGGCGAGTTCACACCTCCGGCCACCGGGTATGAGTTCTGCGAGCACGGCTGGCACACGCCCGAGTTGAGCAGGCGGTCCGTCGGCGTGAACTGGTTCGGCGGGCAGTTGGTCGGGTTGGTGGTGATACCCCACTGCACGAACGTGCGGTCGGTCGTGTCCGTGTTGGCCGTCAGCGCGTTGAACTCCGTCCACGCGTACAGCGTGTAGGTTCCGGCCACCGGCAGGCCGTTGAAAGCCGACAGCGGCGTGACCGACGGGATGACATACGCCTGATCCGACTGGAACACCGGGTACTCCGCGAGCGTCGTGGTGCCCGCCTGCTCCTGACAGTAGACGTTGGGCAGACCCGAGTTATCGGCGACCGTGATCTGCGCGAACTTCTGGATGCTCGACGTGAAGCAGTTGTACGGAATGCGGAGCAGCGGCACGACGACACCCTCGTGCACGATAGCCAAGTTCAGCCCGAACAAGAAGTCCGGATACGAGCCCGTGAAGTGCACGGCCAGGCCATCCTTGTTGCGCGCATCTCCATAGGTGCCGTTGTTGGCGCGCACCGGGATGACGATGGTCGAGTTGACGGCCGATCGCGGGATGTTCTTGCCGCCGATATCCGACTCGAGCGATGTCGGGATGTTCAGGTTCACCAGCGTCGACGGGTACTCGGGCTGATACGCGAACGCCGCGCACGACTGCGTGTTACACACCTCAGACGTCGGCGGCATCTGCACATTCGGTCCCATGCAGGCCGCCGGCGCGAACAGCGCGTTGGTGGCATCCGTGCAGTTGACAACGCGCGTGCGGATACCGCCACCGCACGGCTGCGAGCAGGCGCTGAACGTGCCGTTGGCGAAGAAGCGCTGCAGCGACACACAGCCCACACCGCTCGGGTTCTGCGCCGTGGTGTAGTCGAACACGCCGGCATTGCACGTGCACCGGGTGGCTCCAGGCTGATTGGCCGCGGGCGCCGGCGACGACGCACCGGCGGCGCAAGCGGAACACGAGCCGACGGCACCCGGCTGCGGCGAGTAGGTGTTCGCCGGACACGGCTCGCACTGGCTGCTGCCCGTGTTGAAGAACGTACCCGCAGGGCACAGACAGGCCGACGCCGCGGTGGAGCCCGGCGCGCTGGTCATCTGATACAGGCCCTGGCTCAGCGGACACGACGTGCAGCTCATGGCGTTCGCAGCCGAGTACGTGTTGGCCGGGCAGATGGTACACGGAGCCGTCGGGTTGGCGGCATCTCCGAAGTAGCCGGCGTCACACTGCGTGCTGTCGCAGCTCTGCGCGCTGGAGCGGGCTCCGTGACACGCCACACACGACGCGACGCCCTGCTGCTGCTGGAAGATCGGCGACACGAAGTCGCTGAAGGCACGCACCGAACCAGCCGGGCAGATGGTACAGTCGCCGGCGACACTGCTGTCGTAACCAGTCTGGCACGGACAAGAATTGATGTCCGAGAGGTAGTTGCCCGCCGGGTCCAGACTCGGGTCAGTGATGTAGTCGTTGATCGGGCAGTCCGTGCACACCACCGACGCGTCTCCCATGAGGAAGGGCGACGGGATGTACTGATTGGGCGGGCAGTTGACCGGGTCGAAGGTGAGACCCCAGCTGTACAGCATACGCGACGCCTGATCGACGGCATTCGGCTGGTCATTGGAATCACCGGCCACGGTGAGCGTCAGGGTCCACAGGCCAGCCTTGTCCATATCGCCGAACGTGGCATCCAGCGAATCGAGCGGCAGCAGCACATACGCCTCACCCGACTGGAACTGCAGGTAACTGGCATCCAGCACCGCCGGCACGCTGTCATCCGCGCAGTACATGGGCTCCTCCATCGGCGCCTCATCCGAGAAGATGAGCTCCGACGACGGGCCCTGGTTGCTCGGGCTGCCGGTGGCGATGTAGGACTTGGAGCACACAGAGTCCGCGGCGCCCGGCTGGAACACCACGGCGAAGGCCGAGTCGGTCGTCGTCTGATGCGTCAGCGTGATGGTGAGCTGCTCCAGATGGAACGAGCTCCACGACAGGTCGATCTGCACCGCCAGGCTGTTCGTCTCCGACACCTGACCGTTGACGCTCGCCGGCACCTCGATGGTCGACGAGATCTGCGACGCGAACGGGATGTTCGCGTTCACATCACCCGACGAGAATTGCGGCGTGAATCCATTCTTCACACACGGCTGCGTGTTACACGGGCGCGTGGCGTTCGGGCGAGTCATCGGCGTCGGGAAACCGAACTGGTACGTGAAGCACGCCGTCTCGTTGAAGCGCACGCCGAGAGCATCCTGGCACACGATCTGGTCGACCGTGATGCCGCCACCGCACGACACCGAGCACACGTTGCTCGGCACGGCAGTCAGCACGCGCTGAGCCACACAGCCGGCACCGTTCAGCGTCTGCGCATAGTCGTACAGCGGGTAGCCGGTGATGGTCGAGTCACACACGCATGCGGACTGATCGGCATTCGGCTTCGCGTACGGTCCGCACTGCTGGCACGAGCCCAGACCAGGGGCGCTCTTGAACGTGCCCGCCGGGCACGCCGCGCACTGCACGAAGGAGCCCTTGGTGCCCTCCGACAGGATGCCCTTGTTCGACTCCGACTCGAAGCCGATGGCGCACAGCAGTCGCTGGTGCCGTTGGTGGCCGGGAGCAGAGTCGCGTACGACGCAGCGTTGTCGGCGGGGTTACCGCACGTCGTACACGCCTGGCTGCCGATATCGCTCTTGTACGTGCCCGACGGACAGGCCACGCACTCACCGACGACCGGAGTCACACCCACGGTCTTGGTGTAGCCCGACGCACATCGCGGTCCGCAGGCGGCAGCAGAGCCACCGGCCGCATAGCGCGTGTTGGAGTGACACGGGAAGCACGTGCTGGTTCCCTGCTGATGCACGAAGAACAGCTGCGTCTGCGACGCCAGGTCGTTGGCGCTGGCCAGCGTGGTCGGGTTGCGGAAGTAGAACGGCAGCGCGTTCGACTGACCCGGACCGAAGAACGTACCGGCAGGGCAGGCCGTGCACTGATACGCCTTCGACGTGTCGTACCCGAACAAGCACGGGCACGAGTGGATGCCATGCACACCGGTCGACGTGATCGGCAGCGAGTTCACCGGGCACGCGACGCAGTTGCCGGCCACCAGCGACGGCGGCGGCAGGTACTGGTTCACTCCGCACTGACGCGGACCGACGGTGAGACCCCAGCCAATGAAGTAGCGCGAAGCGGCCGCATCGGTGATCTGGTTCAGCAACGTCGTGCGAGTGGCGACGCTCGTGGCGGTGTTGGCCAGCGCGGCTTGGACATAGGCCGGCACCGAGTACTGCACCGTGATGGTCCACGGGCCCGACACCGACATGCCGTTGAAGGCCGCCAGCGCATCCGCCGGCTGCACGATGAACGACTCACCGGACTGGAAGATGGCCTTGTTCGGAGCAGTGCAGCCGAGCGAAGTCCTCGGGATGGTGGCCGCATCGGTGAACACCACCTGCGCGCCGCGTCCCTGGAAGCCCACCCCCGCACACGTCGTCGTCGGGTCCGCCAAGGTCGGATCCGTCGACGTCGGGTGAGAAATGGCCAGCAGGCGAACCGACACACCGTTATGGGTGATGTTGACGGTCAGCGAGTCTCCCCATGTAGGATAGGCCATAGTCAGATGGACGGCGATCGGGTTCGCGGCCGAGATGGTCGACGACACACCCGCACCCAGGTTATTGACCGAGTACGACGTCGAGAACGTGCCCGACGCACCCAGGGCCACATTCAGGCTGTCGCCTGCGTTCACCTGAGGAACATAGTAGTTGGGAGAGGTGGAGATGAGGGTGGTCTGGGCAGAGAGGAAAGAAAGAGAGCAAAGGCACAGCAGCGACAGAAAGAGCTTGCTCCACATCTGTCGATGCGGCCCGCCCACGGCGGAACCAGAGAGAACGGACATCACAACCAATGTATGGTTGCTCTGCTCCGGTCCTCTTCGGTGTGGATTCGGTCGCGTCCACGTCGCGGGGCTGCT
>Ga0170475_117586284_pt1 | contig 10974 bp, 6 predicted proteins | sample Soicark_Litter_5_FD_111474 | JGI IMG/M metagenome (GOLD analysis project Ga0170475, IMG submission 111474) | Avena fatua rhizosphere microbial communities from Hopland, California, USA. Combined Assembly of 48 SPs | reverse complement strand
GGCTGGATGGACTGGTTGGGTCTATCGGCGGCCATTTTCCTGCACCGAACCACGTTGGCCGGCCGGCCAAATAAAGGCTATTTGGGATGTTGTGATCCGCAATGTTTGAATCCCACTGCTGCTGCCGTGAGACAAAGTCGTAATTGCCATGGAATATAGCGGTCGTGAAGGCACGAGAATTTTGGGCTATATCATTCCCTGACGTAAACCCAAACCGAAAGCACGAAGGATCTGAATTTCCTGAAGGCGCAACCACTAAAGACGCGCCGCCATTGGCGACCACCCAGGCAGATCCGCCGATATTCCCAACCAAGTGATTGCTTAACGAGAGATAATCGATGGCAAAACTATAAGCCGATGCACTCTCCCATTGCCCTCCGGTCGTTTGCACCGGTCCACGAGTATTCACAGGTGGTTGGAAGTAATCGGAGCCTGCAAACCAATTTCTGAGAATCGTGCTGTGGCTCGACGATCCCCAGGTGGCATCCGGCCGGAACGTTACTCCTATGTTCCCTTCGAAAAGGTTGAACATTGGATGCGCGCCATGGAAGTTGAAGTCGTTAATGCACCAGGGAAGATATTGATCGTGATAATTATTCGTCGAATAGTTATACGCGATCACGTTCCCAGCCGCGCCCCACTCGAGCATCACAGACACATGTTGCCGCCAAAATATATTGTTCTCGACCAGACATGCTGTCGATTTGTATGCCAGAACGAGGTCATCGTCGTGCCCGCCAGGTCCGTGGCTATAGCCATCGTGAAAGAAACTATCACGCGCCTCGCAACGGAAGCTCCAATAAATGTTAGCGTGATCTCCGTCCGCAAAGTCGCTTTCTACGTTCTTGATCCAGCAATAAGCGCTGCCAGGCATCTTGAAGTTTGCTCCGTAGCCTGTGTTGTTCGCCCGAAGCGTCAAGGATTCGACTCCTCCGTATTTGCAACCAGCTGAAAAAGGATTGGCAATAGGTGAAAGCGCACTCGAATACGTGAAGTAAAGCGGTGGTGTGAAGTTGACGGTATTGCCAGACACGGATGTCACTTCGACGATCTGCCCAAGAGTACGGGTCCCATTCCAACCGCCGTCACACCAGGTGCACGCGCCGTTTTCACCAGCGATCGATACAAATGTCGGATCATTCAACTGACTAATCGCCAGATATTTGCCCGCGCTTATCCCGCTGGCGCTTGCGACGCCGATGCTGGTAGAACCCGCGGATGCCCCGCCAGAGATGCTTGTCGACGTATTCGCGTTGGCGCCGGTGTCTGCGCCGAATCTAACGGCGGAACCCCCACTGCCCCTCATGTCCAGAATCGTCCTTCCAGGCCCAGCTCCGCGAAGCGTGACGTAAGACGGAATCACCAGAGTGCCAGTTAGCGTGTAGGTGCCCTCGGAAAGCAGGACCGTCTGATCGTTTGGACAGGTATCGAGTGCTGATTGGATCGCCGCCATAGTCGCACCGGCTGGAACCGTTGAGCCTATGGTCGGCCGATTCGGAACCCCACCCGGTATTCCCGGTGCCCACGTTATCGTGCGATCATTGGGGATAATTTGCGAAACGGACTTCGAGGCGCAAAGCAACACACCTGAAAGCAACAATTCGCGCCACACCCTTAATTTTATTTCCCGTCTCATAACCAAAGTTTTAGCACAAAGCCGGCCAAAGCCGACCTCACATTGACCAAACCTGCACCATTCGGTCGAGTAGGGAAATGGGACAGTTTTTTACGACACCTGTTTTGTTTCCAAAGAGAAGAGGACAAACGCGTTACACCGCGTAAAAAAATCCCTGTCCTGTTTTCCTGATGCGCAGGATGCCCTTATCCGGCCTTTCCTGACGAGCGTGTCGCGCCCTTTCTTGCTAATTTGCGACGGAACCGACCGGCACTGACTGACCTTGTGACACCGGAGAATCCGTTTCCAAGCGTTCCTGGGCTCCAGTTGTTGCTGTTTTTCGATTAGCTTTTCGAACCCGCAATGGATACTCGACCACAACTGCGAGAAGAGCGAACCAGAGGGGACTGAGCCGAGTGAACGTTGCTTCCGACCAGTTATGGACAACGATGATTCCCCAAAAAACCAATCGTAAACCCTGCCAACCTGGGTCGAGCAGAAGTTTGCTTTTGATCGTCCAGCCTGCCGCGAGGAGCATGCCGAGCAGCAGAGCCAACCCAATTGCCCCACCGTTCAGATACGTCTCAAGGTATCCATTGTGCGCCTGGTTCAACTTGAAATGATACTTGTATCGATCACACATCTTGTCCGCTCTGTCCCCCATCCAAAAGCTGTAGAATCCCGTGCCGATTATTGGATTGGTCTTCTCCTCTAAAACGGCTCTCCAGATTACGTCCCGGCCGGTCAACGAAGAATCGCGCCCTAACATTCCAGCCGCGCCTGAACCTAGATCAACCGTCATCGACAATAAAACCAGCGCCAATGCTCCTGCAATCGAGTACCCAATCAAGTTCTTCAAGCGAGCGCGCACGAAATCCATCGACAAACCGATCACAGCTACCGAGCCAAGCAATGCGCACGCTAGCGAAGTTGCGCTATTCGATAGCCGCAGCAACCAGAAACCGAGCAAACTCAAACCCCCGTGGCTCAAAAGCAGGAGCTTACGCTTTTTCCAGTTTGCATCCCGGACCAAAGTGGTCACTTCCCAGATCAAAAATAGGGTCAATACCAGAATGGTCGCTCCCAACAGGTTTTTACCTAAAGTGACCCCTTGATAATGAACTTCTCCGGTGAATACAGAATACACCGTGCCTATGCCGGGGTAATACCTGATGAGTACAAAGGACAACGGAATCAGGAGGTAAGCACAACGCAAGAATAGCGATCGAACCGCTTGTATCGGGTCATTTTCAGTCATTGCCACGAGGACCATGATCACGTGTCCAAGATCTTTGATCCACCTCTTGCCCGATACCAACGGATCAGGTGACCAAACCACGCTGACCAGGAAAAAAAGATAAAAGAGAAATAACCATTTGTTGTTCCTGATGACAGTCGTCAACTGTACGCGACGTCTCCCGAGCACAAAAACCCCCAATGCGATCAAGGCCAGGAAGATGTTCCGATCAAGGGAGTCTCCGTCAGAATCGGCGCCTTCCCCCCCGCTCCCGAGCCAGGCCGATACCGGTCTCGAGGCGATGATCGCCAGCCATAGAACAGGTAACCACAAGGCTGGGGACACGCTCCTGGCGTTGGTCTTCACGTCCCGGCGGCAAAGCCAAAAGGCGAAGGCAAAGCAACCAAGCAATGGGATTTGCGGATTCATGATCCAGAACAGCTAACTACTGGAAAGATATTTTCCTTTTCCGGTAGTGATGCCTGCAATACCCAGAAGCTTCCCAGAGTGATCCGCCACCTTGAGCAAATAGCGCATTACCATGTCATGCCCTGCAAAGCAAAGCACTGGTAGAAACAGACTGTAAGCTGGCAAAGCGATCACAGATTTTATGATGCTGCTGAAACCCGCCGAATGACGCTGGTTCTGCCCCTGCAGCCAGGCCCGCTTCAGTAGATAACTTCGTTTCCAGCGCGGCGGCGGCACCACTTCATAAACAGCGGCCTCATTGCACCAAATAAACTTATGCCCGGCAGCGATCATTCTTCTAAAAAAATCTACATCTTCAGAACCGCTCCCGTAAATTCTTAGAAACGGTTCCGCGACCCCTTTTAGTATCGCCCTGCGTATCAAAACGTTGCCGCTCCGGGTCTGCTCAGACTCCAGGACGGTTCCAGTTTGGTGGCGAGGTCTGTCAAAAAACCCCCCCTTTATAACCCAACGGGGAGGCTCCTGGTCGAAAAACGGTAGCACAGGTCCCAGAACGCCGCCACATTGGGACGCGGTGCAACATTTCCACAGGTTCAATAACCATTCGCTCGTCGGAAATTCATCATCGTCAATGAACGCCACGAACTCACCCTTCGCGTTTTCCAATGCTCGGTTACGGGCGAGAGCGATATTCTGAATGGGCTCTACACAGTAAACGGTTTCCGTCCGCAGGATTGCGTTCATCTCGGTGACGACGGACCTCGCCGATTCTGCATGGTCGTTGTCCGACACAACGATCGAGAAGGTGAAAGATCCGTGAGTCTCCTGCTTTGACAACTCCGTCAGCAGTCGCCTTAAGTAATCCGGCCGCTTAAAGGTACAAATACAAACTGAGATGTGCACAGGAATCTGAGCAAACGGGATACTACCGCGGGGCGTTACAAATGTTGTGGCGGAGAGGGAAAGGATTCGAACCTCCGATACGGGTTACCGTATAAACGAACCTTGCGATCCGCTTGCCTTAAGCCACTCAGCCACCTCTCCACAACAGCTAAATTAAAACATTGCAGGCCATGAAATAAACCAAAACCTAAACCGAGTCGAAGAAAATCAATTGGTCAGCTCCCTATAAACGAGCTCGATGCTCAGTAACCGGTGCAATTCGGAGGTATAGTTCCGAATCCCCCGTATGTGGTCGGACACTATTCTCTCCAAACATCGAGGACGGATATGCGAGCGCGATTGGCTCGATGGATCGCAAAGCACTTCGCGCACGTAAGATGACAGGGCATTCCTATACCATGTGCGGAAATGATAAAATTTGTGGTGACCTAAGAAGAACCTCTCCATGGGCAGCCGTCGGTCCACTTTGGCAAGCCAATCGGGCATTCCATAGTCGTAAGCGTATTCCGCACGGGACGTGACATAACCAAGGAGTTTTTGCAGCTTCGATATCACCGGCCTCGTTGGATAGACGGCACCCCGATCGGTTGGGATCCTTGCCAATGTCGGATTGGCTTCCGCAACCAGCCGTAATAGGGGGAGACTGCTCGATATTTGATCAGCAGGGGCTCGATACGCAAGTGCCACAAGCTCGTTGTCCAAGTAAGGAGATCTTACCGTCAGTTCCGATTGCTCAAGCTTTAGCCGAGCACAATGATACCAGGCAGTCTGCTTAAACGCGATGAAGGATAGACGCTTCCCTTCGATTTCGGACGCGTATACAGCTCCTGCCTCTTTCCCAAGTTTTACGAACTCCGCAGAATAGACGTCTTCCCGCAAGGGTCGAGGTTTGAAGGCGATCGACTGTCGCAGAATCTCCGAACCGTAGTTACCCGTTAGCCGCACAGGCGCAATTTCCTTCGCTGCCCGGTTCGCATATAATTCTACGGCACCGGTTACATCCATTGCGCCGTCCGACACCACCACCGCTTTGCTAGCCAGTGCCGGAAACTCACGCAAAAACTCTTCCCCGATTGAAATGATCGTGTGCGGCTGATCGCATGCTCGCGCAATCGATCTCGCCGCCACGACGTCGGTGCAATCACGAAAGCTCCCTCCGAAGGTATAACAAGGCATCTCTCCCGAACGAAATCTTCCCAACGCCATGATCATCCGCCCATCTAAGCCACCGGTTAGCGACATAGCCACCGGTTGAACGGATCGACAGTATTTTGGCAGGATGCGGCCTAAAACTTCTCTCAGTCTGGTTTCGTACTCGACCTGCCCCAACGGAGGCTGTTCTTCCCAGGAATTCTTTTGAAAGTACGTTTCTTTTCGTAAAGGTGATCCGCCACTGCGCATCCACCTCGAAGCCCCGGGGAGCAACGAAATTCCTGAAAAAAGGGTGCGGTTCTGCAGCGGACAGCCACACGATGAGAACTCCGCCAGGCTCAACGGATCTATTCGCCTGAGTTTCGGAAGAATCTTCAGCAGACACTTTGCGTCCGATGCGAAATAGACAGTTCCTTCGGATTCATGGACGTACATCCGCTGGAGCGCATAACGGTCATTGAAAAGGATGATCTTCTGCTCGCGCACGTCTACCAGCAAACCGCTAAACCAGCCGTTTAGTGCCGCCAGAAAGCCTTCTCCGTGTTCCTCGTACATGTGCACGAGATAACTGCCGTCCTCGTGATCGAACTCGTGACTTCCACGACGCAGCTTAACAAGCTCTGAACCTTCGATAAAAGTTTCACCTATAAAGAAAAGGCAAACATCTCCTTTCTCGTTCCATATCTGTCGGCAATCCGCTGGATTATCCCGACGTCCGGACCAAACCACCCATAGGCCCAGCGGATCCTTGATGTATGTGCCACAGGAGGAATTCTCGTCAGGTGCAAGCGTACCCATCATCGCGGCCAACTCAGACTCATACCGCCGGTCCTTGTGCTGGGCTATCACGCCCGCTAACCCTGGCATCACCTGACTCCAGCGGAACTCCGGGTTGTCTCGGAGAAATCAGACGTCGCAGGTTCGCGGAGCTTGCGATATTTATATTCGTTCCATTTCGTTCGAAGGCGCACTGCTTTGTCCAGGAATCTCTCGGGAACGTACGAGGAAATGGAGCGATGCAATTTGAGAGCAAGCCCCAGCCGCCCTCGCCAATTTAGTGGAACGAAATATCGCGGAACATCGATGCGCTCAAACCCGTTCGCTGCCTTGAATTCGTTCAGGCCTTGTCGTCCCCAAATGCTGTAGTTAAGCCGGGGAATGCGCTTCTGCGCGCAAATCTCGATTGCCTTGGCCACCAACGCATTCGTCGGCGCTTTGTCCCGATGCGAAATCATGGCCACGATGTTCATTAAGATCGATGCCTTGGGCGAATGCGTCACTTTTGCAAATCCAATCATTTCGCCTTGATAAAACGCCCCTATGAAATCGCTGCGATCTAAAAATGTTTGATGCTCACTTTTGAGTGTTTCGAAGTCTTTTCCGTAGTGAAGATTGCGCTTCCCCTGCCGAATTGGGCTTTCGTCATACACTTTGCCAATAGCCCGGATGAGCTCATCATTGAACTGCATCACTCTCACTTCGACTCCGCTCTTCTGGGATTTTTTGAGCTTATTGCGCGGCTTGAACGTGATTTGGTTTTTAAACCAGTGGTCGTATGTTGTGATTGGCACGACAGCCCGACTATCCCACTCCATTAAATAATCGTATTTGGGCTGCGGCTCGTCCAACTCCTGCACGAACGTGAACACGTCGGCTGGAACACGCGAGCTACGGATGGCGGATATCAGTGCTTCCGGTGCTCCTGTTGACACATAGTATTCGTCCTGCAGTCGAATAGTGCGCAGAAGGCCCCCTCCTGCAATAAGATGCTTTTCTCCAATCAAATAACTTCGCGACATATCTTAGGTTCAGCTCAAATTTTAGTTCGTTCTAGCGGATCCGCGACCGCGGAACGGATTGATATTCCCTGCAATTCTCGATAACCGGCTCAATTGCTCGCTTCTGCGGAACCGCGTGAACTCCTCGGAAACCGTCTTTTGGCTGCGGCGTATAAAGGCCCAGGAATAACCCGCCAGCAACAGGCATCCTCCGATGATGTACGGCTTCTTCGTGAGTCGATAGGTTGCACGAAAGATTTCCCACAACGGGTGGCTCCCGAACAGGTAATCTTTGCGGCCATTCGACCATTCAACAGTGTATTTAAAGAACTGGGCCGTGCCTTGTTGCCTATGATGAAACAGCAGCTTGTCTGTAAATACCTGTGTTTTCCATCCAGCCATTCGCGCCGAAAGTGTCGCGATTAAATCGATGCCCCCGATTTTGCTCGGTTTATAGCCGCCGATCGCCTCGAAACACTCCTTACGAAAGAGTTGACACTGGCCTGTAACATCTTCGATGTTCGAAAAACGATAGTCGTGTTTTAGAGACTCGTCCCACTCGTCCTCGATATAATTGGTTCCAGCCACGCCTAAACGGGGGTTTTCCTCAAACTTCTGGAGCAGATATGCAATGTAATCCGGATCAAATGAGGAATCGCCGTCCAGGTTCCCAACCACGTCATATTCCAAATTTTTGACCTGCTCGTACCCGGCATAGAACGCGCCCACTTTACCGGCGAAATGACGTTCGCGACGTTCTGGCATTCTCAAAAGGGTGATCCATTCAAAACGGGAAGCATATTCCTGGACAATTTCATCTGTGCCGTCGGTCGAACCATCACTCACAATCACCCACTTTAGCGGCGGGAGACTTTGCCGAATCATCGCCTCGAGTGTCTTGCGGATATACCGCGCTTCGTCTCGCGCTGGCGTAATCAGCACATAACGAAAACGGGTTTTGGCGCTTGATCCCTTGGATGAATCGGGCTTTTCTGTCTCTGCAATCATAGTCCTAGGTCAGGCGTCTGCCTAAAAGCCGCCGAGTTCCCGACAGCATCCGGCTCAACCAGACGTTCTTATCCACGTAATTGTCTCGGATTTCGGATAGCGCGCGTCGCACAAAAACTCGCGCCCTATAGGCCCATTTTTCACCAGAAGCCGGCACAGCCTGCCCGGATTGGCGGTGCACAATAACTTCCGCAACCTCGCCGGGAGCCAGTCGCAAGCAGACCGTTGAAAATCCCTTATCGTTCCAAAACTCGACCTTTCGCCCGTTTATGCTGACGGCAAGAGCCGGCCGCTCAGGAGTGTCTCGCCGTCTTAAAACAATGTCGCCTTCGACGGATCTCTCATTCTTCAACTGAAACCGATCTGTAAAAAACAAAATCTCCGATTGTCCATTTGCAGCCGACTTGGTTAAGCACGCGGTCGAACAGACTCTCTCCGGGTTCGTCCATTCCAGCCGCGGTTCCATTCGCCGCAACTTTTCGACGATTTCCATAATCGGTCCGAACCCGTTTCGAAAGAAGCCGTGATGTTCAACGAGCAATGCCTGTTTTCCCAGAAAAAGATCGAAAGCCACGGTCGCCAGGTTTTGCGGATACCGCCGAACAAATAACGCAAAATTGCAGAACCGGTTAATCCCCACTCTCAACAAATCCTTCAATGGGATTCCGCCTTCCATGTCGACCGGATAGGGCGTGCTGTTAATGGCCGCAATGTAGTCGGCAGCCTGGAGCGCTTCGACCGCTGCCGCGGAAAATATCCCTTGCGGAAAAACCATCACTCGGTCAAATGCCACCCCGGCACGCTGTTCGTGCCACGCCATTCGCTGCAGCGCGGTTCGCGACCTGCATTCCAGCAGATTCACGTCATCGGATCCAAATTCACCGCGCGTATGATCACACCCATGCACGCACAGCGAAAGCTCGTTGGAGTGACTCGAAAACAAGGCAGCCGTTTCCCTTTCTGATTTTTCATAATTATAGGGAATAAACGCAATCGACGCCGAGAAAGGTATTTTCTCCATGCTTCGAACCAGTTCGCGATAGTTCAGAAACCCGTAGGACTCGGTCAGCAACGGATCATCGATTATAAAACACGCCCGTGGATTCTTATTCTCCCAGACAGCATCTCCAAACGTATTCCGTAAGAACATCATCAGGGGAACCAACCGCGAAAAGAAATCCAAAATCGATTGGTCCCGGCCGACGGATTCCTCGAGATCCGCCAATTCGCTGCACGCGACTAGCGTGATTCGCAAATCACTGGATTCAGAGCGGATCAAAAAAGGTCTATCACCGGCGCGAATCAAGGTTGACCAATCGCCTCCCATCTCCAGAAATGACGAGTCGACTGCCTCATTCGACATGCCGAGGGTCAGTCCGGAGAATTGCCCAGTGAAATCTCGGGCACTCTCCACCACACTGAACGGCTCGTTTGAAGAACTTCGCCCAACTCCCTCACATGCTCCTCCTGTGAGGGACTTCACCAGTCCATCGTGTCCACCGTCTGCGCGAAAGCCATAGACAAAAATTTCAGGAGTGAGCGTACGCAGTTCGGCCATTAGCTGGGTCTGCTCCCCAGCCGATCTTGCGAAATGCGAAACTGTATCGGCGCTGCCGATTAATCCCAACCACGTGCGCGGCCTTACACCTCGGCTGATTTTATCCAGTGGCAGCAACACCACACTCAATCCTAGAAATTCTGCGATTTGGATCGCACGTCGGTCCGATGCGCTGGGAGTTCCCAGACACAAAATCCCGACGAAAGTCGATTCAGGCGAACCTGTATTCGCGCTTTCTTCGCTCATTTCAATGCATGACTCACAAGTCATAGACCTTTACACACGTTCCTGGCTGTGCCGATGCACGGGCGCGATCTCGTCACTTGGCCGACTCGGGTGTTCACGGCTTGGAAATGACCCTGGCTCCTTCAGTGCGACCAGGTGCCGGCTTCTATGGTTTTGAAGAAATTGCTTCAAGATCCGCCACCGCCTTTACAGCAACCCCGCCACTATCAACCGTCGTAATCTTTGCCGTCAGCTTGAGATACCTTGATTTCATTATCTCCCACCGGATCGGCATATACTCCTTGCTTGCCTTTTCAATCAAACGCGCGCGCAAATCCTTATCATTGCACACACGCACCATTTGGTTGGCGAGCTCTGCCGGATTGTTCGGTTCAAAGAACGCCAATGCTTCTTCAGTAAAGTAATGGCGTATCGCCTGCAGTCGCGATGAGATCACCGCCTTATCCATGATGATATACTCCGAAAGTTTGTTCGAGAACGAGTAATCCAAAAAGACGTCACGCCTGGTGGCGAGCACCCCCGCATCGCATTGCGCCAGCAGCCGCGGCACTTCATCCGGCAGGACACTTCCGAGGAATTTTACTTTCCCTTCAACCTTCAACTTTTTGGATAACTCCTGCAGCCCATCCTTCTCCGGACCGTTACCCAGGATCCAGAACTCTGCTCCTTGCAGTCGATCCTGAGCCAGCGCGAACGCTTCAATCGCGATATCCAGGCCATAGATATGAGTCAACGTCCCGTGATACATCATTACAAACTTGGGCCCGGAGCTTTGCCTCACGACAGATGGAGCCGCTTTCGCTGCCGCGAAGATAGCCTCATCTACTGCGTTCATGATCACAGTTGTCTTTCCCGGCCGCAAGCCACGAGATTCAAGCAATCGCTGGATTGGCTCGTTGATCGTGATCACGTGATCCGCGAAGCGAAAGCTTGCCTTCTCGATCAAGGTCAATAGGCGTACCAGCCACGAATTTTGAGCTATACGATATTTGGAAATATAGAATTCGGGGGTGATTTCGTGCATGTCGAACACCACCTTCGCTCCTTT
>Ga0170475_126522370_pt1 | contig 10976 bp, 5 predicted proteins | sample Soicark_Litter_5_FD_111474 | JGI IMG/M metagenome (GOLD analysis project Ga0170475, IMG submission 111474) | Avena fatua rhizosphere microbial communities from Hopland, California, USA. Combined Assembly of 48 SPs | reverse complement strand
TAGCGCAACCAGAAAATATCAAGATAAAACAACTTTGATACACACAGTACTTTTTCTTAAAAACCCGATTAAGGACTAAGGACGACATCTCTTTTAATTTCACGGTAACCGCACGTGCTAGCGCCACCTTCCTCTGCTGTAACTGGATCAGATAGCAGAGTTGTGTACCCCGTTTTAACAAATTTTAACTTAATCCCAAACATTGCACCTTTTGTTTTGCCACCTAATTGTTCGTAGTGTCCAGATCCATCGGTCGTCAGGAAGGTAGCGGAATCAGTATTCGTATTGGGATCGTTAAAATAAACTTCCACACCCTGTATAGGATTATCAGAACCATCTTTTACTGAACCAGTAAAAAAATATGTTTTATCACAATCTTCTAGGGGATTGCATGACGTCATTGAGATCAAAAAAATAACTGTGCTTCCTACACCTTTCCACATACTTAAACTCACTTCAACTACATCCTGACACCTATTTGCGTAAAAGTTTTAGAATCCAAGCTGCACAGACTAAAAAAGCCAACTGCATGAACCATAATTAAAACGATTTTCATTCTGAGTCCACGCTGCAACAAAAAAATATTACATCCAGCATTTACGATTTAACTCATCGTTATTTTTTATCATTTTGTATACGTCCAACATTACTTGCCTATCGGATTTGTCAGCTCGAAAAATGTTATCTTTATTTTTTAGTAATTCTTGTTTAAACAAACCAAATGAATCTTTATGACAACCTATTGTGTCAGCAAAAACATCTATTTCAGACCCGCCGCCAGCGGCCAGTGCATAATTTAAAGAATCTTTTTGTGAAGCGTAAATTCCACCCATCTCAATTTTTAACGATCTAAGCAAAGAACATTCTCCTTGTTGAGTAATTATGCCACCAAAAAAATATGCTCCGCCAAGATAAAAGTTATTAAACGATCTCGTCCTGGAGGTGCACGCATTTGAATTATAAAAACTGTCATGAGCACATGCTGATAGAGCTAACATTACAGGCAACAGCTTTATTGCCTTAAAGCCGACAGAAGTTGCTACCATTCCATGCTCCTTTTTCATCACACCCAACTTTTCTAACACCCAAGTACGTATCAGGCAAAAATGAACCATGCTGCAACTAGTTCAATTATCCCATTAAATCGTAGATACAAAATCTACCGTAAGGGAATGGTTTTGATATTCACTTGTGACTACAAACGGTGCCGATAATCATAAGAAAATAGATTGAACTCGGGTACTCCTCCATGACTACAGAAATTTTTCAATACCAACATGCTTTGTTAAGCTCAGGATCGCGCCTAATCATATCGTAAATATTTAACGTAATTTGCCGAGAAGATTTTTCAAAAAACTCGCCAAAAATTTGAGTTTTATTCATAATAAGATCTTTTTTAAAGAGCTCCCGTGCGGGAGGAGCGCATCCCAAGTCGTCGGAAAACTCACTAATTTCTGAGCCACCACCAGAGTCCAACGCAAATATTAGCTTTTTCTTGTTTCTTGAATAGACTTCGCCAAACTCGATTTTCAACGGTTTTAGTAATGTACACTCGCCCTGTTGAAGCAAAACACCTCCTAACAAATAAAATGGACCCGCAAGAGTCAGATTACTTGTGTATCTCCAGCAAGTACTCGTGTTCATCCTTTCCTCATGTGCACAAGCACTTAGAAATATCGCAAGAGGCAAAATTGCTAATGAATTACACACAAATTGCTACCCTTCCATGACCCATTGTCCTCATTGTAGCCCATATGAACAATAATCAGAGGACGGATTTTTTACGGTACCGTGACGTTTTTTACGACTACAGGATGTGAACCACACTGAGAATTTCCAATTTCTGCGTCTGTAAAGGCTTCCGAAGTTACCACTTCTGTACCGCTAACATTAAATCCAATTTCAAATCCTGTGATGTTGCCTCTAGTCTTAAATGAAAATGAATACTTACCGCTGCCATCAGTGGTACCTTGCGACTGATTTATACCTCGCGGGAAAATCACTTCTACTCCTGGGTATGGGTTGCCAAGATTGTTAAGTACGGTGCCTTCAAATGAATATTCCTTATAGCAGTCTTCCATTGGCTTACATGAGTTCGTTGAGAGCAGGAAAACGACAAATACCATTTTGTATATTATTTTTGTACGACTCCAAAATTCTCTCAACATGTTAACTTCCTTAATATCTACATTCCGGCACAGGGTGCGAACTATAATGATACTCGCAAATTGGAGTTCCAAAATAATCTGTTGCTCTTTTATCCGCATCCATTTCTTTCGACGGCGGTCTAAAAGGATCTGCACCGTCGGCAGTGAACTGCGGCATAATTCTTTCAATCATAAAACTCATGTATTGCCATCCTCCCCATTCCTTAAACTGTAACCTATGTCCATACTCATGTTTCCAGACATGGTCGCCATAAGCGTTTTCTGAACTGAGAAATATTGCGGGCCCCCAGGAAGCACTCGAAAACATATCACCAAAAAAACTATTCTCCACCGTCCAACCATCTTTTTCAAAATGAAGAATTGGCGCTTCTCTTGTTCCAAGTAATGCTCCTGCAAAGCCTATGGCTAAGTCTATCATAGTTATTTGAAAGGCGATGATGTAAAGTATTGCGCTACCGACAAAATTCCACAGATCACCTAGCAAATCACGGCCAGTAGGATCTCTAAATGATACAGGGTTATTTCCACCATATAAATACTTACTTAGGAAAGTAATCGGGATCCCCAACTTTCCAGGCGCAGGATCTTGCTGTAAAAATCTTCCCACAGAAGGATCGTAGTATCTAGCTCGGTAATAGTACATCCCCAACTCCGGCTCATACTCTCGACCGGTATAAGTAAAACTTGTTCTAATTGGAGCCATATCAAAGCTGACTTCCCGGTTGCTACCGTCTTTTACTTTTACTATCTTACCAAAAACACTGTATTCGTAATGCTGAAGAACATTACCTAATTGGTTCACAACGTCTGTCACAGTCGCCAAATGATCTTTTAAAAAATACACATTACCACTGGAATTTGCCAGAACCTGACCAGCGCTGAGTGCACCACTTGGAGTAGCGGAACTTGTAAAGTTCGCCCCTAAAACGTCATCACTTCCCAATGGCGAATGCGTATAAGTTGCGGTTGTATTATTTGTTGCATCAACTTCGGCAAAAATATTTGGACCGTCGTAGTAATATTTTCTTAAATTCGTTTTACCACTATCAACACCGTCAACAACGTGGCGGCTGATTCTGCGGCCCAGTGGATCATATTTGTAATAAATTGTCCTTAATACTGAGCCACTTAATGGCGTGGAAGTGATCGTAGCTTTTTTGAGTTGATTCAGCGCGGAGTATTCAAATGCGTAGCTGACGCCATTTGATTTGCTTGATTTGTAAATGATATTTCCATTGTTGTCGTATACATAGGTATAAGCACCATCATCCACAATCTGCTGGCCGGAACTATCGTAAAGACTCTGCTGACCGTTGTAAGTTAGCCGATTCCCTAAAGCATCGTATGCAAAGACTTCATTTTGACTGGTGTCAGAAGAGTTACTCGCATTGGTAAGCTGCCCGTTGCTATCATAGGCATAACTCAAAACTGCAGCGGGAGTTCGGTTTTGCGTAATGAAATTTCTAAAGTCATAATTGTATTCATTGTACGCAAATTCAACACTACTTTTTTGGTGTGATATTTTAGCCAGATTAGAAGACGCATCATAGGTGTAATTACTGACTGAGCCAGGTCTCGAAATTTGAGTTAGACGTCCCAGTTCATCATACCCAAATCCATAATTTCCTGTAGTTGAACTGTTCATTCCAATAAGTTGATTTTTAGCGACGTCATAGTTGTAAGAAATATTCTGAAAATTACTTTGTAACAAAGTTCGCTGACCCAAATTATTATAGATAAACTGCATATCGCTTCGGGTGTAGCCAATGCTGTCGCCCCAAATGGCTTCGGAAGTAATTCGTTGTTTTGCGTCTCGGTCAAAAACTACATGAGCACTGTTATTTACAACATCTGTTAGATCATCGCGCAAATTATAACTATAATTAAAACTATCGTCAGACGTCTGAGCGGCAATCAGTTTGTTAACGGCATTGTAGGTAAAGTTTTTTGTTTGTCCTGACGGATCAATTTCAGAAGAAACATTACCATTCGCTTCATAGAAAAGCTGTGTCACGTGTCCAGTTTGATCTATCTTACGAGTGAGATTTCCTTTATTGTCGTACTCGAATTGAGTCGTTTTATTTTTCGGATCAATAATCTGATACAGTTCGCCGGTCGCCAAGTAATTGTACGTTGTTACTTCTTGATTCGGAGACGTGACTGTTTTTAGGCGGTTAAATTCATCATACGAATAAAGAGTCTTAATTTCGTCTGATCCATTTGTGCTGCTGATGGATTGGGTAACATTTCCTGCCATGTCATAAATATACCGGACCGTTTTACCGCCATTGTCAGTTATCTGAATAACCCGACCTAATGTATCGTAAGAATACTGCGTGGTTACACTAGTTGAACCCTTCACATTTGATTTAGACAAAGGTAACCCTTTGCTGTCATAGATAAAACTAACATACGAACCATCCGGATTTGTTTGCCTTGTTAATAATCCGGTTGCCACATCGTAAGTATTAAAGACCGTTTGATTGTTTTCATTAGTAGACTGAGTAAGTTGTCCGAATTGGTTATAGGCTTTCGATTCAACTGTGTTTGCGTCAATATCTTTGATCAGCACCAAGTCCCTTGTTGCAGAATCATAAGACATTTCCACAGACGTGCCGTCTGCGCGGATTAGCTTGATGATTTTTCCTTCCGTGTCACGATTTAGCTGGGTTATACGACCTAATCCGTCTTTCAAATAACTAATGTAGCCGTTAAAATCTTTAGCAACTTCGGTAACATTTGATTTAGCATCAACAAATGTGTCATGAATTTTATTTGGTCCTAGTCCGGCTCCCTGGAGTTCGCCGACATTGCCATTCACATAATTATTGGTCATAGACTGTGTTGCCATGTCGGTTACAGAAATTTCAGCCGAATTTGCATCAATGACTTTAGCTAAACGATTGTACTCGTTATAAATATATTTTATTTCTTTTCCTCTTTGATTTACTTCACGAACCATCTGGCCATTGGAGTCGTATTCAAATGATTTTGAGCTTCCGTCCGGCAACAATACAGAATTCAGTAAATTTCCCGAATAATTAAAAGTTGTGACGCGATTTGCAGGGTCGCGGAACTTATATAACTTTCCTGACGAATATTCTAATTCAGTTATCTGACCAACAGAATCGGTAATCTTTGTTAATTGTTGATCACTGTTATATTCAAAACTCGCAGCGTTCCCGGTGCGATCGATTTGGCTTTTTTGTAACCCATTACTATCGAAAGTTACAACAGTTCCAGACCGGTAAGTCCGGCTCCAAGTCCCGTCAGCATTGCGAACCAACTTTGAAAGGTCTTTAGAAGTCGGGTTATACGCCAACGTACCGCCACTGCTGGCGTTTTGGACTAGTCTGAGTATCCGCTTATTGCCAGAAGCTAAAATTATTAAATTATTTTTATTATCAAATGCCAAAGCTGTCGGGTTACAAATGCTGGTATCCAAAGCACTCTGGTTATCTACAAAATTAGTTGAACAAGTGCCATTTCCTGCGATTACACTCGCGAGATTTTTATCAAAATCAATTTTAATGACTCGGTTACTTGACCCATCGGCCACGTACAAAACTTGGTTGGAGTTATCAAAAGCTAAACCGCTCAGGTCATGCAGGCCCATCTGTAACGGCGGCGCTTCAGAGGCAATAATTCCGCCTTGCCCGATGGGTAGTCCCGCCACAGTTTTAATAATACCCGCAGTATCTACCTTTTTGATGTAACCTTCTTCAGTAGTTACATATAAGTTCTGGTCTGCATCGAACGCCAGTGCTTTCGGATGAAACAGACCTGCATTAACTGCCGCAATGTTTTCGCCTGAACTATAATTTTGTCCATTACCAGCTACTAAGTGCATACTTCCCGAAGTTATATCGTAAGCTACAACTCTATTATTGCCCGTATCTGCGACGTACAAAAAGCTGCCATTACCTACCATTGCAGATGGCGAGTTCAATCCATTTAAACCAGCACTTTGAAAGCCGACAACACCATTACTTGCAGTATAATAAAATTGCGGATCGTGCGTTGTTGTACAGCCTAAGGGGATGATCTTCCCACCAGTCCCCGGCGGAGGAGGAGCGGGGCAAAAGCGTGTGAGATTAGCAGAATCACAACTAAATTGCGTTGTCTGCGGCGTCGCCGAACCGCACTGATTACCTAGAACTGCTAAACACTTCGCATTTACGTCGTCCGAGTTGGAGCTTAGGTATGCGGTGAAGTCAGGAAATGTTCCCGGATAATTTACTAAGTGAGTAAATTGATTATCAACCGCCGTTGTTTGTCCGATAAGTTTTTGGCTCCCGTGCAAGCTATAAAGACTGTGTTGGCCTTTATCTAAAACAAAAAAATCACCTGCTCCAGACTGAACTATGCCACCCATTTCAAAAGCGGTCTTATAGTTATAAATGTCGGATGTGAAGGTGCCCGGCAGATAAGCCGAATAGCATCCCCCTCTGTCACAGACGGTTGTAGTAGAGCATTTATGATATCCTTGAGATGCAAGCGTACCTGAAAAAATAGGTAATTGAGAAATAGATGATGTTGATGCCGGAGAAGCGCTTAAATTTATATTTGTAAGATTACTATTTTTTTGTGCATCCTTACTTACAGCAAATGCATTAGGCCAGCTTAATCCTACCGTGGAATTTGCAAAATCAATATTGCTTGAAGTTCCATCGTAAATAGTCGCCAAGGTGTTATTAATTGCGTAAGTTGAGATACTTCCACCGGCTTCTTCAATCAATATCCGGTTATTATCAGGATTTATAATTTTTTGCGCGCCAACAAACTTCCAGCCACGCCCTGCTTCTGAATCAACCTTATTTACAACTTCTATATTACTTAAAACGTCCTGAGGAGCAAACGCATCTAATACCTTCTGATCCTCAATCGTCTCTTTTTGTATCTGTGTTTGTGGTTCTTGAACTTGCTCGAAACCATTATCTGTACGATATACATTTACGGTTGCCTTAGTCGTTTTTGTATACATCACCATATGTTTTAGTCTGATTTCATATCGAGTCAAAGTTGGGTAAAGACCCGTTTGCAAGTATTCACCATTGTCCGAATGTAATGGAACAGCAAAAGACATCAATGAACGACTTGGTATGCCTTTGACTTCGGTAATAACAGATTGAGTTGTGTTATCGAAGTTGGCACCGGGCAAAGTATCGACGTTATTACGTCCATTTTTATCTACGTCAGTGATTATAGCCTGATTGCTTGCAAGATTACTTACAAAAAGTTGCGCTCTAATACTGTCAGGCACGTACCATGATTTCCCATCCAAATTAGTGTCGAACTGAGTTTTAATTAAATAATCCTGGTAATCACACGTAAATCCAACAGTCCAGCCAAATAAAGTCATACAAACTTTGTAACTTTTTGTCTGGCTTGCTACTTGGGTACCTGAGTATGTAATGGCTTGTTCATAAGTTGGAATATCAAAAATGTTTGAAACGTAAGCCGTTGGATTAGCCCAATTACTTTTATAAACTAAATTCGGCGAAACCGTTTGCCCAAGACTTTTAAAACTCGGCAGCTCGATTTGAGTTGATAGCGAACCCTGTGAAATATCGACACCAATTTGCTGCGGATTTTTTACTTCTGTTATGAGAGGTTTTATTGGAACAGCATATACCAAACTAAAATGAGAAATTCCTTTTCCAGGCAATGTTCTAATTTCTCCACCTGAATCACTTACTTGTGCTTCTCCGTCAATTTCCCATATCCCCTTATTACTATTCATCGAATAAATAAGTAATCTTACTCCAACTGGCAGTTCGTTGTCGTTTGGTAAAGTTAATTCCACTCGCTGTGAGAAACTCAAACCTGATGGCTCTAATGCCACAACGTTGTCGGGAATCGCTACATCAGGTACGGCCACAGTTGCACGATCCGAACTTATTGTGGCAACTGTAATGTCACCAGTTTTTGTTCCATCTGGAAATGTAGCAAGATTGGCAGGAATTTGAATCTCAACTCCTGGGGCTCGGCTGCTACTTACAGTTGTTGGGCTCCCCGCCTCAACGGTAACCTCGGAACCATCCAAATATGACGGCGCAAGATAAATCGGTCTTGATAGAACGTTGCTTTGTCCGAGGCCTATATTTACAACCATTTTAGTCGAAGAAAATTGCCTGTATGCACCCGTAGCAGATTGGGGAATGGTTGTGCCGTCAATCACCAGAGCTTGGTCGCCGGTGAAATTTGTATGAATTATAAATAAGCCCTGGCCATCGGTCGACGCTGAAGCTGAAGTGCCCTGAATTTTAACAGTAGCACCCGGTAACGGTACGCCATCAGTATCTTTAACCAGACCGCTGATACTTGTGCTCGGTGCAAAATTTAACGTTACTGAATCAGATTCGCCAGTATTTAGATCTTTTGCAGTAATATCGACAGTCGAAAACAATTCTAAGCGAATGAGAAAACTTCCATCACTATTCGCAGTTTGAGTATCCCTATTTAAACTAAATATTCCAGTAGATGCTTTTATTTGAGCGCCCGGCCTCGCAGCTCCAACATTGCCTTTAATAAAGACGTGCAACGAATCAGTGTCTGCAAAAAGTGAGATCAATTCTGGATTTAACAACTTTGGTTGTATGTCTAAAGTAAGAGTGCTTGCAGAAGTATTACCGGCTAGGTCAGTAGCAAGAATATTCAAAGTTTGTATGCCAGGTGTAGCAGAGACGTAATTACCACTAAAGCTTTTCTTATCCTCAGACAATGGAAACGAGACTCCGTCGACGGTAACAGCAGATAGTGGCTCATTAGATTTTCCAGAAACAGAAAATTGATACTGAAACAGTTTGCTATTTTGAGCGGGTAATATATTACTTAAAATCGGCGGAGTAGTGTCTCGCACAATTGTATATTCTAAAATATCAGCAACGTTACCAGCCGCATCAACGGAGGTAACTTTGATATTATTTTGTCCCTCAAAATCTAATGTCGCAGCAAAATTGAAATTTTTTAATTCTGTCGTTTGCTGCAAATTATCATTTACATATATTTTGGTGGTTGTTGGACTTCGATCTTGTACAGTAACCTCTAAGTTTATCCCCGAGCTTCCAAGGATCTGGTTATTTGATAAATTAGAATTGATTACCGGCGCAGTTTTATCTATAGAAAAAGTGACCTTGTAAGGATTTGAAACGGCATAATTTCCAGCTAGATCCTTTACTTTGACCTCCAGAGTGTAGTCACTTTCGGCTAATGAACCGATATCGCCAGAAAACTGGTAGGCGTCACCTTCACCTAATTTTAGCTTAGACAAAGTTTCACTTATGTCTTTAACGGAATTATCTGCTCCGATTACTTTGGCAGATAAGGACATCGGATTTATTCTACCGAAATCATCTTTTACTTTTAAGTTAATTGCAGGCGTATTTCTCAAATAGCCAATATTTCCACTCGGGAAGGAGTCACTGGCCCAAATCGGAGCTACGTTATCTACTAAAACTTTTATGTTTTGAGTTAAACTACCGGTCCGGGAACCTTTTCGACCATCCTTTATTTCGTAAAGTGCAACCTGAAAAATGTGGTCATTGGGACTTAAATTGGAAGAGCCATAATTAAATGAAATTGTGCTTCCAGGATACATTACCTTTGGCACTGATGAAAATAACACCTGGTCGTCTAAAATAAAATCTGCACTTTTATATGATTCAGTATCTTCCGTATCGTCGGTATATTCTCCCTCGGATTTTCTTAAATTTGTGACTTGAGTATTAATATTAATAGGTGTGCCATGAATTATAACACCCGGAGTGGTATCTACGGCGAAACGATACCGATTCATCACTGTTGAAACACGATTTGACTTCGCTGTCGCATTACCTACCTGTACTGCGATGGTATTTTCTGCCATCAAATTTTCATCGCTATTAATTCTTGAATTAATTTTTTGAATAATAGTTTCAAGTTTGGCAATTTCATTTTGTAGAAAAGCAATCACTTCTTGGCTTGAGCTGTTCTGCTGATGCTGGCTCAAAAGCGCAGAAAGAGATTGTTTTCTTTTTTCGATCTTCTTTTTTATAACTGAAAGTTTTTTAAGCTTTTCTTTATCCTGATGGTTATTAAATACTTTCAACGAAAACTGTGGATTTTGACCTACCTCTATTGCCAATGATTCATAGGAAAAGCCTATTTCATTTTCGCCAACGCTTTGCAATGTTACATTAGATGTAACGCCGAATATATCGTTCGGATAAGAAGCTACTATTTCAATACCTTGCTTATTAAAGTCTTCTAACAATCCCGTTTTTAAATCGTTCTTGTTTCCGTTGTTAGATCCTTTACCTTTATTGTCGTTGCTCTGAGTTCCGTTACCTTGAGCCTTATTACTAACTTTAATTTTTCCTTGAAATCTAATTTTGTCGCCGATTACATAGTTTGCTTTGTCGGGCGTGACCGTAATTAAGACGCCTCGATCCTTCGCGTGACCTAGAAAGCTATCCGCGGCCAATATTTGAAAAGAAGATAGACTGGCTACAACGCCTAATAACAACTTAGTCATACTATTTTACCCAGCCCTTAATTTCTGATGGATCATCAATTAAGGACTCGCTAACTAAAAGATCTTGGTCTTCTTTCAAAAGATTATAGTTAGCGTCTAAATTTAAGTTTTCCTGGATGCTTTGAACTTCCTTTTGGACACTTTTAACGTCCGCAGGAGTATTGCCAATAATGCCGCCAACTATCTCTTTTACTGGTTGAGTAATGGAACTTCCGTCTGAACCGCCGCTACCAGTACATGCAGAAATCGTAAATGTGAATAAAAACCCAACCATCAGTTTTTTCATAAGCGTT
>Ga0170475_114760765_pt1 | contig 10977 bp, 12 predicted proteins | sample Soicark_Litter_5_FD_111474 | JGI IMG/M metagenome (GOLD analysis project Ga0170475, IMG submission 111474) | Avena fatua rhizosphere microbial communities from Hopland, California, USA. Combined Assembly of 48 SPs | reverse complement strand
GTGCCGCTTTCGTACTGGTAGCCGCGCAGGTCGGCCAGGTCGATCGCCACTTGCGCGCGGTTGACCGCCCAGCCGGCCAGCTCGGCCAGCTCGGCCAGCGCGCACGTCACGCCTGGCAGCGATGGCAGCGTCTCGCGCGCCCGGTCCAGCACATCAACGTGACCATACAAGCCAGGCAAGGCCAGCAGCGCCGCACGGGTGGCGGGCGCATAATTCCGGGTGATTTCTTTCAAGCCGGGCGTATCCTTGGCGCGCAGCAGGTTATACAACTGAGCTTGCTCACGGTGCGCGACCGGGTCTTCGGCCAGGATGGCGCGCAACACGCCGACGTGCGACAAGTCCAGGCGCACCTCGGTAAAGCCCGCCAGCGCGACGGAGGCGAGCGCCAGCTCCTGGATCTCGGCGTCGGCTTCCAGACCGGCGTGGCCGTAGATCTCGGCGCCGATCTGGAACGGCTCGCGGGTCGCATGCAGGCCCGACGGGCGGGTGTGCAGCACGACTCCGGCATAGCACAGGCGGGTGACGGCGTTACGGTTGAGCAGATGGGCGTCGATGCGCGCGGCCTGGGTCGTCATGTCGGCGCGCAGGCCGAGCAGGCGACCCGACACCTGATCGATCAGCTTGAAGGTGCGCAGGTCGGTGTCTTCCCCTGCCCCGGCCAACAACGACTCGACGTATTCGAGCATCGGCGGTATCACCAGCTCGTAGCCGTACAGGCGGAAGGTGTCAAGCAGCAGGCGGCGCAGATCCTCAAGCTTGCGCGCTTCCGACGGCAAGACGTCGGCGATATTCTCAGGCAAGAGCCAGTTAGGCATGGGCAACAGCTACAGGGGTCAGAAATGGATACGCCAGCACGCGAGCAAAGGACCAAATCGGCAATTTTACCCGAAAATGGGGCAGTGCAGACAGGGAAATAACGCCAGCAGGCATCTGCTGTCAGTTTCCCGCAGCGGCGCGCCGCCACGCGCCCGGCAAAGCGGCTTGCCTAACGCGCCGCGGCATCTGCGCCGACCGATTTACTTCGAGCCGGGGCTCTTCAAGTACTTGAAGAACTCCGAGTTCGGGTCGAGCACCATCACGTCGCCACGGTCGTTGAAGCTGGCGCGGTAGGCTTCGAGCGAGCGGTAGAACCTGGCGAACTCCGGATTCTTGCCGAACGACTGGGCATAAATCTGCGTTGCCTTGGCGTCGCCCTGGCCCTTGATCTTCTCGGCCTCGCGGAAGGCTTCGGCCAGGATCACGGTGCGCTGGCGGTCGGCGTCGGCGCGGATCTGCTCGGACTCGGCAGAGCCGGTCGAACGCAACTCGTTGGCCACGCGGGTGCGCTCGGCCTTCATGCGCTCGTACACCGAGTTGTTGATCTGCTCGATATAATCGACGCGCTTCAAGCGCACGTCCACGATGCCCACGCCGATCTCCTTGGCCTCGGCGACGACCTTCTCGCGCACGCCTTCCATCACCTTGCCGCGCTCGCCGGAAATGACTTCGCGCACGGTGCGCTTGGTGATTTCGTCGTTCAGCGCGGCCTTGACGATCTGCGACATGCGGTCGCGCGCCCTGCCCTCGTCGCCGCTAAAGCTGACGAAATACAGGCGCGGATCGACGATGCGCCATTTGACGAAGGCATCGACCAGGATATTCTTCTTCTCGGCGGTGATGAAGCGGTCGGCGTCCGGCGTATCGAGGGTCAGGATGCGCTTGTCGAGATAGATCACGTTCTGCAGCGGGGGCGGCAGCTTGAAGTGCAGCCCAGGCTCGGTAATCACCTGGCGCACCTGGCCGAGCGCGAAGACGATGGCGAAGCGCCGCTGGTCGACCACGAACACGGTCGACGACAGCAGCATCAGGGCAATAAAGCCCGCCACGAAAATGGTTGCAAGGCGGTTCATCAACGGCTCTCCCGGTCACGTGAGGAATCGCGGTTGCGGCTGTCGCGGTGGCGCGCCGAATCGATGGCCTGCACGGTTTCGTGCGGCGCCGAAGCCTGCGGCTGCACCGGTCCCGACTTGCTGCCGGCGAGCGCGTGGTTGGCGGCATTCTGCGCGATCAGTTTGTCGAGTGGCACATACAGCATGTTGCTGCTTGACTTGGCATCGATCATGACCTTGCTGGTGCTGGTGAAGATATGCTGCATCGTGTCGAGGTACATGCGGTCGCGCGTGACAGCGGGCGCCTTGGTGTACTCGGCCACCACCTGGTCGAAACGCGCGGCGTTACCGCTCGCATTGTCGACCACCATCGAGCGGTAGGCTTCGGCGTCCTGCAGCAGGGGAATGCCTGGCCGCGGGCGCGCGGGATCACGTCGTTGGCATAGGCTTCGCCTTCGTTGCGGGCCCGCGCACGGTCCTGGCCGGCCTTGACCGCATCGTCGAACGCGCTTTGCACCTCTTCCGGCGGCTGCACGGCCTGCATCGTCACGTTGGTGATCAGGGCGCCGAGCGCGTAGCGGTCGACCATCTTCTGCATCATCGCATGCACGTCGACGGCCACCTTCTCGCGTCCTTCGTACAGCACGAAGTCCATCTTGCTCTTGCCGACGACTTCGCGGATCGCCGTTTCGGCCACCTGGCGCACCGTCTCGTCCTGGTCGCGGTTGTTGAACACCCACGCCACCGGATCCTTCAGCGTGTATTGCACGGCGAACTGGATGTCGATGATGTTCTCGTCGTCGGTCAGCATCAACGATTCCTGCGGCTGCTTGTTGCGCACGTTCGCCCGATAACCGATTTCGGCCGTGCGAATCTGCGAGACATTGACCGTCTCGTGGGCCTGGAACGGGTACGGCCAGCGCCAGTTGAAGCCGGCGCCGGTCGTGTGACTGAGCTTGCCGAAGGTGGTGACGACGCCGACCTGTCCTTCCTGCACGATGAAGGCGCCGCTGGCCAGCCAGATCAGGCCGATGATGAGCGCCACCAGGGACGCGGTGACGCCGGCGCCGCGCATCTCGCCGCGGCCCGGACCGCCGCCTTCGCCACCGCCGCGCTGGCCGAACAGGCGGTTCAGGCGGGCATTGAAGTCGCGCCACATTTGATCGAGATCCGGCGGGCCTTCTCCCGGACGGCGGCCCTCCTGGGCCTTGTAGCCGCCCTGGGATTGACGCCCCCAACGTGGATCGTTCAGCGACAATTTGATGCCGAAACGTTTTAGTAAGGAAACAAGCATAAGCTAGTCTGGCCCGACATGGATAGAGGTTGGAATACGGTCGGCCGGATGCGCGTCGGTTGCTGAATCATCCGGCCCGGCATCGTCCTGCTCTTGGCTGGTGTGATTCAGGCCAGACGCGGACTTGACCGCCTCGACGATCGCGTCGCGCAGCAAGTGAGACCGGCGCCACTCTGGGCGCTGATAAAAACGCGGCTGATTTTATCATATTCATCACGTTCCACCCCAGGCTCGAGGCCGGCTGCATCGATCTTGTTCCACACCAGGATCTGGGGAACGTGGTCGGCGCCGATCTCGCGCAGCACTTCGTTGACCTGCCCGACCTGTTCCATGCGCACCGGCGAGGAGCCATCGACCACGTGCAGCAGCAGGTCGGCGTGGATGGTTTCCTCGAGCGTGGCGCGAAACGCCGCCACCAGCTGGTGCGGCAGTTCGCGCACGAAGCCGACGGTATCGGACACGACGACGTTGCCGACATCGTTGCCCAGATAGAGGCGGCGGCTCGTGGTGTCGAGCGTGGCGAACAGCTGGTTCGCGACGTACACCCCGGCCTTGGTCAGCGTGTTGAACAGCGTCGATTTGCCGGCGTTGGTGTAGCCGACCAGCGACACCGAGAACGTATTGTTGCGCTCGCGCGCGCGGTACTGGGTCTCGTGCTGCCGGCGCAGCTTGGCCAGGCGCGCGCGCAGTATCTTGACGCGCTCGCCGATCAAGCGGCGGTCGGTCTCGAGCTGGGTTTCGCCGGGGCCGCGCAGACCGATACCGCCCTTCTGGCGCTCCAGGTGGGTCCAGCCGCGGATCAGGCGCGTGGCCAGGTGCTGCAGCTGAGCCAGTTCCACTTGCAACTTACCCTCGTGGCTCTTGGCGCGCTGCGCGAAAATATCGAGGATCAAGCTGGTGCGGTCGACAACGCGCAGGTTCAGGCGCCGTTCGAGGTTGCGCTGCTGGGCCGGCGACAGCGCATGGTTGAAGATGACGAGATCAAGACCCTCCGCCAGGCAGGCTTGGCCGATTTCGTCTGCCTTGCCGCTGCCCACGAAGTGGGCCGGATCGGGGCTGGCGCGCTTGGCGGTGATGGTGGCGACCGGGTCCGCGCCGGCCGAGCGCGCGAGCAGCGACAGCTCTTCCAGACTGGCGGAAAAGTCGCCGGTCCCAAAATCGATGCCGACCAGCGCCGCGCGCTGCGCGTGGGTGCCCGAGGCGTCAGCCATCGGCCTTACTCGGCTTCGGATTCAAGGTTAAGATTGACAGCGCGTGCGGGAACGACAGTGGAAATGGCGTGTTTATAGACCATCTGGGTAACCGTGTTACGTAGCAAAACCACGTACTGGTCAAAGGACTCGATGTGGCCCTGAAGTTTGATCCCGTTGACCAGATAGATCGAAACGGGGACATGCTCTTTGCGCAAGGCATTGAGGAATGGGTCTTGTAACAATTGCCCTTTGTTGCTCATAACAGCTCCGTGGATGTTGTTGTAGTTTAAAAGTTGAGGCGACTCGCCGGTTTTCAAGTGTTTGAGCCACATTCTGCGGACGCGAACGACAGCCCAAAGCTACTGTAACCTGTTTTGTCCCTTTTTGTCGTACTGCGGCCCTTTAATTCTGCACCTTGGCAAAGGGGTTCTTGCCGGTACGCAATTCAATCCGGAGCGGCGTACCGATGAGGTCGAACGTGTCGCGGAAATGTTTTTCGAGATAGCGCTTGTAGGGCTCGCCGAGCGCCTCCAGCGCATTGCCGTGAATGACGATGATCGGCGGATTCTGGCCGCCCTGATGGGCGTAGCGCATCTTGGGCCGGGTGTTGCCCTTGCGTTTCGGCTCCTGCTTCTCGACCGCTTCCTGCAGCGCACGCGTCAGGCGCGGCGTGGACAGGTTCGCGGTGGCGGCGGCGTAGGCCGCGTCGACCGACTTCATCAGCTGGACGATGCCCGTCCCCTTCAGCGCCGAAATGAAATGGGTCTTGGCAAAGGACAGGAAATCGAGCTTGCGGTCCAGATCCCTCTTGACCTGGTCGCGCTTGTCCGAGGTCAGGCCGTCCCACTTGTTGACGGCCACTACCAGCGCCCGGCCCGACTCCAGGATAAAGCCGGCGATGTGCGCGTCCTGTTCGGAGATATCCTGCTGGGCATCGAGCAGCAGGATCACGACATTCGCTTGCGAAATCGACTGTAGCGTCTTGACCACCGAGAACTTCTCGATCGCCTCGAATACCTTGCCGCGGCGGCGGATGCCGGCCGTGTCGATCAAGGTATAGTGCTTGCCGTCGCGCTCGAAGGGCACTTCGATCGAGTCGCGCGTGGTGCCCGGCATGTCGAACGCGATCACGCGCTGCTCGCCGACGAGGGTGTTGATCAGGGTCGACTTGCCGACGTTCGGACGGCCGACGATGGCGATCTTCACGCCGTGCTCGGCCGAGCGCGGCCCGGCCGGCTCGAGTTCCTCGGCATCCTCGGGACGTTGGGCAAAAGCCTGGTCGAGCGCCTCGTTGACCAGGTCGTGCACGCCGTCGCCGTGGGCGGCGGAAATGACGTACGGGTCGCCCAAGCCAAGCTCATAAAAATCGGCCACGACCGAGGTGTACTTCATGCCCTCGGCCTTGTTCACGACCAGCATGACCTTGCGGCCGGACTTGCGCAGATAGTCGGTAATGGTCTTGTCGTGCGGCGTCAGGCCCTGGCGGCCATCGACGATGAACACGACGATGTCCGCCTCGGCCACCGCCTGGCGCGTCTGCTGCGCCATTTCGTGCATGATGCCTTCCTTGGCCACCGGCTCGAAGCCGCCGGTGTCGATGACCAGGAACGGGCGGTCGCCGACCCGGCCTTCGCCGTAGTGGCGGTCGCGCGTCAGGCCGGGCAGGTCGGCCACGAGCGCGTCGCGCGAGCGGGTCAGGCGGTTAAATAGGGTCGATTTCCCGACGTTGGGACGGCCCACGAGTGCAATTACCGGCTTCATCTTATTATTCTATTCGATCGCGATCGCGGCCACGGTTCCGTCTTGTGTTTGAAAAATCAGGTGCGAGCCGGCCACCAGCGGAGTGCCGGCGATCTGGCTGCCGTCGGTCGCGGCGCGCGCCAGGAGGGCGCCGTCTTCGCGCGACAGGAAATGCACGAAGCCCTGGTAGTCGCCAACCGCCACCGCGCGCCCATAGGACAGCGGGGTCGAGAGGCGGCGGAAGGACAATTTATCGTTCTTCCAGACGTTGGCGCCGCTTTCACGGTTGAACGCGAACAGCGCGCCCTTGTCGTCGGCGGCGAACACGAAGCGCTGGTCAACCGAGACGCCGACTTCCGACGACAGGTCGCGCGCCCAGCGCGCCGAGCCGGTCATCAGGTCGAAGCAGCCCACCCGTCCCTGGTAGGAGACGGCGCACACGTCGTTCTCGAACACCACCGGGGCGCCGCCGATGTCGGTCACCCGCTCCAGCTCGGTGGCCCCGCGCGCCACGCCGACCTCGACTTCCCAGCGCGGCGCGCCGGTTGCCAGGATCAGGGAGGCGAGCTTGCCGCCCGGCTGGGCCACGATCACGTCCTGGCCGGCGACGACCAGCCCGGGCGCGTTACGCAGCGTCAGCGGCGGCAAGACGCGCTGCACGGTCCATTTCCTCGCGCCCGTCCTGGCATCGAAACCGATGATGCGGTTATCGATGCTGCGCGCCACGACGACGCCGCCGCCGACCACCGGCGAGGACAGGATTTCGCTCGACAGCTGGGCCTCCCACAGCGGCTTGCCGTCCATGTCGAAAGCCAGCAGCTTGCCCTTGACCCCGCCCACCACGATCAGGTTGCCGTCGGTGCCGACGCCGGCCGACAGATCGGTGCCGGCCTTCGTCCGCCACACCACGCGCCCATCGGCCGCCTCGACGCGCGCGATGGCGCCGTCGGCGCCGGCCACCACCACGGTGTTGCCGGTCAGCGCAGGCGAGAACTGGTAGCCGCGCGCCTTGCCGATATCAAGTTTCCAGGCCGTGCGCACCGCCATCGAAGCCTTCAATTCGACCAGCGGCGCCGGCTGGCTGCCCTTCGGTTTCGAGGCGAACGGATTGAGCGAACTTAAGGTCGAGCAGCCAGTCATCAGGGCCAGTACACCGACACCAACAAGCTTCCGGGTAATACGCATTTTTTCTTTTACCTGTTCTTAGACTATGGAGGCGCCCCGTCTGCGCGGCGGCGGCAGGCTGGGGCCGGATCGGCGGGTGTGTGCTTAGGCAGCGGCTTTCGATTCCGCCGGGACGGTGCCCCCGATGGCTTCGAGCTTGATCTGAACCAGCTGGCGTCCCGGGTTTTTCTTGTCCATCGCGGCGAGCGCGGCCTGGTAAGCCTGGCGTGCGTCGGCCAGCTTGTTCTGCGCGGCGAGCACGTCGCCCTTGCGGTCCGACACTTCGGCCGCAAACTGCGGCAGGAAGGCGCCGGAGAGCAGCTTCATCGCCGCGTCGTAGGCTTTTTCGTCGAGCAGCACGCCGGCCAGGCGCAGCTTGGCGATCGACTGGTACTCGTCATTGCCATTGTCGATCACCCACTGCAACCGGTCCTTGGCGGCTTTCAGGTCATTCGCATCGAATGCGGTCTTGGCCGCGGCCAGCGCGCTCATCTGCGCGTAGAGGGTGCTCCCGTACTTCTTTTGGATGTCGGCGGCGATGCGCTGCACCTTGGCACGATCGTTCGCGGTCATCGAATTGCGCAGTTCATCGTATAGCGCCGACGCCTCGGTCGCTTGGCTACGCTGGTACGATTTCCAGTAGTTATAACCGGAAAAAGCCGCAAGCGCGATGATCAGCGCCCAGGTGAGGAAGTTGCCGTACTTGGACCAGAATGCCTTGAACGAGGCGATCTGTTCTTGTTCTTCGAGGTCGTATGCCATGAGTCGGTTCGTCTAGTTAGTGGATCGGAAAACGCTTGCCGCTTACGCGTGGTAATGCACGTGGTCATGATCGTGGCCGTCGCCGACGATCTGGTCAACCAGGTAATCGACCACGTTCTCGAACGGCACGCTCGCTTGCTGCTGCGCGCCGGCATCACCGCGCAGCGACTTGACCGCGGCGGAGCCGTTGGCGAGTTCGTCCTCGCCGATAATCACCGCGAACGCCGCGCCGCTGGCGTCGGCCTTCTTCATCTGGCTCTTGAAGCTGCCCATCCCGCTCGGCGTTGCGCAATGTAGCACAACATCGAGGCCGGCATCGCGAATCCGTTCGGCCAGGATGGCGGCCTGGATCTGCGCCTGCTCGCCCTGGTGCGCCATGTAGACGTCGCACTGGCTCGGCGCGGCCAGCTCGCCGGCAGCCTTCATCAGCTCGATGATGCGCTCGATGCCCATCGCAAAACCGACACCCGGAGTGGCCTTGCCGCTGAACATCTCGATCAAGGGGTCGTAGCGTCCGCCGGCGCAGATCGTCCCCTGCGCGCCCAGTCCCTCGGTCACCCATTCGAACACCGTGCGATTGTAGTAATCGATGCCGCGCACCAGGCGCGGATTGACCGTGTACTGCACCGCGTTGCGGTCGAGGATGGTCTTGACGCCCTCGAAGTGCGCCAGCGATTCCTCGCCCAGATAGCCGATCAGCTTCGGGGCGCCGTTGACCATGTCTTGCATGGCCGGGTTCTTGGTGTCGAGGATGCGCAGCGGGTTGGTGTGCAGACGGCGCTTGGCTTCGGCGTCGAGCACATCGAGGTTCGCTTCGAAATAAGCGATCAGGTCGGCGCGGTGGCGCAGGCGCTCGTCGGCGTTGCCGATCGAGTTCAGCTCCAGGCGCACGTCCTCCAGGCCCAGGTCATCCCACAGACGCCGGCACAGCATGATCAGCTCGGCGTCGATGTCGGGGCCGGTAAAGCCGACCGCTTCGGCGCCGAGCTGAAAGAACTGGCGGTAGCGGCCACGCTGCGGACGCTCGTGGCGGAACATCGGGCCCTTGTACCACAGGCGCTTGGGACCGTCGTACACGAGGTTGTGTTCGAGCACCGCGCGCACCACGCCGGCCGTGCCTTCCGGGCGCAGGGTCAACTGGTCGCCATTCATCGAGTCGGTGAAGGAATACATCTCCTTCTCGACGATGTCGGTGACGGCGCCGATCGCGCGCGCGAAAAGCCCCGTTTCCTCGACGATCGGGGTGACGATCTTCTGGTAGCCATAGCTCTTGAGGATCGATTCGGCGGTGTTTTCAAACAGATCCCACAGCGGCGCGTCAGCCGGCAGGATATCGTTCATGCCTTTGATGGCTACAATTTTTTCTGGTTTGGACATTTTTTTACTTTCGCGGTCTACCCGCCTTCGCGCGGATGGCGCTTACACTGATTCGGTCTCCCGACCATAATTTTTCTTCACATAGGCCAGCACAATCGCCTGGAATTCTTCGACAATGCGCTCTCCGCGCAAGGTCGCCACCTTCTGGCCGTCGACGAACACCGGCGCGGCCGGCGATTCGCCGGTACCCGGCAGGCTGATGCCGATGTTGGCGTGCTTGGATTCGCCGGGCCCGTTGACGATGCACCCCATCACGGCGACATTCATCGCTTCCACGCCCGGATAACTCTTCTTCCATTCGGGCATCTGCTCGCGCAGGAAGGTCTGGATGTTGTCGGCCAGTTCCTGGAACACGGTCGAGGTCGTGCGGCCGCAACCCGGGCAGGCAATCACCATCGGCGTAAATTTGCGCAGCCCATCGTCTGCAGGATTTCCTGTGCAACCACGACCTCCTTGGTGCGGTCGCCGCCCGGTTCGGGCGTGAGCGAAATGCGGATCGTATCGCCGATGCCATCCTGTAGCAGCACCGACAGCGCCGCGGTCGACGCAACGATGCCCTTGCTGCCCATGCCCGCTTCGGTCAGGCCCAGGTGCAGCGGGTAATCGCAGCGGCGCGCCAGTTCGCGGTAGACCGCGATCAGATCCTGCACGCCGGACACCTTGCACGACAGAATGATCTTGTCTGGCCCAAGGCCGATCTCTTCGGCACGCACGGCGTTCTCGATGGCCGAAGTGATCAGGGCTTCATACATCACGGCCTGCGCGCTCCAAGGCTGGGAACGGGCGGCATTCTCGTCCATGATGCGCGCCAGCAGCGCCTGGTCAAGGCTGCCCCAGTTGACGCCGATGCGCACCGGCTTGTCGTACTTGATGGCCGTTTCGATCATCTGGGCGAACTGGGTGTCGCGCTTGGCGCCCTGCCCCACATTGCCCGGATTGATGCGGTATTTCGACAGCGCGCGGGGCAGTCCGGATAGTCACGCAGCAGGATATGGCCGTTGTAGTGGAAGTCGCCGACGAGCGGCACGTCCACCTCCATCTTGTCGAGCTGTTCGCGTATCGCCGGCACGGCCGCGGCAGCCTCCGGCGTGTTGACGGTAATGCGCACGATCTCGGAACCGGCCCGCGCCAATTCCTTGACCTGGATGGCGGTGCCGATCGCGTCGGCGGTGTCGGTGTTGGTCATCGACTGCACCACGACGGGCGCATCGCCGCCCACCCAGACCTCGCGCGCGCCGTGCGCCACGAGCACGCGGCGGCCGGCGCGGCGCGCGCGCGGTCCGGAAGGAATTGGCACATTCGAAGAAGTCATGTTCTGTTTATTGATTCGGTTACTTCAAGGCCACACGCGCGACGGTCTTGCCCGGAACCATGGGCAAATCGACCGGGCTGCCACGCAGCGTGGCCGAGACGCCCGAAGGCTTGCCGACGACCAGGGTCACCGGCTCGTTCACTTCGACTGTTTCGGTGCTGCCAGCCTTGACCAGGCGCGAAATCAGCGGCCGGCCCTTGGCGGGGCGCACTTCGATCCAGGAATCCTCGCGCACGTTGAGCACCAGCGCGCTGGCGCCGGCGGCGG
>Ga0170475_106420401_pt1 | contig 10977 bp, 1 predicted proteins | sample Soicark_Litter_5_FD_111474 | JGI IMG/M metagenome (GOLD analysis project Ga0170475, IMG submission 111474) | Avena fatua rhizosphere microbial communities from Hopland, California, USA. Combined Assembly of 48 SPs | reverse complement strand
CGGGCACTTTATTCATCCCATTTGTGCCCCCCTTTCTGACGAGCTGTTTGAATGGGGTGGTTTCGTGTTCTATGTGCTTTATATATACTATGTGCTTTGACACTACTGCTACCTCTTACTAGAGCTGATAGTCAGGAGAATGACATCGTTCAATCCCCAGCGTTGTTGGAAGAGACAGATGAGAGCACTCTCGCAACACAGCTAGATGAGGAGAACGCTGATAGTGAAGCTAACGCTGACGCTCAAGACGCTGATTCTGTAGCTGATGACACTGATGAAGCCGATAGTGAAGCTAACGCTGATACAGAAGCTGCGGATGGTGACTCGACCAACGCAGAAGCCGAAGATGCAGAGGCTGATCAAGAGGAAGTGTTAGCAGAAACAGCGGCATCCTTGGAAGTTGCAGCTCAAGAAGCCGACGAGGTCGAATCTCAAGCTGAAGATCAAGGATTTGCTCAGGCGCAAGCCCTTAATGAGCAGACATCTGAAGCTCAAGCTCTCCGAGCCTCCGACCGTGTTCAGGAGGAGGCCATCGTCGCCCAAGCCAATCAGGAACACGATGCTGAAGAAGACGAGGGAGAGGGAGAGAATGAGGACGCTGATGCGACTGCTGCGACTGACCTCGCAGATGCTGATGCTCAAGATTTGGCTGACGCAGCATCTTCGGAGGAAGCTCTCGAAAAACAAGCTAGTGTCTTGTTGCAAACAGCTTCAACTGTTCACATCGTGGGCCGTCCACGACGCAATCTCATCAAAAACCCCTCCTTTGAACGTCCTCAGATGCCCGATAAAATCAACAGCATCGAGGGTGGGCGAACGTGGGGTCATTGGCATGCTTCGTTAGAGTGCCCCATCCCTCGCAACACGAAGGGCTTTGGTGCCGTCTCCTCTCACGAGCGCTATCCTGTCACTCCTAAAGGTGGGCAGTCGTTTTTCCTGCATCGTACTTGTACCGAATCGTGTGGTGGTATCCGCCAACAGAACATCCCCCTTGTCAAAGGCAAAGTTTACATCTTGTCGTTCTGGGCTTCGGGTTCAAATTATGGAAAGAATTCTCGGCGTCGCCAGGAAGGTATCGTGCGTGTAGTGGGTCCTGCTGCTCATCCTCCAGCCGCCTGTGAAATGCTTCCTCCGACCACTTTTGTGACTCGCGGCTTCGTGCAGAACGGAGACTGGTCGCAATTCCGTTATGCCTTCAAAGCCGAATCAGAAAAGGCAGTCTTGTCTTTCACATCGTATGCTGGCCACTGTATCAGCATCGATGCAGTGCGTCTCGTCGCGCTCGAAGACAAAGCTCACAGCCGTCAGTTGGTCGTCAACGGCGATTTTGAAATGCCGTCGATTGACCCTAAGCCGTCGTTCACCCCTCCTCGGCCTTCTTTGACATCCAAGCCGACGAAGCCGTCCTCCGATCCCTCAGTTACGCCCAAACCCGCTCCTGCCAACCCGACCGGCAAGAAACCCAATCAGGTTGTTGCTGAGCCTGCTCTCGGATGGCGAGCCTTTGAACCCAATCTCTACTTTGGATGGCGCACCACGGGTCGTGCGGATATTCAACGCTCAACAGAAGCTTCCAGCGGCCAGCAATATCGCGACATCGCCTCCAACTGTGACGGAGGTGCTCTCAAGCACACTGTCTATCTTCATCCTGGTAGTCATTATCTTCTCCGATTTTCGTTTTCTGGTCATCCTTCTCCCTCCGCTGCCGGATCCAAAGGAACTCGCTCCTCGATCGCGATCAAAGTCAAGGGATTCTCTGGCCGAGTCGCGTTCTTTAAACAATTTGAGGCACAACACCATGACCGTCCCGATTCCAGGATGTGGCAGCGCGTTGCTGTCCCCTTTAAATATACCGGGGAGACTCGCCGTGCTGTGTTAAGCTTCCGAGCTCCGAAGGGCCACTGCGTTGCTCTCGATCAAGTCAACCTCGTTGCCATTTGTCGGCCTTTGAAGGCGAAGGTCAGTGGCAAGTGGTCGGTTTCAAATAATCACCGATATGCTCGAGCTGGCGACACTGCTTCCCTCACTTGCTCGTCGCTCTATAACACCGACGGACTCAAAAACATTAAGTGCGAGGGCCGTGCAGAGTGGTCTCGCCACCATCATGCTGTCATCGTATCGGCTCGATGGTCATCGAAGCCCAAACCTTGTACTTCTACGCTTCCTGCGTGTCCGACACTCACGCCTCCCAAACACGGCTTTATCCTCGACAACAAAGAGAAGAAGGCGGGAACCGTTGGTGCTGTACGAAAATTCGCCTGTTCGAAAGGCTACAAGCTCGTCGGACCAAAAGAAACAAAATGCGAAGCTGCTGGATCTGCTACCAAGTGGTCCAATTCGGGACCTAGATGCGTTGCCAAGAACCCATGCAAGCGCAAAGTGTCTCCTTGCTCTTCCAAGGCCCTTTGTATCTTCAAAGGCGCTGGTCAATTTGCTTGCAAGTGCCTTGGAGGATTCCGAGGCAATGGTCACAACTGTTCTGCCATCAACAATTGCAAACGTAAAATTCCGCCGTGTGATGCCCACGCCACTTGTATGCGAACTGGTCCCGGAACCCACATCTGTCAATGCAACGCCGGCTTCATCGGAACTGGAGAATCTTGCTCAGCTGCTGTTGCTTGCCAGGGCGAGTCACACTGTGGTGTTGGTGCTCAGTGCTTCCAAATTGGCGGGAAAAAGGAATGTGCTTGCTTGCCTGGATATTCCCAACATGGATCTCAGTGCTCGCCGATCAACGTGTGTCACAAGAACCCTTGTGATCAAAATGCTGTGTGTACATCTACCGGTGCTGGAACTTTTAGCTGTAAGTGCAAAGAGGGTTACGTCGGCTCTGGCTTTACCTGCAAAGCAATCAATCGCTGCCACGAAGCGCGAATTTGCGATGCAAACGCCAAATGTCACTTCGATGGTCCCTCTCGATATCATTGCACTTGCCGCAAGAACTTTGAAGGTGACGGCAATACATGCAAACCCGTCGATCTCTGTTCGAAGACACCCAAACCTTGCGATTCCAACGCCGTCTGTACTTCGACCGGACCTGCGACTTTTAAGTGTCGTTGTAAGAAGGGCTTTTCCGGAAGTGGCAAGAAATGCAAAGCGATTGATAACTGCAAGAAGAAACCCGGCCCTTGTTCTGTCCGTGCGACCTGTAGCTACACTGGCCCTGGCCAACACACTTGCCAATGCAAATCAGGCTTTTCCGGCCCCAGCTGTTTGCCTGCCAATCCATGCGCCGCGAACAAGTCGCCTTGTGACCCCAACTCCGTGTGTCTTTACACCGGACCCAGTAAATTCAAATGCAAATGCAACAAGGGTTATTCGATGGTTAGCGGCAAGTGCCAACCAATCGACTTCTGCCGGAAGATCCCGTTCCCTTGCGACCGTCATGCCTCGTGCACATACTTGTCGCCGGGCAAATACTCGTGCAAATGCAATACCCAAACCGGTTTCGAGGGTGCCACTGGTAAAGTATGTAAGGCGATCAATCCTTGTAAGAAGAAGCATTCGCCTTGTTCTCCCAATGCAGTCTGCAAAAGCGACAAGCCGGGCAAATTCAAGTGCACTTGCAAGGACAACTACGAGGGCGCCGATTGCAAAGCGATCGATCGGTGTGCCAAGCTGCCCTATCCTTGTGATAAAAATGCCCACTGTCAGTCAACTGGTGCTGGGCAATATCGGTGTGAATGTAAAGTTGGATATCGGATGTCAGCGAAGACGGATAAATGTCTCGTTGTCAACGTATGCAAGCAGAAGCCTGTTCCTTGCCCAATGCACTCTAAGTGTAGCTATACTGGCCCGGGTACCCACAAATGCGAATGCCTCAAGGGATATACTGGCGCTTCTTGCCAACCCATCAATGCTTGCGAGAAGAAGCCATGCCCCAAGCATGGAATATGCAAGAGGACCGGCCCTGGCACTTTCGAATGCTCTTGTAAGAAGGGTTATGAGCTCTCAGCTAGTAAACAAGCTTGCAATGCCATCAATCCTTGCACCAAAGCTACCAAATGCGATCCGAATGCTCTATGCGTGAGCAGAAAAGCTGGGAAATATCGATGCAAATGCAAGCCCGGTTTTGATGGTAATGGCAAGAAGTGCACTCCTTCAGTGTCAGGAGATAAGATCGAATTCAATGCCGCCGTGAAAGCTGTGAGTGACTCGTTGGTGGATGCCGGCAGCCGCCATTTGCCTTTGGATGTGACAGGTCTCAAATATAGTCGTCATGGTGGTGGTTCGTACTACTTCAACAACGTGTACCGACCTGTCAATTTCGACCTGAGCCCGTCCAAGAATCCTGAACTTACTATTGAAATTTGGTTCCTTCTTCTGAGTCGTCCTAATAACCGTGGATGGATCATTGGCCACGACAACGGACAATATGATCGTTCCATTATTCTCCACGACGATCGTTACGGAGGAATTGCTTTTGGTATCGGTCGGACATATGCATCTACTTTGGGTCAACCTGAGCTCAACCGATGGACTCACGTTGTTGGAACCTTTAAGAACGGAGAGCCTTGTGTGATGTACAAAAACTACCACCAGAAACAAACGATCATCCCCAACAACAATGACGGTGATTCGGTGTTTACTATCGGTGGTTTAAAGAATTTCGCATCGCATACTGTTGATGCGTGGATCGGCCTCGTTCGTGTTTATACCCGCCGCTTGACTGACGAGGAAGTTAAGAAAAGCTATGAAAGCAATCGACCTCGATTCCCTTGGAAGAGCGATCCCGTTCACTTCTCTGGTCTTGCCGGCATCAGCAAGGGCCAATGGATCGATCGCTCCGTTCGACAGCTCAAGATGGATATTTCGAACCTCGAATATAGCAAGGCTAATGCTGGAGGCGCTGTTCACTTTGATAAGGGTCTCAAAACAGTGGAATTTGATATCAACCCATCGGTCCGTCCTGCTCTGTCCATTGAACTTTGGGTAAAAGCGAATCGCAAGATCAATAATCGCGGTTGGATCATTGGCCATGACAACGGCGGATTTGATCGTTCGATTGCGCTCTTCGATGACCGCTTCGGAGGCATCGCCTTTGGTGTTGGAGCAGTGTACGCATCGACTCTTGGTTATCCGAAACTAGGCGAGTGGGTTCACATTGTTGGGACCTTCGAGAATGGCAAGTTGTGTACGATGTATCGCAACTATGCTACCAAGCAGACTGTCACTGTTAACAATGGCGAAGGCCTTAAACGCTTCTCTGTTGGTGCCCTTGAAAACTTTGCTGGCCACGAAGTGGATGCGTGGATCGGATTGCTTAGAATATATTCACGGCGCCTCTCGGATTCCGACGTCAAAACTCTCTACAAAGAAAACAAACAACGCTTCCGCAATAAGGACGACCCGATCAGATTCAATGCCATGGACGTTCCCACGAAGGCCAATCAATGGGTTGATCGTTCTGGTTTGCGATTGAAAATTGATACTACCGGTCTCAAGCATAGCAAGCGTTACTCTCTCGGTGCGTACCGTTTCAAAAATGTGGTAAAGAATGTTAACTTCGATATCAGTCCGAAAGCAGTGCCAGCTTTGACTGTGGAAGTGTGGGTGCGTCCGATGAGCAAAATCAACGACCGTGGTTGTATCCTTGGCAACGACAACGGAGACTTTGATCGATCCATCTGCCTCTTCGATAATCGTTACGAAGGCATCTCTTTTGGCGTCGGTTCTTTGTACAAGTCCACATTAGGCTATCCTAGTATGGATCGTTGGACTTACCTTGTCGGAGTCTGGGAAAACGGCAAACCTTGCACCTTTTATAAGGACATGGTGAAGAAGCAAACGTTGACCCCCAACAACAATGAAGGTGATTCTCAGTTATCGATTGGTGGTCTGAAGAACTTTGGCGGTCATACGATCGACGCTTATATCGGTCGGATTCGCATCTACACGCGCCGCCTGTCGGAAGCTACCATCCGTCGCCACTATGAAAAGTCTCGACGATACTTCGGTCAGACGGCCGACCCGATTCGTTTCAATGCCGTCGACAAAGCGGTTGTCGTCGCTCCATCCAAAGTTCCCAACACATGGGTGGATCGATCCAAGCGACAGCTCCGTCTTGATGTAGAAGGTTTGAGGTACAGTAAGAACGTTGGAGGCAGTGCTTACTATTTTAAGAATACAATCCGTCAAATTGACTTTGACATGAGTCCATCCTCGCAGCCGGCACTGACCATTGAGCTTTGGACACGACCGGTCTCCAAACTCAACAACCGCGGTTGGATCATCGGCCACGACAACGGAGGCTTTGATCGATCCATTTCTCTTTTCGATGATCGTTTTGGTGGAGTCGCTGCGGGCATTGGCCAACACTATACATCAACTCTTGGCTATCCTACCATTGGTGAATGGTCTCATATCGTCGCTACGTTCCAAAACGGCAAACCATGCACGATTTATCTCAACTATGACAAAAAGCAAATCGTGACTCCCAACAACAATAAAGGGGATCCAGTTCTCACAGTCGGTGGTTTGAAAAACTTTGCAGCTCACACCGTCGATGCCTGGATTGGCGTCGTTCGAATTTACACTCGAATCTTGAATGATGACGAGGTGAAGAAGCACTATGAGCTCGAAAAGGGACGATTTGAAATCCAACATGGTCTCGTCGCAAAACTTGTCGCCGACGAACTCTTGCCCAATGACAAAGCTGCAGAGAGTGTGACCTCCTGGAAGAACACTGCCAAGTCCGCTCGCACGGTGGGTGACTTTTTGGTCGGCAATGGTCCCTTAACGGTGAATCGTGGTGTAGTGAATGGACACGCTGCCGTTCGCATTCTCGAAAATCAGGGAGTTTTGACCCAAAATCTTGCAGGCAAACTGACTGGCAGTAAATTTACTCTGATTATGGTCTACCGTTGGGCTAATCCTACGCGCAATAAAGTCGTTTGGGCATTTAATGGCTTTTATGCGCATGCGCCTTATTCCGATTCTCCGACGTCGGATAATGCGTATTGTAGCTGGCGACCGATTGAGCGGCCGGCTTCGGGCGTCTACTCCAATAAGTTCTATGTTGTTACTTGGCGCGATGATGGCAAAGAAACTCGCTTGTATCGAAACGGTCGCCTTCAGGCAGTGTTCAAGTCAGGTGTTGCTGTCAACTTGGCGGAGCAGACCTCCCTTGTTCTTGGCAATGGCTTGCAGCTTTCAAAAGAATATTCCATCGATGGAGATATTGCCGAATTTCGTCTCTATGATCGCGCGTTGCCCAAGCGACAGCTCAAGAGACTTCACAAGAAGTTGGTCAAGAAATACGTCCCGAAATCGAAGCATGGTATGCTCGTTCATCTGCGTGCAAGTTCGTTAATTAAGAAAGGCGTGAAGTCAACCACTTTCGGCACTTGGAAGAATCTTGCTGGCAAAGCTTCGATCGGAGATTTTACTTCGACGTCGGGTTTGTTAACTGTCAAAAACCGTGTGTTTAACAAACGAGCGGCTGTGCGCGTTTCTGGTAGCCAGGCCATCATTAACAACAACCTTGTCGATCGTCTCAAACAAAAGTCGTTCACGATGGTCATGGTATATTCTTGGACTAGCAAGTTGCGTAACAAAGTGCCCTGGTCGACCAATGATTATTATGTCCATGCGCCTTATCAAGACACTCCCACGAGCGATAATGGCTTTGTTAACTGGCGCCCTGGTGTAAAGGATCGTCCTAAGACAGGCATCAAGTCTCATCGTTTGAATGTCGTAACGTGGATTGAAACGGGAAGAGAGACGTTGTTGTACCGAAATGGAAAACTCGTTCACCGGTTCACTTCTGGAAGCGCTCCTGCCAAACTGGCTTCTCAAACCAAGTTGGTTCTTGGCAATTTGCAAGCCATTGATCCTGCCTTCAGTATTGATGGCTACATTGCCGAGGTCCGCTTGTATGACCACGTTCTTTCTGAGAAGAAACTTGCCGCTATGCATACCAAGTTAGTGAAGAAATATGTCTACCGACCCAAGATTATCTTCAAGCTCAAGGCGGATTCGCTTCTTCCCAAAGGAAAGTTCCATGCCAAGGCGACATCTTGGAACAATCTTGTTGATAACGATGTCACCGAGATCGTCGGTTCTTCCGGTCCTCTTCGAGTCTTTGGTAATAAAGCCAATGGTCACGCCGCTGTTCTCGTTTCCGACAAACAAGCCGTTGTGGTTCGTGGTTTGAAGAATCAACTCCCTTCCAACAAGTTCACATTGATGGTTGTGTACAAATGGAGGAATAACCTGAGGAACAAGATCGTTTGGTCCAACGACGGGTTCTATGCCCATGCTCCATACTCGGACACCCCCACTTCTGATAATTCGTACGCCAGCTGGCGCCCAGCAGACCGTTTTGCTTCAGGAATCAAAAAGAACAAGTTTTATGTTGTGACATGGGTTGAGAATGGCTCGCAAACAACTCTCTACCGCAACGGCAAAAAGGTCGGAACGTTCAAAGGAGGCAACGCTGCGGACTTATCGCAAGTCACCTCTTGGGCGTTTGGCAATATGTTATCAGGGGCGACCGCTGACAATTCTCTCGATGGCTTCATTGCCGACATTCGTCTCTACAATGAAGTTGTACCGAAGCGCGCCCTTACCCGCATCCACAAGCGACTCGTCAAAAAGTACATCAGCCGTGTCAATCTGGTCTTCAAAGTGACTGCTGATGGCCTCCTTGCTCAAGGTGCTCAAGAAGGTACCGCCGAGAGTGTAAAGAATCTCGCCAAAGGGCCTCATTCTTGTGGTGATTTCGCGACTACAGCTGGTGCCTTGTCAGTTCAAGCAAATAAAGCGAATGGCCATGCTGCTGCTTACTTCTCCGGCACCCAGGCTCTCATTAACCATAATGTCCACTTCAAGCACGCAAATCGCTTCACTGTGACCATGGTATACTCTTGGACTTCCAAGCTTCGTAACAAAGTTCCGTGGTCGACCAACAACTTGTATGTACATGCTCCGTACTCAGACACTCCCGCTTCCGACAATTCTTATGTTAGTTGGCGAGGCGTTGAGCGCCCCGCTTCTGGCGTCAAACCAGACCGCTTCTATGTCGTGACTTGGGTCGAGACTGGTAAGGAAGCTCGTATGTATCGAAATGGCAAGTTGCAGGCAACGTACAAGTCGGGATCGGCGCCGTCATTAGCAACGCAAACTACGTTCGTACTGATGAACTATATCAATCAACACGCGATGTACGCAATGGATGGCTATCTCGCTGAAGCTCGTCTCTACGACGGAGTTCTTTCGGATCTTCATCTCAAGTTTATGCACAGAAAACTGATGACCAAATACATTCGATCGATGGTATTCCGGTTGGTTGCAGATAGTCTCCTGAAGAAGCGCTCGAACTCAGCTCAGTTCGATACTTGGGTCAATCAAGCCAATGGTCGTCAATCCGTCGGTGATTTCAGTGTGGTAGGTGGACCCATGAGTGTGTTTGCCAAACGTGTGAACGGTCATGCCGCTGTTCGCCTCACGAACAACCTTGCCCTCACCAATTCTAAACTTGCCGGCAAACTCACGGACTCTTTCACTATCACGATGGTTTACTCATGGTCGAACCCTCTGCGCAACAAAGTCGTATGGAACCTGGGTGCCAATTATGCTCATGCCCCGTACAGCGACAATCCGGCTTCAGACAATGGTTATGTGAGCTACCGACCTCAGAATCGTCCCCCTACTGGCATCTTGCCGCACCAATTCTACGTCGTGACTTGGGTTGAAGACGGAACGTCCACGCGCATGTACCGAGACGGAAAACTCGCGGGAACGTTCACCGGAGGTGCGAAACTGTCGCTCGAGAAAGAAACAACGATTGTTCTTGGCAACTTCAGAGAACCGAATGCCGCTTATAGTCCCGAGGGTTATCTTGCTGAGGCCCGCCTCTATCCAAAGGCGCTTTCAGAGAAGGCACTGACTAATCTCCACGCCAAGCTCATGAAGAAGTATCTCGGCGACAAGCCTCGTTTCCCGTTGACTGGCAAGGTGTCGGTGGACAATACATTCGAGTTGTACGTAAATGGCCACGGCCCCGTCCTCCTTGGAAATAGTTGGAAAAAAACTTACGACTTAGCTGCGTCGCTAACTGCATCTAATGGAGACGTTCTTGCGATTAAGGGCAACAATATTGGTCTTTATCAAGTGTTTACCAATCCCGGTGCCATCGTTGGCACATTTACATTCAATGGAAAAGCTTTTAATACCAATACCAAATGGAAATGTTCTGGCGTTCAATTCTCCAATATCTCCTGGACCTTCAATTCCTTCGACGATTCGAAATGGCATGGTGCAGTTTCGCAGGGACGCAACGGACAAACCCCGTGGAAAGTTCGATCTGGCATTGCTCCGAATGCGCATTGGATATGGGGTCGTAATCCGGCTTTCTCGCCCGTCCATTGTCGTGTTCGCCTAAGCTCGACTAAAGGCATGCGTACGAAGGCACCCGGTGTTAATGCTGTCTCTCTCAAAGGAGCCGTGACAGCAGACAATGAGTTCTCTTTGTTTGTCAATGGTCGCAAAGTAGTGCATGGTTTCGATTATACGAACTCATACACCTTCTCAGCTCACGTTGGGCCCAAGTTCGTTTTGGCTGTGTCTGTGAAGAACTGGGGAGCATTTTCATCAAGCAATCCCGCTGGCTTAATTGGATCGTTTTCATTGAACGATGTCACCCAAATCTTGACTGATCCTACTTGGCGATGCACAACTGCAGCTCAACCTGATCTCCAGTGGACTAAGCTTGCCTACAACGACAAGGATTGGCCACTGGCCGTGTCGAAGGGGAAGAACGGCGTGGCTCCATGGAATAACAGGGCAGGCATCAGCGGTGATGCGCAGTGGATCTATACACCTACTGACAGCTCGCCTATTTTCTGTCGGAAGGTGGTCGGCTGAGGGCCCGTGATTTTGCGCTCCCTCACCCAATCCCTCCTCCAACCCTTCCGATTGTTTCCTGTACTGCTGGAACTACTGTAAATTATCCTTTCTTCAATAAATCAGACTTGG
>Ga0170475_101109062_pt1 | contig 10978 bp, 9 predicted proteins | sample Soicark_Litter_5_FD_111474 | JGI IMG/M metagenome (GOLD analysis project Ga0170475, IMG submission 111474) | Avena fatua rhizosphere microbial communities from Hopland, California, USA. Combined Assembly of 48 SPs | reverse complement strand
TGACGAATTCACAGTATGGGCAATGTGTAGAGCTAGGTGTTTGCACATCTCCTAACAACGACCTGTGGCAAAAGGCCGAGTTGGCGAATAATCCGGTGACAGATGTCAGTTGGGAGCAAGCCAATGCCTATGCCAAGTGGGCTGGTGGGCGGCTTCCTAGCGAGGCTGAATGGGAGAAGGCTTGCCAAGGACCTAACAAGCAGATATATCCTTGGGGTGATAAAGATCCAACATCCGAGTTGGCTAACTACTTTGACTTCGTCGGTAGCACAACTGCCGTTGGAAGTTATCCTGATGGCGCTAGCCCCTATGGATTGTTGGATATGAGTGGCAATGTCTGGGAGTGGACCAATTCGCTAGACGAGCTTTATCCTTATGATGCCCAGGATGGCAGGGAGGACCCTAATGGCATAGGGAATCGTATTGGCCGCGGTGGCTCATTCTACTACCCCGTTGACTACCTGCGTTGTTCTGCTCGTGTGGGCTTTAATATTGCTTCGCAACTCCCACAACTCGGCTTCCGGGTTGCTATCTCTGCTACAAAGTAACGAAGTGGCCTTGATTTTGAATGGAAGGAGCAAGTCCCCAATTTAGAAGCCGTGATTGTGACCTTAGTGGCTAAGTACTTTGGTCACCTTATGCGATTTCCAAATTGGTTACTAAAAATCGGGTATCAAAAATCGGATATTAAAAGAGGTCAGAAGGTACGTTGTGCTTGCGCATGCGTGCAAAATACACAAGATAGAGTTTCTCTTCTCCCTCCTCTGTCCGCAAGTATCCTTTTGTCACGAGCTGATCGGCAAGAACTTGCGCAAGTTCTTTAGTCAGGTCAAGATGGACCGCGATCTGCTCAGGAGACATAGGGCCCTTGCGCATCAGAGAGCGGAGGAATGTGGCCAAAGGCTGAGGAAGCCCTAGAATATCCACCGGTGCGATTCCATCCACCTTGGGCAATTTCTCTAGCTCCTGATAAAGGAGCTGGTATTTTTCAGTTTGTCTGGCGTCTTCCTCCACAGATAGTAGTCTCCAAATAGCATATCTAATCGTGCGTGTAGCGAATGGCCATCATCGTAATATCATCAAACTGCACTGCATTTTTCATGAAGTCCTGTAAGAACAAGTCAACACGATCCAATAGTGTTGTGGCCGAGGTGGCTGGCTCGGCGAGTAAGGAAAGCAGTCTCTTTTCGGTCACGAAGTCACCACTTGCTGCGCGTGCTTCGGTCACCCCATCCGTGTACGCAAAGAGAAGGTCTCCAGGCTCCATCTGGGCATTGGCGATTGTATAATCGACGTTTGGAAACATACCTAATGCTGCCCCAGTGTTCTTTAACGCAGCCTTGAGATTACCGCTAGCATCATAGATAAAGGGCGGATTGTGGCCCGCGTTGATGTAGGCCAACTGGCCATTCGATGGGTCCAGCAGACCAAAAAAGAGCGTAGCGAACATATTGTCGTCTACGTGGTTATCCACAATATAGTTGTTTGTTAAGAGAACAGCATTCAAGAGTGAGCTTGTGCCAGTTGACGGCATTGTGCGCTTTTGGCGCTTACGGTTTGCTCCTGGGGCCGATGTATCTGCACCGAGCACATCGGTCCAACTGAGAGAATAATTTTGTTGGGCAAATGCACGTGTAAGACTGCGGACTAATGCCATAAAGAGAGCGGCTGGAATTCCTTTATCTACAACGTCAGCAATGACAAAGGCAATTCTGCGATTCTGCGACAACATAAAGGCATCGTAGAAGTCACCTGCAACTTCGCGTGCTGGTTGGAAGCGAGCACTAATCTCCCAACCCTCTACCTGCGGTAGCACTCTGGGCAAGAAACCGGCTTGGATCCGGCGCGCAACTTGGAGGTCATGTTCCAATTTCAGCGTCATCTCATCTTTTAGATGATCATGCTCGTGTAGACGTAGTTGCGTGATAGCCAGGATGCTTTCAATCCTCGCCTGCAGCAAGACTGGCGTAGTCGGAGTCAATATATAGTCGTCTGCGCCAAGCTGCATAAGTTTTTCGACTTCCTGCTGTTCTGTATCTAGCGCAAACACAATGACAGGAACTTGGCTGTTTCCGTCAACAGACTGCCGCAGGGCAAAGAACTTAGAACTCTGATCGTCGGCTAATGTAGAGTCCAACAGGACGATGCTACTGCCTAGCTCTGTCCAGTTGGCAGAGACATGAATATCGTTGGCGTAAGTCACTACGTAGGGAAGATTCCGGAGATATTGGGCAATCTCTGTACGCGTACCATCCTCATCACAGACGACCAACACTCTTCCAGTTTCATGCAATGCCATCAGGCAGTTGGCCTTTCTGTTCTATGGGATTTATCTGCAATCACTCTTCCATCACCCTTTTAGCCAGTTTTCGGTATTGTTCAGCGACGGAATGATTGGGGAAACGTAATGAGAAAATATCTGAACTTCCCATAGCCATCATGTCGTCGGAATGTACCAGCACAGCGGCAACTTCTGCATTGTAGGTGTGTTCGACCTGCTCTTGCACTTTCCTGGCGTCAAAGAAACCCGGCACCTTGTTGATAACGAGCAGCATCATGGGTATGTCTAGCTTGCGGGCAACCTCGACTGTAACGCCAGTCCCCTGATAGTCCTGCTGATCCGGTCTTAGCACAATGATGAGAACATCGGATATGGCAATCGAGAGCAGTGTCTCCTCATTTAAACCAGGATGTGTGTCGATCAGCAGGACATCAAGATTTAACTTCTGCTGCAATCGCTGGTAGCCGTCATTCAGCAAGCCCACATCGTAGCCTTCGCGTAGCACGCGTGCGATCTCCCCGGCTTTTACACTGGCAGGGATCAAGAAGATTTTGCCTGAAATATCGGCATTGAGTTGTGGCGTCACGTCGTAGGCGGCTTGCTCAATGTTACACCTACCCCAAAGGTAGTCATTCAGAGAATATTCGCTCATCTCCTCCACGTTCATTTTGAACAAGATGTGGATTCCAGGAGAGGCAATATCAGTGTCAACCACTCCAATCCGGAGACCCTGCATCGCGAGCAATGTGGCTAAGTTAGCCGTAGTGTTGCTCTTGCCGGTGCCGCCTCGGAATGAATGTACAGATATGACTTTCGACATAAATTCACCATTAGTCTTCTAAAGGTATAGCTGAGGTCCGTAGTGGCTGCAAGATCTGGAATGAGCGAGTTGGACCGAAATGGCAAAGCGCGGCCAACCGGAGCATTGATCCTAGGCTTACACCAAATGGGCAGGTAGGCTGCATCGGTCGTAACACGTATGGCTAAACCATGTATGCACGGCTAACTATTTCGGCCGTATCACAAAGATGTTGATATTCTGCCCATCAACATAGCCGTAGCGAAGTTCATCGACATTCTTCTGCGCCAGGAAAATTCCCAATCCACCTACGCTACGCTCATCTAGTGGAGTCTCTAAGTCGTCCGGCTCAATATGTGTCAATGGATTAAAAGCCATACCATTGTCCTTAATTGTGATCTCAACGGTTCCATCAGAGATGTCGGCTTGCATAACTATATCACCCGCGAGACCTGCCTCTTGGTAGCCGTGCGTGATAATATTTGTAGCAATTTCGTCAACTGCCAATGCCAGTCCATAGGAACGGTCTTTGCTCAGACCGGCTGTACTGGAGGCTAAACCGACATATTCCCGAATTGCCTTTAACGACTCCAGTGTAGCAGGCAACGTCAGTGATTCCATCACATAACATCCTTGATAGCTTCAGAATATGCGGTCCAAAAATAAACATATATAAGTTGGATTGAAGATGCCCAAAAAGGTGCCTCCGCGCTTTCTAGCTCTCTATTTGCGCGGCATCATAGTCGTCAAGCAAGATAACACTATGATGGAATCCGGTCATTTCAATGGTTTCTAATACGGCATCATGGGCGCCCACGATGAAAATATCGACTTCTCGGCCCATTTTCTGTTTAGCAAATACAAGAATGCGCAATCCTGCACTAGCCATAAAGGTAAGTTTGTCCATCATCAGTACAAGACGGCGGGGCTTTTCTGTTGCTACTTGCTCAACCGCGGTGCGGAAATCTGCGGCAGAGCTAGCATCAAGTTCACCCGACAGCGAGATTTTGGCAATACCATTCGTTTGTTCTGTCGTCACGCCAAAAGCCATTTTGAGATCCTTTCGATGCGGAGGAAGTAAGTTCCTGGTTGATGATTTTATTTTCCAACTAAGATTGCCACGGTCCGACTGCCGACAAATAACCCACCCTGGTCGTCTAGCAACGGCTCGCTACCTGGTTTCCAAATATCGTGGGGTGTTGGCATGCCAGTGTTGGCAAATATATGCCACAACCTTCCTGATGGAAGGCCTGGCAAATGGAACCAGTTACCTTCCCAGTGCATATTCATAATAACGTAGACATAATCATCTGCTACCAAGCCACCTCTTGCATGTTTTCCACAGAGTAAGAAGACCAGAACGCGGCTCGAATCAGACCAATCAGCATTCCAAGCTTGGGTGCCATGCCAACTGATATCTGGATAGCCGCTACCAACACGATCCTGATTGCTAAGATGCCAACGATTACGTAGCACTGGATGGCTTTTACGAAACGCAATTAGATGCTGAAAGAAGCGTAACTGCTCTGCATTGCTCTCTACTTGCTTCCAATCGAACCAATTCAGGGCATTGTCATGGCAATAGGTATTGTTGTTGCCATGCTGCGTACGTGCCACTTCGTCACCCATTAAGATCATAGGAATACCCTGGCTCACCATCAGCATGGCGACAGCATTCTTCATCTGACGTTTGCGCAGAGCATTAATCTCGGGGTCGTCAGTGGGTCCTTCCCAGCCACAGTTCCAACTTTCATTGTCGTTCGCACCATCACCGTTATTCTCGCCGTTAGCTAGATTGTGCTTCTCATTGTAAGAAACGAGGTCATTCAGTGTAAAGCCATCATGGGCAGTGATGAAGTTGATTGAGGCAGTCGGCCCGCGGCTGGCATATAGGTCCGGCGAACCTTGTATACGCTGGGCCATTTCCCCTACAAGATTCGATTCACCTTTCAGAAACTTACGGATGCCATCGCGATATTTGCCGTTCCACTCAGCCCAGCGACCATAGGCTGGAAACGAACCCACCTGATACAGACCTCCCGCATCCCATGCTTCGGCGATTAATTTGCATTTGGCAAGAATTGGATCGAAAGCTAAGGATTCAAGCAAGGGTGGATTCGGCAGTGGAGCCCCCCAGGGATCGCGGCCTAGGATTGAAGCAAGGTCGAAACGAAAGCCGTCAATATGATACTCTGCTGCCCAGTAGCGTAGACAGTCAATGACCATATTGCGTACCACTGGATTGTTGCAGTTCAACGTGTTCCCAGTCCCACTGAAGTTGTAGTAATACCCTTCTGGCGTCAACATATAGTAGGTTTTATTGTCGATGCCTCGGAAGGAGATGTAGGGGCCGTTTTCGTTCCCTTCTGCAGTGTGGTTAAACACGACATCTAGCATGACTTCAATTCCATTGCGATGGAGCTCCTTCACGAGCGCTTTGAACTCGTCAACATGCATGCCCAATTTGCCCGTAGCGGCATAACCTGCCTTCGGCGCAAAGAAGCCCATCGTACTGTAACCCCAGTAGTTGCCGATTAGATGTTCACCTGTTTCTGGGTGAACCTTGCTGTTTTCAAACTCGTCAAACTCATAAATTGGTAATAACTCAAGGCAGTTGATACCTAATTGCTTGAGGTAAGGAATCTTCTCTCGAATACCAGCGAAGGTGCCTGGGAACTTTGCCCCGGAGGAAGGATCCTTTGTGAAGCTTCGGACATGGGCCTCATAGATTACCAGGTCTTCGATTGGAATTTCCAAGGGGCGATCGTGCTCCCAGTCGAAATCATCAAAAACGAGGCGGGCACGATGCTGATAGGTGTTGTTCCAATCTGGTACAATACCCCACACGTCGCGGCCACCGATTGATCTCGCATAAGGGTCCATGAGAATCTTGGAGCGATCAAACCAATGACCTTCCTCGGGTGAAAATGGGCCATCCATGCGGAAGCCATACTCTGTATTTTCAATATCGAGCCCAAAGACTGTCATCGCATAGACATTGCCAATCCTGAATTCTAAGGGATATGGAATCTCTGCCTTTGGTTGCAATTGACCCTTGTCAAACAACACCAAGGTACAGGCAGTAGCATGGCTCGAAAAAATCGAGAAGTTGATTCCACCAGGAACAAAGGTCGCACCAAAAGGAAATGGCTTACCTACTCGCAATTTGTAACCGTTGTGTTCGTGAGTCGGATATACATCAACACGTTCCATGGAAGATTATCCTGTCTATGTTAGTGCTGATATTCCAGCGTCCAATGTGGAAAAGTGGGAAAAGAAGTCAAGAAAGCCGGTTAACTGCATTGTGTCCTCTAGTTCACTCGAGAGTCCAACCAACACAACTTTCCCACCAGAACCGGCAATGGATCGGTATAGTACTAACAACATTCGCAATCCTGCACTTGACATGTAGGGGACCTTGCTCATGTCAATAACTATCTTTGAACCCGCTATCGCCAATGGCACGATCTGTGTTTGTGCATCCGGTGCCGTGCTGCCGTCCAAGTCACCGTCTAGTTGAACCACTTTGACATCTTGGACGTCATTGATGGTTATCTGCATCTGTAACTCCTTCGCCATTTCGCTGGCACGAGCTATTTAGGATCGATACGAACCTTGACCCGTACACGCTCAGTGGTGTCCGGTAGAGTTACGGTAAGGGCATCCGCATCAAATAGGTGATATGGCTCATCATCAATAGTAACCTCACCGATGCGCACACTGCCGACAGGAAGAATATCTGGCGAAACACGCAGAATATTGGCCTTAAACGAATTGGGCATCGGCTTGAAGTACAGATTTAGTGGTTTCTTTGTGATAAGCAAATTGGTATAGACTTGAGCCAAATAACACAATTCAAAGGAGTGATACCCGCTCATGGAATGGCTTCCTTTGAAACGTTCCGTTCCCATTAGGTACGGGATACCATTGGCCAAGACGTTAAAATAGACAGCGCCGTCATCATGATCTAGGAAGAAAGCATTGTAAAAGGCAGAAGATTCGCGGGCTATGCGCAAGTACTCCTCATCGCCAAGAATACCGTAGAGGATCAGATAGGCTAAGATACCCTGTTCCTGCTGCCACCATGCTTTGCGATCATGGAATGCGAACCGGTGTTTTTCTTGACCATGACTCAGCGTGCGTTCCATAACGTCATACCATCCACCGCGTTGCTGATCGCCGCCAATTGCTGGCATTAGCTCAGCTATTTTTCGTGCAAATGCCTCATATTCCGGCTTGGGCAAACTGCCGTACATCCTCATGAGGTTCCAGGCAATTTTGAGATTGTGGCCGATGACACCTCGGTTCTGCTGCCACATATGTGTCCGATCGTGCGACCAATCCTCAAAAAATTTCTCCTGGACAAACGGGCTGTTATCGTAGTCCATAAAATATTTGGTGATGGTGTCAAAGGTGTACTCCAGCATCTTGAAGTAGCGCTCTTCGCCAGTAGCTAGATACAAATTGATCAAATACGCTGGCGCATGGTCACCAACAGAGTTCCAGTTCTTCTTGCCTTTGTTCGCGCCTAATGCTGTACTGCGCGGGTCTAGCATAATAGGATCAAGATGAGAGAAATAGCCGCCCTTTTCTTTATCAAGGAAAAAGCGGTCGAATAGATCAACCGTCAGCTCGGCATCGTGCAGAATACGTGGGTCACCAGTAATGCGATAGGTCTGAATTGGACCGGCCAACGCATAAATCTGCTCGTAAGCGGGAACAGCATCGAGATCATCGCCAAATTCGGATGCAAACACCTTGGTTTCACGGCGGCCTTCCAGATCAATACCGTGATACCAGTAGATAATATTCTCGTCACGGTCATAGAACCGCATGTGTTCACGCAGATACTCAGTGCCTTTTTCAGCCGCTTCCAAAAATCGGTCTTGGCCCGTTAGCAAATAAGCGGAAGCAAAACCGTAGACAAGACGAGAGATTGTATCGGTTTCCTGGCGATAGTGATCTTGGGGTTTATCGCCGGTCAAGGTAATGGTGGTGCGATAGTTGTCGTAGTTGACTTCTTCGTCGCCGAATTGCGCGCGCAGGTAAAAGTCGCCCAACTCTGTGACCTGCTGAATCCACCAGTCCTGCCGTTCAAAATCAAAGCTGTCCGGTTTGGCACTTGGGAAAATAAGGTATTGAGCCTCGAACGCAAACGATCCACCTTCGGGATAAAAAGTTCCATATACAAATAGAAAACGATCGGCAATCAACATGTCCCGCATGCGATCTCCGGCCCATTGGCGTGGTTGACCAAGATTGTTTGCAATCCATGCGTACGTATTCGGTGCCACTTTCACATTGTAAGTTTTACCAGCCGCTGTCTTGATTTCAAAAGAATCTGTTTTTTTATTCACGCTTGTAATATATCCAGCAACGGTATCCGAGAATGCAAAATCAAGATTTCCCATATAATTCCTCTCTTATTCTAAGTAGTGTGACCTCGTGTGCGTGAGTTTAAAAGAGCTGATCAGGCTGACAAAGAGCAATGCCTCACAAAGAACAAAACTGACCAAGTTCCTGCAAGGAACTAATTGCGTATATTGGGACATTCAAGGTGAGTACCGCCAGTACCTTGGGGGCATACGTTAGAATTTGCTTAGTCGTGTACGATGGTGCGGTGCGGTGACTATTGCCTTTTAGGATTTCATTAACTCTCAATGTAAAGGCCAAGTAAGCCATGCGTGTTCGCTTCAAGCGACGCGCCTGCCGGCATCTCCATCACTTGGAAATTGTGGTACTTACTAAATTTCCGGTTTTACTTTTGGGGTCCGAGAAGCTCATTGAGTGCACCAAAGGCTCCGGCTGCCTTGTTAAACCCAGCGTAGGCACATGTAAATAAGAGGACCTCCTCAATCTCCTCGCGGGTAGCCCCTTGTTTCATCGCCATGCTTACATGGGCACCGAAAGGCGTACCTGGACCGCTAAGCGACTGATTGACGACGTCAATAGCAATCGTAATCAGAGCCTTGGTCTTTTGATCAACCAATGGATGTCCCCAGACTTCGCCAGCAACGCGGGTGCACAAATCGCCAAAGTCGGCATTGATGCCGCTTAAGGCTGCCTGAAGTTCTTTATCATCTAATACTGCATTTTCGTAGGCAGGCACTTGATTGGGCTTAGATGATCCATTATGATTGGATCCCCGCGTCACACCTTGCCCTGTGCGCTTTCGTGCATTGAATTCTGAGTAGTCAGATGCCATGGTTATGCTTTCTCGACTAAATTGTGGTGCGATATATTGCAACGCGCTCAGTTATTGTCTGAGTTGAATGAACTCTACTCTAGGTGGTGATCAAACTTAATAGCTCTGGCGAGGCAAACACATCTCTGTAAAAGGTCAGCTGTTCGCCCTTGAAGTAGCACCCACCACGATGTCCGCGGCGAACCCATGCAACGCTGCCCTTGGCAATGGTTTCGCGCGTCTCGTCGTCGATACAGGCCCACTCAAACCAGATAAATTCGCCATGAAACATTACAACCGGCCAAGTCATAGTAACACCCGGTTGCGCAATCAAAGCCCACCAGTGTTGCTCACGTTCCTTTTGTTCACTCAGCCCATAATAAGGTCCGTCTTGACAAAAGTACACGAGATTTTCGTGGTATTCTGCCGTTAAGAGGTCACCTCGCCCGCGCCGCAATGCCTCGCAATGGGTTGGCCACCAATCTTTGTTTTCCTCTTCAATTACTTCCAAAGAGTACCTAGCAGAAATGTCTGGCAAGGTTCTCTCTTTCATCCTAATGAATCGTTCAGCATCAGCGATTAGCCTATCTCCGAGTTGTCTGGAAACGGGTTCCGGACGAGAATAGTCGGCGGAAAGCTCTTCGTAGAAGTTGACCCGCTTTTTAGTTTGAACTGGTCGTTGATTATTCGCCATGGCTGGTTCTCCGTTACGACTAAGATTTGCTGATCGCTCCATCCCGTTCTTTGCTAACGGCCGGCTGTGTTGGACCTGTCCAACTACAAGATCGTGAATGTCAGCTCTCAGTTGGTTGGTTGCCCCAAGACTGGTGATCAATTCTGCCGTCCTTGACCCTCGCTGTCCCGCGAGAGGCATAAAGCCACCATACACAAAGGTGTATACATTTCGTTCTGGAAATGGACAGAACTGTTTAATGTACCGCGATTGATTACTAATGGCCTTGGTATATTGCTGCGATGTAAAAAAGCTCTCCATGTCCAAATTGTTTCTGAACGCAATTTCGAAAGCAGCCTGATATTGCTTGTCTGGTGGTTCAATATGTACAACGCCAGCCGCATCAGGTCTGGAAAGGTCTGGCGGTTCAAAGAGGTGAAGTCGGAACTTTAAGACTCCATCATGACCTACCACGTTGGCCGCAAAGGTTTCGAGCATGTAACGCCGGAATTCCGAAGTTGACACGGCAGTCGATTGGCGCACCATGACATGAAACTTAATAACATCTAAATTGCCATTAGGGTCACCAACATCGATCTTATCGACAAAGGTCTTAGAATTACCTTCATCAGTCACATAACCGATTGCTTTGCTGAAGATATTATGCTCATCGTCCATTAAAATGCTGGCGGCATCAAACCACGTTTGGCGATCTTCCACTGTCCTAAAGGTTAATTCCGCGATACCATCGATCTGGTCATCTAGCTCAGTTGTGTAGTTTACACCTTCTGCGGATGGGAAGATTCCACCTTCGTTGTGGCCTACATGGAACTGCCAATATTGAAATTGGCCAGGTAGGCGCGCACAAACTGGACCATGAACGTCGCGCCAATAATCATCAAAGGCTTGTAAAGTAATACCTCTGCGCTTCCACAGAAGGACATAGAAGCTTACTCGTGCCTCTGCGTCTCGCCGGGCATAATCATTGCCAGCGGCAACTTTTGCCTCTGGAGCAAACGCGTTGTCTAGGACAATACCGAT
>Ga0170475_110337128_pt1 | contig 10979 bp, 7 predicted proteins | sample Soicark_Litter_5_FD_111474 | JGI IMG/M metagenome (GOLD analysis project Ga0170475, IMG submission 111474) | Avena fatua rhizosphere microbial communities from Hopland, California, USA. Combined Assembly of 48 SPs | reverse complement strand
GGCGTACTCCATTTTGTCTATATCTGAATATTAAACTGTAAGCACTTCAGCAATAACGTAGTTACCGCTAAAATCTCATATAATATACTCTCTTTATCAGTATACAAAAAACTGCAACTCAATGGATAGAGGTGGTGTAAATAATTAGTAATTTATCGACACATTTACCAGGTGCTAAGTTATAATAGTATTCATACACCTCTTACACTATCCTAACCCCATACTCCTTAAACCAATAATCCAGCTGAATCAGCCAGGCTATAAGCTGTGGCCGCCCCATCAGCTGCCCATACCAAGTGATATTGCTGCCTGAACGTAAGAGGGGAAGAGTATCTGCATGCAGAATATCCTTTAGTATAGAGTCTGAAGATGACATAACTTCTTCTAAAATATTTGTAACTATATTCTCATACTCAGGGTTATGCGTTTTAGGGTAGGGGCTCTTTTTCCTATAAAGTATTTTCATTGGTAGGCACTCACTCATAGACTCTCTTAGTAGTGACTTTTCAACTCCGTTTTTAAATTTAATACTCCAAGGGACATTATATACATAATCTAGAATTCTATGATCGGAAAAAGGAACTCTGACTTCAAGTCCACTTGCCATACTCATACGGTCTTTTCGTTCCAAGAGGGAAACCATAAACCAATTTACAGAGAGCCAAGTGGCGATTCTACTGGTTCGCATGTCTTCTGATTCGGTTCCTGTTAAGGGACATGCATTTTTACTATCAAGATACATTTGTCTTACAAAGTCAAAACCCTTCCTTGGTTTAGCAAAATCAGAATTAAACAAAAAGATCCTTGATTCTGGATCATGAATCCATGGGAAGAAATCACGATTTAGCATATCAGTTTTGTAGAACCATGGATACCCACCAAATATCTCATCAGCACATTCTCCACTCAGTGCAACAGTATGCCTTTTTTTAACCTCTTTACAATAATACAATAATGAGGAGTCGATATCAGCCATGCCTGGAAAATCTCTAGACTTCACTGCAGCCTGTAAAAGGTCTGCTATTTTCTGCTGACTAGCAGTAAGAACAGTATGATCTGTCCCAAGATAGTTCGCTAGCCACAAAGCATATTCATCATCGCTCTCAGGCTGGAAGCTAGTAGATGTAAAATGTTTTTTATTTCCTTCATACTCAAAAGAGTAAGATGATAGTACAGTGCCATTCTTTTTATCAGCTTTTGCAATCGCTGTAACCACAGAGGAGTCTAGACCACCTGATAAAAATGTACATAGAGGTACATCAGAAACCAATTGTCTTTGAATAGCATCAGTCAAATAAAATCTAGTTTTCTCTAAAATAGTGTCTTCACTATCTTCTAGATCATATGCCTTCAAAGTCCAATAAGTATATAAATTTAAGCCACTCTCATTAAATATTCCGTGGAAGCCTGGAGAAATTTCCAATATATTTTTAAAAATACCATTATTTGAAGGACGCATCGGAGAAAGGTAAAGTAGCTTCCAAATACCTTCACTATCAAGTTCTGCACTGACTTGTGGGTGTTTTAATATAGCTTTAACTTCGGAGGAAAAGATAAGAGTATTGCCTAGAAATGTATAGAAGAAAGGTTTTACACCCATTCTGTCTCGAGATAAATAAACTTGCTTATTTGCATCATCATATACTGCAAAAGCGTAGATCCCATTCAATTTTTCTGAACAATTCATACCCCAAACAATGTAGGAATATAGTACGACCTCGGTATCACAGCGAGTGCTAAAAGTAACACCCTTGTCAATAAGCTCATTACGAAGATCATCAGCATTATATATTTCACCATTGTAAATTATTGTGTAGCTTTTGCCTTGGAAAACAACTGTCAAGGGCTGTAACCCATTTTCCACATCAATTACTGCCAGTCTGTTATGTGAAAAGCAAACATAGTTATTTCGAAATACACCATTTTGATCGGGACCTCTATGAGCCATAGTTACTCCCATTTCATTTAAAACTTCCGGGGTAATACTAAGTGTAGTTTCTTTAAAATTAATTAATCCTAGAATAGAACACATATTTGAATCCTCCAAAGCTAAATATATTTATCTATATACAAAAGAGGCAATAACTCAAAACGCCATTGTCTCTTTCATGTTCTATTTAGTATATGAAAATTTGAAGGAATTAGTGCAAATTATTTAATTATAATATCAATTCCAACTACGCCAACTATTTCGCCACTGGAATTTTTAATGGGTGAAGATACTGTTATACATGGATTTCTCGTGATTGCTGAGATGTAGATAGATGATACGAAGTCTTCACCTTTGATGCTTTGCTTAAACCATTCACGCACATTTGCATTCGCAATACCTGCCTTAGGAATAGAACAAATAAATCGTCCTTTTCGGTCATTGGTCCAAGCTGCTTCAACAAAGCTATATTTTTTCATAAAATCACTGAGAATAGTTTCATGTACAGTACTATCCCTAGAGCTGATAATTTGGCTCTTTGAGCAAATCTCATTACGAATTAGGGAAAGAGAATTTTGCGCTTTCTCAAAAGCTTCGTTACCAATTGATTCAAGGCTGTCAGTTTCAGTTAAAAATAATTCAGACAAGGTAGAGGATGCTTGGTTTAACCTAGAACCCATAGATGAAAACTCCTCCATATTGTGTTTTTGCTGATGAACTGATGACTGCACTTGTTCTACTGATATTGAAGTTTTAGTGACTACATCTTCTACTTCTTGTATCTGATTACCAACACTTTGTGCAATAAGCACCTCTTTTTTAGAAAGAGAGCTAATCTGATCCATCATGTCAAAGACATCATTAAAGGATGAATCAATTCTTCCAAGATTGGTTTCAATATTTTTAGTTGCGGACATTCCTTCATCAACGCGAGACGCATTCTCACGAACCACAGTATAAACACTTTCAACTTCGTTTTGAATAGCTTTTATGAGGGAATTAATGTCCTCTACAGACTTTGCTGTATCATCTGCAAGTTTATGTATTTCAGAGGCTACAACAGCGAAACCTTTGCCATGCTCACCAGCGCGTGCCGATTCAATAGTAGCATTAAGCGCTAAAAGCTGAGTTTGCTTAGAAACATTTTTTACAGTCTCCAGGATATGTATAATTTCCTTAGAGGTTTTCTTGAGGCTTTCCATATTTACCATAGTCATATCTGATGATTCATGGATACTATTAATTGTTTGAACTATATGCAAAATTTCCTCTAAGCTTATTTTTACAGTGTCTTTAGATATAGAACTTTTTTTCAACATATCAATAGTTATTTCTTCTGCCCGATTTAAAAGCTCCATTATGTTCTTAACTTCTGAAAGTGTATTATCAATACTACTGTTTACCAGTTTATTATTATTAGCCATTTCATTAACTTCATCGTACACATATTTTGCAAATACATTGTTTTCATCAAGAGTAACAGCTATACTTTCAGAAACAGATGAGATCTGGCTTGATGTAACTTGTACTTCAAAATTAAGTCTCTTTAAATCATTTTTAAGTTGTTGGATTTTATTTATATATTTTTTACACATTTTTGAGATTGTACACCAAGTGAAAATAAAGTATGCTGCAAATAGTAATAGGTGTAAGGTTATCCTTAGATAGATATCCCATCCTGAAATTGCAATTAAAAATGTGGATACCATAAAAAGAAGGCAGGTTGCAATTATATAGGAAGCTTTTTTCATAAGTATTCCTCAGTTTCTATCGTTATATTTTTGATAGTACAAAGATATAAAAAGGACAATAGTGCTCTAATGAATACTATTGCCCCTTTTATTACAATAATTAAATATTAAATAGTAGCTCTGCGTATGTTGGGAATGGATAAATATCTTTTGGTATAATTGTTTCCAATTTATCAGCATCAATTCTCAACGCTTCCATAGCAGGAACAACTACCTTGAAATGTGCTTCTGCTTGTTTTAATGCACTAGAGGTTTCAGCAGCAGCTTTATCCAAAGCTTTCTTTAATGAGTTGATATTTGAAGCAAATGAACTTAGTACAGGGGATAGTTCTTTTAGCACTGAAGATTGTGCAGCAACTTCAACAGACATTCCAGTAGCTTTTACTGAATTGATAGTATCTGAAAGTTCCTTGCTGAATTTAAATGCAGCAGGTAAAATCTCAGTTTTAGACATTGAAATCATAGTTAATGCCTCAATGTTTATAGTCTTAACATAGTTTTCTAGAAGTATTTCATATCTAGATTCAATTTCTGATTTACTAAGGACACCATGTTTAACAAATACTGCTACATTTTTATCTTTGATATAGGTTGGAATACATTCAACAGTTGATTTTAGGTTTAATAGGCCTCTACTTTCTGCCTCAACAACCCACTCATCAGAGTAATTGTTTCCGTTAAATATAATACGCTTATGATTTTTAACAGTTTCAGAAATTAATGCACCAATATCGTTTTGCAAGTCATCTGCAACTTCTAATCTATCAGCAAATTTCTGAAGAACTTCAGCAACTATAGTGTTTAATACAAAGTTACAGCCAGCGATTGATGCGGAAGAACCAAGCATTCTAAATTCAAATTTATTACCAGTAAATGCAAATGGTGATGTTCTATTACGATCTGTAGTATCCTTAGGTAAATTAGGAAGACTAGCAACACCGGTTTCTAGGATAGTATTGTAGTTCTTACCTTTTGCCTTACCATTCTCCAACTGTGTAAGAATATCAGTTAACTGGTCTCCAAGGAATATTGAAACTATAGCAGGTGGAGCTTCATTTGCACCAAGTCTATGGTCATTTCCTGCTGAAGCTACTGACAAACGTAATAAGTCTTGATAATCATCAACAGCCTTGATTACTGCACTTAGGAAAACAAGGAACTGTATATTATCATGAGGAGTCAAGCCTGGTTCCAATAGATTTTGTCCATCATTTGTAGACATTGCCCAGTTATTGTGTTTTCCTGAGCCATTAACACCTGCAAATGGTTTTTCATGCAACAAGCAGGTAAGATTGTGTCTGATTGCAACTTTCTGCATCATTTCCATTGTTAACTGATTGTGGTCAGTTGCAACATTTGATGTAGTAAATATTGGAGCAAGTTCGTGCTGAGCAGGAGCAACTTCATTATGCTCAGTTTTTGCAGCAATACCAAGCTTCCAGAGCTCAATATCAAGATCTTTCATGTAGTTTGATACTCTTTCCTTCAGGTTTCCAAAATAATGATCTTCTAGTTCCTGGCCTTTTGGTGGCTTTGTACCAAATAAAGTTCTTCCAGTAAATATTAAATCTTTACGCTTGCTCCAAAGATCTCTGTCGACCAAGAAGTATTCTTGCTCTGGTCCAACAGTAGTGGTTACTCTAGTTGCTGCGCTTCCAAATAGTTTCAATATTCTGAGTGCTTGCTTGTTTAAAGCTTCCATTGAACGTAGTAGTGGAGTTTTTTTATCAAGCATTTCACCAGTATATGAGCAGAAAGCAGTTGGAACATATAACGTTCCATCCTTTACAAAGGCTGGGGAAGTACAATCCCAAGCAGTATAGCCTCTTGCTTCAAAAGTAGATCTAAGACCTCCTGATGGGAAAGAAGATGCATCAGGCTCGCCCTTAACTAGGTCTTTTCCGGTAAATTCCATAACTACTTTACCATCAGCTGTAGGTGCAATAAAGGAATCATGCTTTTCAGCAGTGATACCAGTCATTGGCTGGAACCAATGTGTAAAGTGTGTTGCTCCCTTTTCAATAGCCCAGTCTTTCATTGCACTAGCTACTACCTCTGCAACAGATACATCAAGAGCTAATCCATCATCAATAGTTTTTTTGAGCAACTTATAAGTTGCCTTTGGAAGACGCTCACGCATTGTTGCTTCATTGAATACGTTACTTCCATAAATTTCAGTTACACGATTTTCCATCTTAACCCCTCCTAAATAATTTTAATAATAAGTATATTGTTTTAGTATTTAAGAATAACTAGATAATAATACACAATATTTAGTTATTCATTATTAAAAAAAGGCATTCCACTCCTAAAAAAACTGGAGTGAAACGCCTTTGTTTCACGAAGTAAATTTAATTTTTGTGCTACAGGTAATAACTGGGTTTTACTATTTAGATATTACTAGCTTACGGATCAAGCCTAGTCATATCTCTCGGGAATAATGATGATTCTCTGACATTCTGCTGATTTAGAAGTCTCATCAAAAGTCTCTCAAGACCAATGCCAAGCCCACCATGAGGTGGCATTCCATACTTGTGAATCATTAAATATGATTCGAACTCATCAGGATCTAGACCTTTATCCTTCATTTTTTGCACTTGCTCAGAATAATCATGAATTCTCTGACCACCAGTTGTTATTTCTAGCCCCCTAAAAAACAAATCAAAGCTTAGTGCATAGTCTGGATCATCCTTATCATCCATTGCATAAAAAGGACGTTTAGAAGAAGGGAAATGACTAATAAAGACAAACTCACTGTTATATTCCTTCTTAACATATTCACTTATTGCAATTTCTTCATCAGGGTCGAAATCATAGTAATTTTTTACTTTATGCCCCAAGCTCTTTAGTAACTCTTTTCCCTCAATAAAGGTAAGGGCAGGAATAACATCAATTTCAGGTAAGTCCACATTTAGTAATTTTAGCTCAGCTGAATAATTAGTCTTAAGTTCATTCATAACTGCCTTCAACATACTAGTTTCAACTGCCATTACATCGTACATGTCTTTAATGTAGGCCATTTCAAAGTCTAAACCAATATATTCATTCAAATGTCTTGATGTATTATGCTTTTCGGCTCTATATACTGGAGCTATCTCAAAAACTCTATCAAATACTCCTACCATTGTCTGCTTATAAAACTGCGGGCTTTGCGCTAAATACGCTTTTTCACCAAAATAATCAAGTTTGAATATATTGGCACCACCCTCAGCACCTGATTTAACAATCTTAGGGGAATGAATTTCTGTAAAACCATTAGCTATCATATGATTTCTAAAGCCCGAAACGATACCCTCTTGAAGTTTAAAAATAGCTCTTTGTTTATGATTTCTCAAAACATATGGGCGGTTATGGAGGTTGACCTCCAAAGAAACGTTCAAACCCTTCTTATTAATACTTATTGGCATTTGTGCGAAAGGGGAGGAGAGAACTTTAATGGTGGTTAAGCAAAGTTCAAAACCATTTGTAGCTCTTTCATCAAGATTCACTACTCCGAATACCTCAACACTGTCATTTTCTTGAAGTGTACTTAAGTCAAAATCACATTTTTGTGGGTCAAACACACACTGAACTAGGTGCCTTCCTGTGCGAAGAATAATAAAAGCAAAGGTGCCCATATCACGAATTCTATAAATAGAACCGTTAATAGTCAATTCAGAATCGCTTTGTATATTGTCAGGAGTAAAAAACTTTAATACAGAACTTTGTATCGACTTCATAGGTTATAGGTCTCCTTTGCGCTTGTTTAGCTCATTCCTAAGAATTTCTTGAATTACCTTTGGATTTCCTCTACCTGCTAATGACTTTGAACACTGACCCATCAAGAAACCAAAGGTTTTTTCTTTACCTTCAATAAATTCTAAAACTGCCTTCTCGTTATTTGATAATATTTCTTTGACAGTATTTTCAACTTCACTAGTATCATTTATAACTTTATAACCATTTTCGGATACGATATCCTCAGGCTCTTTACCACTATCAAACATATCAGATAATACTTTTTTCGCATTGGTAGCAGTTACTTCTTCATTTTCTACCATCTTAATCAAACGACCTAAAACATTCCCACCAAATGGAATGTTCTCAGAGGATAAGCCGCTGTCATTTAATTTTCTTAGGACCTCACCAATTATAAAATTAGAGGCAGCCTTAGGATTTCCACATTCTTTAGTTGTACTCTCAAAAAAGTCGGAAAGGCTAACTGACGAAATAAGTAGGTTTGCGTCTGCTTCACTAAGTCCTAATTCAGTTGTATACTTCTCAAATCTCTTGTTTGGAAGCTCTGGTAGCAAATTTCTCAAGGCATCAATATCTTCCTTTGTAAAAGCGACAGGTACTATATCTGGCTCAGGAAAATATCTATAATCGTGAGCGTCTTCTTTACTTCGGAGAGATTTACTTTCACCTTTATTGTCGTCCCATCGTCTAGTTTCTTGAATAATTCTTTTACCTTCATCAAGCTGTTCCGACTGTCTACGAATTTCACTATCAATAGATCTAGCAATAGCTTTAATTGAGTTTATGTTTTTCATCTCAGTTCTTGTACCGAGCTCATCCGTTCCAAACGGTCTTATAGAAACATTAACATCAGCTCTCATAGAGCCTTCTTCCATACGGCAATCTGACACTCCTGAGTAGAGTAACATTAAACGAACCTTCTCAACAAATTCCTTTGCCTCTTCGGAGGAAGATAAATCTGGTTTTGTAACAATCTCTATAAGTGGAACTCCACATCTATTGTAGTCTGCAAGACTGTATTTATCAAAGCCGTCATGCAAAAGCTTGCCGGCATCCTCTTCTAGATGAATTCTCTCTATTCTTATAAACTTCTTACCATTAGGTGTATTTATTGTAAGTCCACCATCTTTGCAAATAGGCAGGTCAAATTGTGAAATCTGATATGCTTTAGGCAAATCGGGATAAAAATAATTTTTTCGGTCAAACTTAGAGAACTCATTTATCTCACAATTTAGGGCTAAACCAGCCTTGACTGTGTACTCTACAGCTGTTTTATTAAGTACTGGTAACGTACCTGGAAGTCCAGTACAAACAGGGCAACACCTTGTATTTGGTTCTCCACCAAAACTAACTGGGCAATCACAAAATATTTTTGAATTTGTTGATAACTCTGAATGTATTTCTAATCCTATAGTTGGAATATATTTCATTATTATGCTCCTTTCCTATATAGTAGGAACTCTAAACTTATTTGCAAAATCAGCCTCAAAAGTGCCAGCTGCTCTGAATATTTCTTTTTCTCCAAGTGGCTTGCCAGTAAACGAAAGACCAATTGGAAGTCCATTTGAATCGTACCCACATGGTATAGATATTGAAGGAAGTCCTGCAATATTTACAGCAACAGTGTAAATGTCTGCGAGATACATGGTCAAAGGATCATCTATATTCTGACCGAGCTTAAAAGCTGTTTCAGGAGTTGTTGGATGCAGTACTATATCATATTTAGTAAAAGCTTGATCAAAACCTTGACTCATCAAAGTTCTAAGCTTAAGTGCTTTCTTGTAATAGTCATCATAGTATCCAGAGGCGAGAGCGTACGTTCCAAGTAAAATTCTTCTCTTAACTTCACTTCCAAAGCCTTCGGCTCTGGACTTTCCTATTAACTCTTGAAAGGACTTACAGTTATCAGCTCTATAACCATATTTCACGCCATCATATCTTGATAGATTTGAGCTGGCTTCAGCTGAAGACATTAAGTAGTAAGCTTGAACGGCATGCTTTAGACTGGGCATTGAAAACTCTTCGATCTTCGCACCAAGCTTTTCCAAGGTTTCTATTGACTTATACAATGAAGTTTTTACCTCACTATTTAAACCATCTACGAGATATTCCTTCGGCAAACCAATCTTAAGGCCTTTAATATCACCAGAAACAGAGGAACTATAGGATAGATCACTCTTATAGTTTAATGAAGTTCCGTCTTTGGGGTCTTGACCACTAATGCTATCTAATATTATTGCGCAATCCTCAACAGTTTTTCCTATCGGACCAATTTGATCAAAAGAGGAGGCAAAAGCAACTAAACCATATCTTGATACAAGTCCGTATGTAGGCTTCATACCAACTACGCCACAAAAAGCAGCAGGCTGCCGTACAGAACCACCAGTATCTGAACCTAGAGAACCAAGAGCAAGTGACGCTGCCACTGAAGCGGCAGAACCACCAGATGAACCACCAGGGACTCTTGTCAAATCAAAAGGGTTTTTGGTTTTCTTAAAGGCAGAATTTTCGGTTGAACCGCCCATTGCAAATTCATCTAAATTTGTTTTTCCAAGAATAACTGCATTGTCAGCATGAAGTTTGTTCACTGAAGTTGCAGTATAGGGAGCAACAAAATCCTCAAGCATTTTTGATGCACAGGTTGTCTTGGTACCTTCTATGCAAATATTATCCTTTATACTAAGTGGAATACCACAAAGTAAAGTACTTTTCCCATTATCAATAAGCTTTTGTGCTGCTTTAGCCTGCTCTAATGCACTATCTTCACAAATAGATAAATAGGCATCAATTTTATCGTCTAAGCTTTTAATTCTTCCTATATATATATTAGTAAGTTCTTCTGCACTAATTTGCTTAGTATCAAGAAGATTTCTGGCTTCTCTTATAGTTAATTTCGTAATATCCATGAAGGACCTCCTTATTCAATCATCTTTGGTATAGCAAAACAATTATCAATTGTATGTTTAGAATTGGAAAGAATTTTTTGAGTGTCAAAAGAATTACCTGAGATATCTTCTCTCATATTATTAGTAACACGTGAAATATGCTCAGTGGCATCTATGTTATTAGTGTCTATATCTTTAAGTGTATCCATCAAACCAATGATGTCCTGCATATCGTTGGCAAGAGATTGCATCTCGTTATCGTTAAGAGATAGCTTTGCAAGACTAGCTATATATTTAATGTAGTCATTCGAATTAGAATTTGTCATATTAACCTCCGGTACAATTATTATCTTATCTTTCCCACCCGAAAAGTATTTATCAAGTTTAATCTATATTAATGGTATTATTTCTAATTAATAAGCTGTTTGTAGTAGAAAAGTTTCATATACTAATACATCCATTTATTTAATAAAGCTTCCTTATTAATAGATTTTTCCTCTAACTATTTAATAGATTTCTTTTAGCTGCCTTTCAAATACCTTTTAATTGGAAAATTTGAATAAGTATTTAAATAATAACACTTACTTAACAAAAATTCTATACCAACTAGCTAAAAAAATAAAAAACTGCACCAAACAAACATAATCAATGTTTGTTGATACAGCGCCTTTGCTG
>Ga0170475_110231459_pt1 | contig 10981 bp, 8 predicted proteins | sample Soicark_Litter_5_FD_111474 | JGI IMG/M metagenome (GOLD analysis project Ga0170475, IMG submission 111474) | Avena fatua rhizosphere microbial communities from Hopland, California, USA. Combined Assembly of 48 SPs | reverse complement strand
GCACCTTGAAAATCGGCATCGTGGGCCTCGGCATGGCCGTCATGCCGCACGCGAAGAGCCTGCTCGATCACAAGAGCCGCGTCAGCGTCGCCTATGCATACAGCCCGACGCGCGAGCGCCGCGCGAAATTCGCCGAGCGATTCGACTTTCCTCTGACCGATCGCCTCGAGGCCATCGTCGACGATCGCTCGATCGATGCGGTCTTGATACTTGCGCCGCCCAATACGCACCTCGAGCTCGTCGAGCGCTTCGCCGCCGCCGGCAAGCACATCCTGCTCGAAAAGCCGCTCGAGATCACGCTGGCGCGCGCCGAGCGTCTGGTCTCGCTCTGCAAGGCCGTCACCCTCGGCGTCGTGTTGCAGCATCGGTTTCGCCCGGCGGCCACGAAGCTGCACGACATCGTCGCCAGCGGACGTCTCGGCCGACTCGTGTCGGCGAGCGCATCGATTCCGAACTGGCGGCCGCAGAGCTATTACGATCAGCCCGGCCGCGGCACGAAGGCGCGCGACGGCGGCGGTGTGCTCCTCACGCAAGGCATCCATACGCTCGATCTGTTGTGCTGGTATGCGGGCGAGACTAGTGAAGTAAAAAGCCTGTGGACCACCACGCCCGTGCATCGCATGGAAACGGAAGACCTGGCTTGCGCGGCGCTGCGCTTTTCGAGCGGCGCGCTCGGTACGGTGCATGCAACCACGGCTGCCTACCCCGGTTTTCCGGAGCGCATCGAGCTGATTGGTACGAAGGGCACCGCGCTCCTGGAGGGGACATCGCTGCGCGCGCAGTTCCTCGATGGGACGAGCGAGGAGCTGAAGACCGAAGCGGGCGGCGGCGGCACGGGCGCAGATCCCATGGCCTTCCCGCACGACTGGCATCGCGATCTGCTGGCCGACTTCCTCGACGCCGTCGAGCAGCGCCGCGCGCCGCGCTCTAGCGGGGAGGAGACGCTGAAGGTGCACCGGCTGATCGACAGAATCCTTCGATCAGGCGGTTGACCGTTTCGGGCGCTTCGATCTGGGTGAAGTGCCCGACATCGGGAACGATCTTCACCCGCGCGCCGCGCGACTTGAGGTAATCCTGAAACTCCGAGCTCTCGCCAGCCTTGAGCATGCGCCGGCGCATGGTGGCGATGTCGCGCGTGGTGCTCTGGATCGCAAGCACGGGGCAGCGCAGGGCGTCGAATGCGGCATTCATCGATGACGCATCCCAGCGCGTCGTGCGTGGCCAAAGCTCCGGCCCCACCTCTGCGCTCGACTTCACCGCACGCTCGACGATCGCATCCGCCTGCTTGGAGGGGGTGAAGAACATCTGCCGGAACAGCATCTCGGCAAAGGCGGCATAGCCGCGCTCTTCGATCTTCGCGCGCGCCATCGCCGCCGACCCTTCAGGGTCGCTGGTTGCGTTGCGACTGCCGTCGATGAGAACTACGCCCGCCACCGTCTGCGGAATGAGCCGCGCCGCCTCCAGCACGACGCGGCAGCCCATGCTGTGACCGACGAGCACGACGCCTTTCAGCTCGAGGTTGTTGACCAGCGCCGCGACGTCGCCGCCGTAGTGTTCGATGGAGCATTCCTGCGGGCGGCCGGGCGTCTGCCCGTGGCCGCGCAGGTCGCAGGCGACGACTTGGTTCGTCTTCTCGAAGTGCGCGATCTGCGCGCGCCAGTCTTCCAGGCTGCAGGCAAAGCCATGCACGAAGACGAGCGACGGCGCGCCGGCCCCCGCCCGGACGAAATGCATTTATTCGATTTCCGCGTGCGGCTTGTGCGAGGAAACCAGCTTCTGCTGCAGCTGCGGCGGCGCGGCCTCGTAGTGGCTGAACTCGAGGCTGTACGAGCCGTGCCCGGCGGTGAGGGACTTCAGCCGCGCGGGGAAATGCTCGAGCTCCGAGAGCGGCGCCTGCGCGGAGATCTGCACCAGGCCGGGACGCGGGGTGTCGGAGCCCTTGATGTGGCCGCGGTGTCCGGAGAGCTCGCCCGCGATGTCGCCCATCCGCTCGTCGGGCGCCACGATCTCCACGTTGACGATCGGCTCGAGCACGATCGGCCGCGCCTTGGCGAGAGCGTCGAGGAACGCCTTGCGGCCGGCCGACATGAATGCGACGTCCTTCGAGTCCACCGGGTGGCTCTTGCCGTCGTACACCGTCACGCGCACGTCCTGCAGCGGATAGCCGGCGACGAAGCCCGACTCGAGCACGTTGCGCACGCCTTTCTCGACCGACGGAATGAACTGGTTCGGGATCGCGCCGCCCTTCACCGCATCGACGAACTCGAAGCCCTTGCCTCGCGGCAGCGGCTCGATGCGCAGGAACACCTCGCCGAACTGGCCGGCACCGCCGGTCTGCTTCTTGTGCCGGCTGTGGCCTTCCGCCTTGGCCCCGATCGTCTCGCGGAACGGGATGGACGGCGGGCGCGTGTCGAGCTCGATCTTGTACTGCGACGACATTTTCTCCAGCACCGTCTTCAGGTGGATCTCGCCCAGGCCTCGCATCACCATCTCGTTCGCCTGCGCGTTGTGCTCCAGCCGAAAGCAGGGATCTTCCGCCATGATCTTGTGCAGCACGTCGGACACCTTTTGCTCGTCGCCGCGCTTCTTCGGCAACACCGCCAAGCCGAAGACGGAGGTCGGCAACTCGAGCGGCCTCGCGTGCACGTGCGCATCTTCCGCCGAGTCGTGCAGGATGTGGTCGAACTGGATCTCGTCGACCTTGGCGATGGCGCAGATGTCGCCGGGGATCGCCTCGGTCACCTCGGTTTGCGTCTTGCCGCGCAGCATGTAGAGATGGCCGGGCTTGATCGGCTTGCGGCCTTCGCCGATATAGAGCGGCATGTTGGGTGTCATGCGTCCCTGGTGCACACGGAACACCGCGATGCGGCCGATATACGGGTCGATTTCGATCTTGAAGACGTGAGCGAGTGCGTGCTTGCCGGGATCGGGGATCGGAGTCAACTCCTTAGCCTCGCCGCCGCCGGCGGGAATGCTGGTATAGACGGGCGGGTTGCCCTCCGTCGGGTTCGGCAGCAGCTTGACGATCACTTCGAGCAGCTCGGCGATTCCGGCGCCCGTCTTCGCGGAGGTGAAGAGAACGGGGACGAGGTGGCCTTCGCGCAGGGCGCGCTCGAGCGGCTCGTGCAGCTCTTCCGGCGTGACTTCGCCTTTCTCGAGGTACTTCTCCATCAGCTTCTCGTCGACCTCGACCACCTGATCGATGAGCTTGCGGTGCGCTTGCTCCACCGACGAAAAGTCGGCGTCGCCCGAGGGCGCGAAGAAGCAGTCGGAGACTTTCGAGCGGTTCGAAGCCGGCAAGTTGAGCGGCAGGCACTCCTTGCCGAACGCCTGCTGGATGCGCTCGAGCAGCGCTTCGAGGTCGACGTTGTCAGCATCGATCTTGTTCACGACCACGATGCGGTCAAGGCCGCGCTTCTGTGCCCACTGCATGAAGCGGCTCGTCATCATCTCGAGGCCGTTCTGCGCATTGATCACGATGGCAGCGGTCTCGACCGCGGCGAGCGCGGGAAGCGCGTGACCCATGAAGTCGGGGTAGCCGGGACTATCGAGCAGGTGGATACGGGTGGCCTCGTCCTCCACCTTCGCCTCGAAGGTGGCGATAGCCAACTTTAGCGAGTGCTGAAGCTGCTTCTCTAAGGGGGTGTAGTCGCAAACGGTAGTGCCGCGCTCGACACTGCCCAGGGCGGGCACGGCGCCCGCCTTTGCAAGCAGTGCTTCGGCCAGGCTGGTCTTGCCGCTGCCCGCCTGGCCGACGAGCGCGAGGGTCCTGATGCGCTTGATCGAATTTGCCACGGAGTCCTCCTCGCCCCCTCTTTATAGCAAGAGCGGTTTTCGGCGGATAGCGCCGGGCAAAAACTCAGGACAAAGCGCTACTTAGCGCAGACCTGCGCGCAGGCTTTAGCCCTATTTTTTTTGGTCGGGCTTTTTCTCGAGGAGCTGGCTACGCGGCTTGAGGGTGTCGTCGAGCTTCGACTTCGGGATGAGAAGCACGTGGTCCGCAAGAAGCTTCTCGCGCGCCTGGCGCTCGCGCAACTTCTTGATTCGTTCGTCGTTCTCCGGCCCCTGCACGGAGCCTGACGAGGTGAAGCGAACGAAATAGCTGTCCCCTTCGAGACGCCCGACCTTGATGTCGTACACCAGGCCGTCGAAGGTGGTGGCATGGAGCACGGTAGGCTTGTCCAGCCCGGTGTCCTTCGCGTCATCGGGGGCCACGTCGGCGAGCTCGAGGAGCGAAAGCGAATACGTTGCCGCATTGGCGTTGCCGGTGTTCAGCTTCTCGCCTGCCTTGAGCGGCGTGAGCTTCCAGTCGGCGTTGTCGCCCGAGCGCTCCAGCTTCCACGCCTCGCCGTCGGCCGGCTGTAGCTCGAGCGTCTTCACTTTTTCCACCTGGAACGATGCGCGGTCGATCCAGTCGGCGCTTTTCGCGCTGGCCTGCGTGAGCGGATCCGAGATGGTGTAGACGGTCGCGGCTTCGGCGGGAAGCGAGACAAAGCGGCCGTCAGCGGCGGCCTTCTCCGGATTCTCGACTTCGCGCTTGAAGTACTTTTTGCCCACCGTCAGCTTGCCGAGCGATTTTCCATCGGCGCCGGCGAATTCGACCTGGGTGCCGCTGGCGTCGACGTTGAGTCGCGCCCGGTCCTTCTCGCCGATCGGCTCGGATTGGCCGACCTTCAGCTGCAGCACCTTGAGCACCAGGTCGCGCACCTTCGCTACATCGGCGGGAAAGTTGCGGCGCTCGGCGATCACCCAGCCGTCTTCCCTGCGCACGAGTGTCAGCGCCCGCTTGGGCTCGACGATTTTGATCGAGGCGATGTCGGACGCCTTCAGCTCCGGCATCAGCGGCTTGCCGAGAGCGGCGACGTTGCTGGGGCGCTCGCTCTTCTGCTGGTACTGGAAGAGGAGCGCGCCGCCGCCAAGGATGGCGAGCAGCACGACGAGCACGAGGACGGCGCGCGCGTTCATCGCGCGACGGTCCTTCGGCGCCGGATGAGCGCGATGGCGAGGCCGATGAGCGCGACGAGGATCGGCATCAGCGCAATGTTCACCACCTTGGTGAAGAACACCAGGCTCTCGGCATCCTGCCGCAGGGTCTTGCGGACTTCCTTCAGCTCGAGGCGAGTTTCGGCGACCCGCTTGCGGAAACGGTCGAGCTCGGCTTGCTGGTCGGGCGTCAGGATCTGCGCATTCTTGCCGGCGCCGCCTTGTGCTTTCTGCAGCTCCTGAAGCTTGGCGTTCGTTTTCTGCAGCTCGTCCTCGAGCGCCTGGATCTTGCCGAAATACTGCTTCTGCGCATCGGCCTCGAGCTCGCGCACCACGGTGAGCGGCCGGAACGACGAGGTGCGGCTGCGAAGCGAGATGAGGTCGTTGCCGGAGGCGAACTGCTCGACCATGCCAAGGGCTAGAGCGAGGTTGCCGTTCGAAGGCACGACGATCTTGCGGCCGAAGATCTCCTGGATGTCGACCGCCGCGCCGTCGGCCAGCATGTCGACGTCGGCGACGAGGATCACCGAGTTGTCGTTGCCGCTCTCGCGCAACGCCGGCGTGTTGGGCAGCGGCTTGTCTTTTTCCCTGAGACCTTCCGGGAACGCGGTCTTGAACTTGCCCGTGAGCCTCACCGCAAGCGGCATCGCCTTGCCGCTCGGCTTGAAGGCGCGCGTCGCCTCGTCGCCCGACTTGGTGGCGTTCGCGTTGTCGACGAGCATCGAGTTCGGCGAGCTGCGCACGAGCTCGGTCACCTTCAGGCCGTCCACCGCCTTCACGTTGAACGCGCCGCCGAAGGCATAGAGCAGGGTCTCGATCGAGCCGGTGACGACGTCGTCGCGCGAGAAGGCGGTACGGTTGAGCGAAAGCACGGTCGGCGTGTACCGCGCACCGCCGCCCGAGCCGAACACGACGTCGGAGATGACTTTGTTCGCGTCGAACTCGATACCCCAGGCCTTGAAGAGGGTGGGCAAAGTGGAGCTCGACGGCATTGGCGGCACGCCCGGCATGGTCGGCTGCTGGTCGAAGTACGAGTACGGATCGACGAATGCGATGAGCTTGCCGCCGCGCATCACGAATTGGTCGAGGGCGTACTCCTGCTCGGGCTGGAAGTCTTTCGGATGGATCAGGAGAAGGACGTTGATGTCCTTGTCGATCTCCTTCGCCGTGACCGGGATGTCCTTCACGTCGAACTGGCTCTTCAGCTCGTTCGCCAGCACCCAGGGCTCGGAGCTCTGGCGCGTGAACGGATTGAACTTCTCGCCGAGCACCGGCAGGCCGGCCATCAGGCCGATCTTCGCCCGCTCGGTGGTGCCGACGCGCGAGATGGCGCGCACCAGGTCGTACTCGAGGAGCCGCTCGCGCTGCGGCGAGATCGCCGGAAGCGTCTGCTTGCGGTCGAGCTGCGTGATGGTGGCGCCGAGATAGAACTGCTCGCCGTTGACGAGCTGCTGCGGCTCGATGCCGTCGAGCTGGGCGGCGTCTTCCTCTTCCGAGTCGGGCCGGGGGTTGTAGCGCTCGATGATGAGATTCGAGCCGGCCGCGGACTTGAACTCGCGCACCAGGTCCTCGACGCGCTGCGCGAAGCTACGCAGCTGCACCGGCACGCTCTCGCCCTGCGAGACGTACAGCTTGATCTTGAGCGGGGACTGGAGGTTGCGCAGCACCTTCTTCGTGCCGTCGGACAGCGTATAGATCTTGCCGTCGGTGAGATCGACACGCACCGGCGCGCGCGAGAGGAGGAAGTTGACGGCGACCAGGATGAGCGCCAGCGCGACGAGCCCGATGGCGGAATAAAGGAGGTGTTCGTACTTTTTCATCAGCCGGCGCGGTGTCCGCGAATGATTACGCCCGTCGCGAAGAGGGCGAAGCCGATCAGCGACAGGAAGAAGACGAGATCCCGGATATCGATCACGCCGCGCTGGAAGCCGTCGAAGTGCGTCACGACCGAGAACGCGGCGACCGTATCGACGAGCGCGGGGCTCGCCCAGCGCGTCATCAGGTCCGTCACCGGGTTGAAGCCGGCGAGGATGAAGAAGAGGCAGATCACCACCGACAAAATGAACGCCACTACCTGGTTGCGCGTCACGGCCGAAGTCATGCAGGTAATCGCGAGGTAGGCGCCGGCGAGAAAGAGACTGCCGAGGTAACCCGCGAAAATGATGCCGTTATCCGGCTCGCCGAGGATATTCACGGTGATCACGGCCGGGAAGGTGAGGAGGAGCGCGACGGCGAGGAAGATCCAGCTCGCCAGAAACTTGGCGACGATCGCCTGCCAGGGCGCCACGGGAAGGGTGAGGAGAAGCTCGATGGTCCCCGACCGACGCTCCTCGGCCCACACGCGCATGCCGACCGCCGGCACGAGCACGAGGTAGACCCACGGATGCCAGCCGAAGAACGCGGCGAGACTCGCCTCGCCGCGCTCGAAGAAGTTGCCCGCGGTAAAGGTGAAGAAGCCGGTGAGGAGCAGGAAGATGACAAGGAACACGTACGCGACGGGGCTCGTGAAGTACGCATAGAGCTCGCGCTTGGTGATGGTCCAGATGGTCTTCACTTCTTCACCGTATCGGGCAGCGTGATGCGGCGGAACACTTCGTCGAGCTCGCCACGCTCGCTGTACATGCCTTCGACCGTCCAGCCGTACTGATTGACGAGCTCGACCACTTCCTGCGCGAGCTGCGGGCCTTTGCTCTTCTCCTTCGGGTAGATGCGGAAGGCGCCGTTCACCGGCTCGACGCGACCGAGGGTTTCCAGCCGTTCCTTCGTTGCACCGCGCGCCTGAAGCGTGACGGCGCCGGCGAGATCGGACATGGCGCGCAATTCTTCCGGCGTGCCGTTGGCCACGATACGGCCGCGGTCGATGATGATCGCGCGCGTGCAGGCGGCGTCCACTTCCTCGAGGATGTGGGTGGAGAAGATGATCGCCTTGTTCGCGCCGAGCTCGCGGATCAGCTTCCTCACCTCGTACTTCTGGTTGGGATCGAGGCCGTCGGTCGGCTCGTCCATGATGAGGACGTCGGGGTCGTGGATCAGCGCCTGCGCGAGGCAGGTGCGGTGCTTGTAGCCCTTCGACAGCGTGTCGATCGATTGGTGCAGCACGCTCTGCAGAAAGCAGAGCTCGATCACGTGGCTCACGGCCTTCTTGCGCGCTGACCCGCTCAGCCCGCGCAGCTCGGCGACGAAGTCGAGGAAGCTCGCCACCGTCATGTCGGGGTACGAGGCGGCATTCTCCGGCAGGTAGCCGATCAACCGCTTCGCCTCGATCGGCGACTCCGCCACGTCGAAGGTGCCGACGGTGATCTTGCCGGCGGTCGGCGGCATGAAGCCGGTGATCATGCGCATGGTGGTGGACTTGCCGGCGCCATTGGGGCCGAGGAAGCCGAGCACCTCGCCGCGCTCCACGCTGAAGGAGATGCCGTCGACGGCCCGCTTCGGGCCGAAAGCTTTCACCAGATTGTCGATCTTGATCATCGGAACTGCAGGACTTACGAGCTGCAGGCTTAAAATTCGAGGGGCGATTCTCGCACAAGCCGAAGGGCAAAAATTATGTCGATGTCAGGAAGGTTTCTCGCCGCACTGGTTCTCGGCGCGGCGCTGCTGCCGCTGCACGCGCAGAACTACCCCGCCAAGCCGGTGCACGTCATCGTACCTTTCGCGCCGGGCGGCGGCTCCGACTTCATCGGCCGCTTCATCGCGCAGCGCCTGTCGGACTCGTGGGGGAAGTCGGTGATCGTCGAGAACAAGCCGGGCGCGGGCGGCATGCTCGGCGTCGAGCAGGGCGTTAAAGCCGCGCCCGACGGCTATACGTTGATCCTCATCGCCTCGAGCTACACCGTCAATCCGTCGATCTACAAGCTCAAGTTCGACCCGGTGGCGGACATCACGCCGATCATCCAGCTCTCGCAGGGGCCGCTGCTGGTCGTCGTCAAGCCGTCGCTGCCGGTAAAGAACATAAAGGAGCTCATCGCGCTCGCGAAATCGAAGCCGGGACAGGTGAACTTCGCTTCCTCCGGCCAGGGCAGCGTGATCCATCTTGCGACCGAGCTCTTCGACAGCATGGCGGGGGTCAAGATGAACCACATCCCGTACAAGGGGACCGGGCCCGCTCTCACCGACACGATCGGCGGCCAGACCGATGTCTTCTTCAGCAGCACGGCCACCGCCATGCCGCAGGTCCAGGCCGGCAAGCTGCGCGCGCTCGCGGTGACGACGGCGAAGCGCATCCCGGCGCTGCCCGAGGTGCCGACCATCGCCGAGTCCGGCGTTCCCGGCTACGACGTCGTTCTATGGCACGGTCTCATCGGGCCGAAAGGCATGCCGAAAGAGATCGTCGAGCGGGTGAACGCCGAGGCGACCAAGGCGCTGAAGCTAAAGGAGACCGCCGCGCAGCTGCAAAACGACGGCGTGGCCCCTGCCGGCGGCTCGGCTGCCCAATTCGCCGAGACGATAAGGAAAGAGATCGGCATGTGGCGCAAGGTCGTGGCTGACGCTGGCGTCAAAGTCGAATAAGACCAAGGTCCGATTGCCGCCGGCGCACCGGCGCAGCGACACTGTTGGCATGAAAACCACCGTCCTTGCCGCCGCCATGGCCGCGGCATTCGCTTCGCCGGCAGCGCTCGCGCAGTTCAAGCCGGTGCCCGGTTTCGAATGGAACGTATACGGGCGCGTGTACCTCACCGCCGAGTCGGTGAAGTCGGACGGCGGCACGGCGCCGCTCTCGTCGCGTTCCCGCATCTCCGACAATTCGTCGCTCCTCGGCGTGCGCGCGGAGAAGGCGCTGAGCGGCAGCCTCAAAGGCTGGGCCCAGCTCGAGACCGGCTTCAAGGCCGACGATACGACCGGCGGCACCAACTCCTTCGCCACGCGCAATAGCGGCGTCGGCCTCATGGGCGACTTCGGTAACGTGTTTCTCGGCCGGTGGGACACGCCGTTCAAGATAAGCCAGCTTCTTTCGGTCGATCCGTTCGGCGATCTGACGATCGCCTCGCCCTCCGGCATTGCCCTGCGCCAGCTCGCGTTCGATAACCGTGCGAGCAACATCGTCCAGTACTGGTCGCCGAGCTTCAGCGGGCTCATGGCGCGCCTCGCCGTTACGAGCAATGAGCAAAAAAGCGATGCCGCGGCGGCGCCCGGCACGGCCGCAGGGGCGAATCCGCGGCTCTATGGCGGCTCGCTCGAATGGACCAGCGGCCCGTTCTACGTCTCCTACGGCTACGAGAAGCACAAGGACTCGATTGCCAACGTGACGCCGACCCAGGGCGTCGACGAGACGGGCAACGGCATCGCGGCAAAGTACACGATGGGCTGGGCCCAGCTATCCGGTCAGTTCGGGCACTACACGCGAACCGGCAGCGAGACGCAGAAGTCGGGCATGCTCAACCTGGTGGGAACCTTCGGCATTCACCAGGGCATCGCGTCGTACCGACGCTCGTCGGGCGGTGATGTACTGGGCGCCGACCAAGCGAAGTGCGACGGCTGGGCGCTGGCCTATAAATATCTGTTTGATCGAAACCTCGACTTCATCGCCGAGTACGTTCAGGTGAACAACAAGACCGGCGGCCTATGCGACTTCGGCCAGAACGGCGTCGGCGCCACGGCTACCGCCGGCGGCGGCGACCCGAAAGGGGTCGCGGCTGGGTTGCGCTACACCTTCTAGGGCGCTAGCCGCGCTCATCCTTGCGCTCGCCGGCGGCGCGGCGCTCGCGCAGGACATGGAGGCGCGAGTGAAGGCGCTCGAGGCCAAGGTCGAAGATCTGCAAAAGCGCGTGGACGTGCTCGAGGGCCGTGCGCCGGCTGCCGTAACCGGACCGGCGCCCGAAACGTGTCCGGGCGCGGAGCGCCTGCGCACCAGCATGACGGAAGCCGAGGTGCGTTCGGTGCTCGGCCCGCCGGCGAAAGTCGAGGCCACCCCGCTGCAGATGCGCTGGCGCTACCCTTGCGGCACGGCGTACTTCGACGCCGACACGCGGCGCTTCAGAGGCTACGAACCGATTTCGCG
>Ga0170475_111004664_pt1 | contig 10985 bp, 9 predicted proteins | sample Soicark_Litter_5_FD_111474 | JGI IMG/M metagenome (GOLD analysis project Ga0170475, IMG submission 111474) | Avena fatua rhizosphere microbial communities from Hopland, California, USA. Combined Assembly of 48 SPs | reverse complement strand
CCTGGCCCTGGCAGCCCGTTGCCGCCGTAGCGCCCGGCACGCCGACCCGGCTGGATTCGAATTTGCGATGGCGGCCTCGCGCGTCTGCCGGGGGGACAGATCAAGCAGGCACGGCAAGCGCCAACGACAGTACATGCCACCTTCGTGAGCTGGTTTCGCTATTTACCTCTGCATGGCAAGCCCTGCGCAATAGCCGACTCCAATAAACCCGCCGAATCGAAAGCCCCGCTTTTATGATCGAGCTAGCAAACGCAACCGACAATACGCCCGCGCGCCTGCGCGAAATCCCCTACAACTACACCTCGTTTTCCGACGGGGAAATTGTCACGCGCATCCTGGGAGCTTCCTCCTGGGCGACACTGGACAAGTTGCGTGGCGAGCGCAAGACCGGCCGATCTGCAAGAATGCTATTCGAGGTGTTGGGCGATATCTGGGTCGTACAGCGCAACCCCTACCTGCAAGACGACCTGATGGAAAACCCGAAGCGCCTCGACCTGCTGGTCGGCGCCATGCAGCATCGCCTCGGTGAAATCGAAAGCCGGCGCGGCGACAACGTGCAGGTGGGTGAGCTATTGGCGCGCGCCAGGCAGGTGGTCGCCGCCTTTGAATCCTCGTTCCGCGAAACCCTGGAGCTGCGCAAGACCATCCTGCGCCGCATGTCCGGCCTCACGCGGCGCGACAATATCTGCTTCGACGGCCTGGCGCGCGTCAGCCATGTCACCGACGCCACCGACTGGCGCGTCGAGTACCCCTTCGTCGTGCTCAACCCGGATACGGAAGAAGAGATCGCGGCGCTGGTGAAAGCCTGCATCGAGCTGGGCCTGACCATCATCCCGCGTGGCGGCGGCACCGGCTATACAGGCGGCGCCGTGCCGCTCACCCCGATGTCGGCGGTGATCAACACGGAAAAGCTGGATCGGCATAATGGCGTCGAGTTCATTGAGCTGCCCGGCGTAGAGGGCAAAGTCGGCACCATTCAGTGCGGCGCCGGCGTCGTCACCAAGCGCGTCATGGAAGCGGCCGAAGCGGCTGGCCTGGTGTTTGCCGTGGACCCGACCTCCGCCGAAGCCTCGTGCATAGGCGGCAACGTCGCCATGAACGCCGGCGGCAAGAAGGCCGTGCTGTGGGGCACGGCGCTGGACAACCTCGCCTCCTGGAAGATGGTCGACCCGGACGGCAACTGGATGTTCATCGAGCGCTTGGGCCATAACCGCAGCAAGATCCACGATGCGGAAATGGCCACTTTCCGCGTGCGTCGTCTGCAGCCGGACGGCAAGACGCTGATCTCGGAAGAGACGCTGAACATCCCCGGCCCGCAGTTCCGTAAGGTGGGGCTCGGCAAGGACGTTACCGATAAATTCCTGGCCGGCCTGCCCGGCGTGCAGAAGGAAGGCTGCGACGGCATCATCACCTCGGCGCGCTTCATCCTGCACCGCATGCCCAAGCATGTGCGCACCGTCTGCCTGGAATTCTTCGGCACGGTGGCCAATGCCACGCCGGCCATCGTCGAGATCAAGGATTATCTCGATCAGCATGCGCACGCTATCCTGGCCGGGCTGGAACATCTGGACTGGCGCTACGTGCGCGCCGTCGGCTATGCCACCAAGGCCAAGTCGCGCGGCCGACCGAAGATGGTGCTGATCGCCGACATCGTTTCCGATGACGAAAATGCCGTCGGCGAAGCCGCCAGCCACGTGGTGCGCCTCGCCAATGCCCGCAGCGGCGAAGGCTTCATCGCCGTCAGCGCCGAAGCGCGCAAGAAATTCTGGCTGGACCGCTCGCGCACGGCGGCCATCGCCCGCCACACCAACGCCTTCAAGATCAACGAAGACGTGGTGATCCCGCTGTCGCGCCTGGGTGACTACTCGGATGCCATCGAGCGTATCAATATCGAGCTGTCCACCCACAACAAGCTGGCCCTGCTCGACAAGCTGGACGACTTCTTCGTCAAGGGCAAGATCGCGCTGGCGCCGGGCGAGGATTCCGTCAGCCACGACGAACTGATCAGCGACCGCCGCGACGCAGCGCTCTCCGTGGTGCGCACCGCTCGCGGCCGCTGGCAGTGGCTGCTTAACCATCTCGATGATGCTTTCGAGCTGTATACCTCCGCTTATCCGGATGCGCCGCTGGATGCCTCGGCCGATGCCGAAGCGCCGCAAAGCGTATTCCACGCCATGCGCGACTTCCGCCTGCGCGTATCGTGGAAGCGGGAAGTGCAGGCCGACCTGGAAGCACTGTTCTCCGGCGCCGCCGATGCGCCGGTACGCGCGGCAATCAACGCCATCCACCAGAAAACGCTGAAGGGCCGCGTCTTCGTCGCCCTGCACATGCATGCCGGCGACGGCAATGTGCATACCAACATCCCCGTCAATTCCGACGACTACGAGATGCTGAAGGCGGCGCACAAAGCGGTGGACCGCATCATGCAGGTCGCCCGCAATCTGAACGGCGTGATATCCGGCGAACACGGCATCGGCATCACCAAGCTGGAATACCTGACCGACGCGGAAATCGCCCCCTTCGTCGCCTACAAGCAGAAGGTTGACCCGAACGGCCATTTCAACAAGGGCAAGCTGTTGCCCGGCGCCGACCTGCGCAATGCCTACACGCCGTCCTTCAACCTGCTGGGCGCGGAATCGCTGATCCTCGAGCAATCGGATATCGGTGCGATCTCCGACAGCATCAAGGACTGCCTGCGTTGCGGCAAGTGCAAGCCGGTGTGCGCCACCCACGTGCCGCGCGCCAACCTGCTCTATTCACCGCGCAACAAGATCCTCGGCGTCGGCCTGCTCACGGAAGCCTTCCTGTATGAAGAGCAGACGCGGCGCGGCGTCAGCCTCAAGCATTTCGAGGAACTGGGCGACGTGGCCGACCATTGCACGGTCTGCCACAAATGCCTGAACCCCTGCCCGGTCGATATCGACTTCGGCGACGTATCGATTGCCATGCGCAATTTCCTGCGCAAGACCGGTCGCCGCAAGTTCAACCCCGGCACGGCAGCGGCAATGGCCTTCCTGAACACCAAGGACCCGACCTCGATCAAGCTGCTGCGCGGCGGCATGATGCGCTTCGGCTACAAGGCACAGCGCTTCGGCCACGAAGTGCTGAAAACCTTCGCCAAAGCGCAGACGGCAGCCCCACCCGCCACCGTCGGCAAGCCGGATGTGAAGACGCAGATCATCCACTTCATCAACAAGAAGATGCCCGGCAACCTGCCCAAGAAAACGGCACGCGCCCTGCTGGACGTGGAAGACAGCGACATCGTGCCGGTGATCCGCAACCCCAAGATCGCCGCCGAGGATTCGGAAGCCGTGTTCTACTTCCCCGGCTGCGGCTCGGAACGCCTGTTCTCGCAGGTCGGCCTCGCCACGCAGGCCATGCTCTGGCATGTCGGCACCACCACCGTGCTGCCGCCCGGCTACCTGTGCTGCGGCTACCCGCAAACCGCCTCCGGCTTCAAGGACAAGGGCGACGCCATCACCACCGACAACCGCGTGCTGTTCCACCGCGTGGCGAATACCCTCAACTACCTGGACATCAAGACCGTCATCGTCTCCTGCGGCACCTGCATGGACCAGCTCATGAAATACCAGTTCGAGCAGATCTTCCCCGGCTGCCGCCTGCTGGACATCCACGAGTACCTGCTGGAGAAGGGCGTGAAACTGCAGGGCGTAGAAGGCACGCGCTACATGTACCACGACCCCTGCCACACGCCGATCAAGACCATGAGCCCCGTCAAACTGGCCACGGCACTGATGGGCAGCGATGTGCAGCAGAACGAACGCTGCTGCGGCGAAAGCGGCACGCTGGCAGCGACGCGGGCAGATATCTCCACCCAGGTGCGCTACCGCAAGGAAGAAGAAATGCGCAAGGGAGCGGACAAGCTGCGCGTGGAATCCGGGGCGGATACCAAGGTGAAGATTTTGACGTCGTGCCCGTCTTGCCTGCAGGGCTTGAGCCGCTATGATGATGATAGCGGGACGACTGCTGATTATATCGTCGTTGAGATTGCCAAGCATTTGCTTGGGGAGAACTGGATGCCGGGGTATGTTGAGGCGGCGCGGAATGGGGGGATTGAGAGGGTGTTGTTGTAGGCCCGTATTTCGTAATTGCTAGGACCATGCGGCCCGATATGCTCGGGCCGCATGTCATTCAAATCGAACCAGGGATGATCTTCCTTGCCAGAAATGCTTCGCGATTCTTGAAATACCGCATATTCAGTAGCCACCCTTTACCACAATGACCGCAAGCCCGTCTCTCGCCGGAGGGGCCTATGCACTGAGAGCCACACCAATCTTCCGGCACAGTCGTTGATGTCTGCTCGTCAACAAACCCACATTCCAGGCAAATCCATACAAATGGAAAGCAATTTGGATGATCCGCTTCCATTAGCGCGACAAATTGCTTGGCGAGGCTTATCGTAAACTCGTCCAGATTTTCGAGCGTTAACCCCTCACTGAAAACATGGCGAGGCATAATCACCTGTCGGAATTTATCTATATCCACAAGAAGATCAAACCAGATGCAAAAAATATATATTTCCTCCTCGATCCAATACTGGCTTAACGTCTCCCGCCACACATCCAACGCCACTTCTCCCGCCACTATATCTGAACAGATTCGCTTAATATAATTCTCAAAATAGATTTCAGGGTCGGGAACCAAGTTCAAACCAAGCCGAGCCGCACATAGCTGGAAATAGTTCTCGACTTCGACATGATCCAATTCTGCGTCTAGTGATAGGCCGGCTAAAAATGTGGCCTCAGGAAAATCATACCCAGACTCAAGCAGCCCTACAGCCCAAGTAGTATAGTCTCTGGAGGCCAGCCGACCTTGGGCCCTTTTGTACAGAAACGCTGAGCTGCTCATCGCATTATACCCTTCGCTAGCTTCTCAACCCAAACACAGCCCGCGTAGGGCGTAATAAGCGCAGCGCATTACGCCGCATGGTTATGCCGCCCGAAGACGCCCCATCAATTAGGCATGCCCATTGGGAAGGCGCGCGGAATGGGCTTGGGTATCTGGCGTAATTATTGAGTGAATACTCCACCATACCAGACGGCGCAATGCGCTGCGCTTATTGACGCCCTACGCAAGCACACCGCATTCGCACGCCCCGTATTTTCACCGTGTACGCCGCACTCGGTTTTGAGATAGTAGAGGCGGAGTCGAATATCGATGTGCTGGCGATGCAGCGCGAGCTATCGTAGCAAGTCCGCAAACCCGCCCAGCCACGCGCCGCACAACCCACGTAGGGCGCAATAAGCGCAGCGCATTGCGCCGCATGGTTATGCCTGCCGAAGACGCCCCATTCGATTTGGCATATCCATGGGGAAGACACGCGGGCCAGGCTTGGGCGTGTAATCATTGAGTGAATACTCCACCATACCATACGGCGCAATGCGCTGCGCTTATTGACGCCCTACGCAAGCACGCCGCATTCGCGCGCCCCGTATTTATCAGGCCCGCGCGCCTGCCACTTCACTGTTGTGCAGCACGCTTCTCCGGCTCCTCCGCCACCAGCTTGAAACTACGCCCATCGAACGCGTAATAGTACGTCCCATGGCCTTTTTCATTACGGCTGCCGCGCACGACGAGCAAGCGGCTTGCCGCCTGGTAAGACAGCGGCTCCGTGACTTCCAGGGGCCAATCCGATACTGTGAACGGCAGTTTATACACTGCGCCCGTATGCGTATCGATGGCTGCCGCCATGACACAGCCTGCACCACAGCCCCAATTGGCCAGGATATAGTGCCCCGCAAAGTCCGGCGCCTGCCGGGAAGCTTCCCGCAATTGGGTCTGGTAGCGCCGGCTTTCGGCATCGGCCAGCTTCAACCGTACTGGCTTGCTGGCGGCCTCGGGAGAGGCCGGGTAGTCCGCAAAGTCCGGCGCAGCCGCCGACACCTGGGCTACGCTCAGCAGCAGAAGAGCATGAAACAAGATCAATGAAGCACGCATAGTTTCTCAATACCAGTGATGTTTTTCCCAGAAGATGCGCGCTGCACTTGCAGTGTGGTAGCGACCCATAATGTAGTGTATGCCGCCCTGGCATTCCTCGACCGCGTTGCCAAAGGATTTTTCACCGTTCGGGTTCAGGGAATATTGCGCATGCAGTAGCTGGAACAGGCCGCGGGCAGTGGACTTGCCGTTACGAACATTGACCACGCCGGCGGATTCCTGCGCCATGATCCACAGCAAATCGTTGAACTCCGCTGGCGAAACCCCTTCCAGTTGCATGGCTTCGCGCAATGCCGCTTGCGAACCGGGCGGAACGATGCCGGGCGCCTTGGCTTTCCATTCAGGCTTGGCCCCTTTGACTGGACGGTGGCTATGTAGATGTTTGGCTGCCATTCATTCCTACCCTCAAAAAATTTATAAAGATATCCATGCAATTGACAGGATGGGCAGATATCCCTGCTTCGGGGCCAACCGCATCAATGCACGAAGCGGAATTATGCTCTTGTTTTCTAAAAATACAAATTAGCAAATGCTAATGACATGGCAAAACTCACGACATCATCGTCAGGCCCATCCTGCCGTCGCAATGCCTTATTTCGTCGGCAGATCCATCATTGCCCCCAACAATTGCCCAGCCCGCCGCGCATTCATTTCATAAAGGCAAGCGAAGCGCCGCATATCCAGCGCATTGCCGATGGCGCCGCCGCCCAGCGCCGTGTTGAATGCGCATTGCGCCTCGCGGTACTTGGCAAATGCCTTGCCGGACGCATCCAGCTTAGCCTTGGCGGCGGCAACATACTTTGCGTCCTCGTCCCACTTGCCCAGTGCTGCCAGCGCCTTTTCCTCTGCTTGTTTGAGGTCGGTGGCACTGTCGGCTGCCCGCCTGGCAAGACAGGCGCGCATATCGGCTTGCGAGCCGTCGCTGCATGCTTCGCGCACGCTGCGCTCGTCCAGGATATCCGCCGCCCAGGCCGGGCCGGTGAGGCAGCCCAGCGCCAGCACCCAAGTCATGGATTTTATTGGGGACATGTAGCGAGCTTTCCCTGGCGCACCAGGTTCAGTACGTAATCCAGCTTTTTGGCGTAATTCGGGTCGCCGCCGCCGTTGTAGCGCTGGGCTACCTGGCCAGTGGTGATGGCACGCCAGCCGACGATCACCAGTTTGACGGCAGCCTTTTTGTAGAGCAGTTTGTCGCCGGCGCGGATTGCACTGGCTTTTGGATTCATATCCCTGAGGATCTGCACTGTAGTGCCGTTTGTCTTGGCGACACGGTCCAGGCTGTCGTGGGCTTTGACGATGGCTTGATATTCCTGGGTATCGTCGTCCATCACCGTCCGATAATCAAAGATGGCCATGCGCATCAACAGGTAACCGATGCCGGCGCGGATGTTGTAGCCGGGTACTGTTCTGGCTGCGCCTACGGACAGGCGATCTTTCACATTTGGCGGCAAAATCTGGTCGCCGCCCTCTTTGCCGGACAGCAGCGACGTCAGCCCTGGATCACCCTGCACGCCTATCTGCATGGGCTTGCTTTTCCATTCACGATTGACGGCGCCCGTTTCCGTCCACAGCATGGCCTTGATGAGCTGCCAGTCGACCGGAATGTAGCCTGGCGTGGTGGCCAAATGCCGATTGAAATCACCAACGGCAGATTGAATCTCACAGTCGTAGATATCCCAATTGGCATCGCCGACTGCCTTGTCGAGACCACCCTGCCATTTTTCATAACCTGTTTTTTGGGGTATTGGATTTGCCATGTCAGGCCCTGTGGAGTGGAGGAAAATAGCGGGCTGCGCGCGGCGGCAGTGCAAGGCGCCTTTGACAGGGAATTTTCGGTAACAAACACCCTGTCAAAAGCGCCCGGCACGGTAAGCGGGGCGCCAGCAGCCATCAAAAATATGACTTTGACATAAAAAATTCGGCAAGGGAAGTAGCAGACCCGCCATGCGCCATAATCGCACTGCGCTGTTGGTGTCGCCGGTCAGTAGCCTTCAAATGCCGGCAGGCTCGCCAGATAGGCTTCGCTGCAGCCTGCCAGATAGGCATATTGATCGTCGATCTTGCGGGCGACGACCAGGCGCTGCAGGAAGGAATTCACGATGGCGGCGAAGATGAGCACGCCCCCCAGCCAGCCAAACAGCGTATTGCCGTCGTGCATGGCACCGGCAGCCAGGCTACCGAGCCCTGCGAACAGCAGGCCCCAGCACAGCAATAGGCCGTTGCGCCGTTTGCGGGCATGCAGCTCGCACAGCGCCGGCCTGATCTTGACCGTCTTGCGCACGATAAGAGCGACGATGGCATAGAGAATGAGATTGATCAGGATCAGCCCGTAAACGCCGGGGTGATGCCAATAAACTTTGCGCTGCTTGACCACGCCGTCAACATGCGCATTACACTTGATGCAACGGCAAGGCAAATCGCGCCCGACCGGGATGACGGCCTGCCGGCCTTTGCGCCAGGCAGTACCGTCGCGGTGCCCGGTGTCGAATACTGCTTTGCTGGGTGCGTAAGGATTGATGCTCATGATTTGTCGTATTCTTTTGGCATGATCGATTTTAAGCGTATGGCATGCGGCGCGTCCAGTCGACTTTCCCCAGCGCCATGCTGCTTAGGCGGATTGATCGCCGTCAGCGGCCCTTTATCAGCAAATGCTTGAATAGCTTGCGTTTAAAGGTCAAAATGCCATTGTAATAACCAGGAGAAACTGTGACTACCCCTAACTGCCCCCTCTGCGATGCCCCAGGCGGCGAACTGATCTGGCAAATGCCGCTGCTGCGTATCGTGCTGGTGGCGGACGCGGATTACCCAGGCTTTTGCCGGGTGATACTCAACCGCCATGTGGCGGAAATGACCGATCTGCCGGCCGAGGAGCGCAATTACCTGATGGAGGTGGTGTACGCAGTGGAAACGGTACTGCGCCGCGAATTTACGCCGCATAAAATAAACCTGGCCAGCCTCGGCAATGTCGTGCCGCATGTGCACTGGCATGTCATTCCCCGCTGGCAGGACGACAAGCACTACCCGAATCCCATTTGGGGCGAGGCGCAACGTGTTGCCGCGCCGCGTCAGATTGACGTTAACCGCTTAAAAGCGGCATTGGCGTCGGCTATGCTGATGATGGAGCCCCCGCGTCAGCCCGCCAAGCCGTAGAATCATTGATGAAAAGTACACCGGCCATGGCCGTTGGCACATGAACTCAGAACCCAGGAATTCGCACCATGCCTTTTGACCTCGCCCTGCCGCTGCCGGATGTATCGCAGTCACCGGACTTCGCTGATGCGCGAGGCTTCAAGGATTGGCTGAAGCTTGTGCCGATGATCAATGTGCGCCAGGCGCATGAGGATGTGCTGGTCACGCTGGACAAGCTCAACAAGAGCCCGATCTTCCCGCTGGAGCGGGTGAAGATGCTGGAGCTGCTGCGCGACCCGGTGGCGCTGCTGCAGGAGGAAAACACCAAGCGCTACCTCGGCAAGCCCTTCCCCCTGGCGGACGTGGAAAATACCGTGTGGCGCGCCAATATCCGCATGTGGCTGGCCATGTCTATCGGCTACCGGCACTGTTGGCAGGCGGCATTGAATGACGATGCCAGTGTTGCCGACTACAAGGCGCTGTGCGGGCAGCGCGCGATACGCTATGCGGCCCTGGCCCTGCGCGAGCATCACTTTGCCTACCGTACCATTCCTATCGCGCGCTGGGAGGATATCTACAAGCTGTACAACGTCGCGGTGACCGCCGGCGTGGCCGGCAAACTGGTCAAGGATAGCCTCAACCAGCAGACGGAGGTGTCGTCCTGCGACGCCGCCTTCCTGCAGGCGCTGCTGCTCAGCGCCAGCAACCCGGCCGGCATGTCCGTGCGGCAGATAGGCTGGACGGATCGCCTGCTCGATCGCTGGTCCAACCAGGCGGCGCTGCTGGAAACCCTGCCGGACAAGCACGACAAGGGCGTGCTGGCGATCAAGCTGGATGCACCGGGCAACCTGATCCGCATCGAGCCGCCGGAGCGCATGGACCAGTGGCGCTTCCTGGATATCGAGCCTATCGGCAAGAGCATCAAGAAACGCGTCAAATATCTGCGTGCCGGTGAATCCCCCGTACAACTGGGCTTGGGCGAAGAATATGCACCCGCCACGGCAGAAGCCTACCTGTTCGCTCTCTACCAGGAATGGTGCGACCTGCCGGTAGAGCGCAGCTCGCAGCGCCGCCCCGCCAAGGCGGATGTGCCGCCCACGCAGTTGGTAGCCAGCCTCAAAGACGTGCATACCGCCATCAACGGCAGAGTGTTTATGCAACCGGACGAGGCAATGGAGGTGCGCGGCCGCGCCATCATGGATTTCCAGTTGTATGGCGGGGTCGCACAGCACGCCGTGCAAGCGCCCAAGCCCAGCAAGGAAGAAGTCGCCGACTTTGAAAGCTGGCGCACGGATAACGAGAGCGTGCAGGGCATGAAGCTGACGCGCTACGAGCCCGGCCAGCGCCTGATACACAACCAGTTGCTGGCCGTGCGCTCACGCCCGGAGCAACCATGGATGTGCGGCTCGGTACGCTGGCTGAAAGAGGGCGTCAACGGCGAGATCGAGATCGGCGTGCGCATCCTCGCCGGCATCCCCACCGCCATCGCCGTGCGCGCCACCGGCGTCAACCACCACAGCCACCGCTTCTGCCCAGCCCTGCTGCTGCCAGCGATCCCGGCACTGAAAACCTCGGCATCGCTGGTGCTGCCCAGCGGCTGGTTCAAGCTCGGGCGCATGGTAGAGGTGTATTACGACGGCATGGTAAAGCGGGTAAAGCTGGAAGAGCTGGCGGAGCGGGGCAATGATTTCGAGCGGATAGTGTTTGTAGGGGATGTGTAGACGCGCAGGTCGCGCCTTACAAGTGGCGCTTATTTGGATCTAGTACCTCTGGATCTAGTGCTTAATTGCATAAATTAGCGATAGTATTTCGAAGCTGTGAACCATGAACTTCACGCTTCCGCCATCGAAATGGGGCCGCGCCGGGATTGTATGCCGCCACAAATTCCTCGATCGCCT
>Ga0170475_122408407_pt1 | contig 10986 bp, 5 predicted proteins | sample Soicark_Litter_5_FD_111474 | JGI IMG/M metagenome (GOLD analysis project Ga0170475, IMG submission 111474) | Avena fatua rhizosphere microbial communities from Hopland, California, USA. Combined Assembly of 48 SPs | reverse complement strand
TCCGATCTTTGAGCAAACGCGTGAGTGGCTAGCACACAATCCTTTGGAGAACTTCCTGCTGGTAATTGACGAGGCCCACTTGTACAGAGGCGCAGCCGGGGCCGAGGTGGCTCTGCTGGTGCGGCGCCTTCGTACGCGTCTAGGCATCCCCCCTGAGCGCCTCCAGGTGATTTGTACCAGCGCCAGCTTCAAGGATCCTGAATACGCCAGGCGCTTTGCCGCCCAGCTGTCGGGCAAGCGCACAGCGGACTTCGACACCGTGCGAGGTGAACTGCTGAAACGCACTCACGCGGCTGAAGGAAGCCAGATCGATGCCGACGCTCTCGCCGGGGTGGATCTGGCGCGCTTTTACGAGTCCGAGAGTGACGAGTTGCGGCTGACGGCCGTCGCCGACTTCATCAAGTATCGCGGTCTACAGAGCGGTTCAAACCTCGAAACAGCTTTGCACGGTGCGCTCGAGACGTTCGGCCCAATGGGCCTACTGATCAACGTCACGATGGAAGAAGCAAAGCCCGTCGATTCCTTGGGAGGGATCGTGTTTCCCGGTGTCGACGCGCAACTGGCGGCGAAGGCAGTGACCACGTTGATCGCGCTCGGAAGCATCGCGAGAAAAAGTCCGAGTCAGCCAGGGTTGCTGCCTTGCCGAGTGCATTCCTTTTACCGCGGATTGGCCGGGTTGTGGGTCTGCCTCGATCCGCAGTGCTCGGCGCTCCCAGTTCTCCAACGTGGAGGACCGGCTGGCAAGTTGTTCGCCCAACCTCGCGATCACTGTGACTGTGGTGCGCGAGTTCTCGAACTATTCACATGCCGGCATTGCGGCACCGCGTACGCTCGCGCCTACACCAGCGACGTCGATGATCCCGATTTCTTGTGGGGAGAATCGGGCGGCGCCTTCCGGACACTCGCCGGCCACGTGGAGCAGTTGGACCCGCTCGATCTACTTCTCGAGGAGCCTCTTATCTTCGACGCGGCCGAGCCGGCGGCGTACGACCTCCTGACGGGTCGCTTGAATCCTCAAACAATAGGTAAACGTAATCGCGTCGTTCACATTCGCAAGGAAAGAGCTATTGCTCCCGACGCTGATGGGGAGGTAGTTGACGGCAGTCGCGGGGAGTTCAGGCCTTGCGGCGTTTGCGGTGAGACGGCTGCCTTCGGTCGCACTTCGGTTCAGGACCATCAAACGAAGGGCGATCAGCCATTTCAGGCGCTCATCGCGAAGCAGATTCAGGTTCAACCGCCGAACGCAATTCCTGCGACGCGATTCGCTCCCCTCCGAGGCCGCAAAGTCCTCGTGTTCTCCGACTCTCGGCAGACTGCGGCCCGGCTCGCGCCGAATCTCCAGACCTACTCGACGCGTGACGCGCTTCGGCCGCTGATTCTGTTCGGATACAACCGCTTGACCACTGCCGCCCTCCTAGCGTCCCGACTCTCGCTTGAGGATTTGTACCTCGCTGTCTTGATAGGTTCGAAAGAATTGGGCGTACGACTCCGTTCTGAACTCCGCGCAGCTGAGACACTCCAAGGAGACCAGCAAGTCGAGGAGGCGTTTCAGGCCGGCCTTCTCAACGACCCAGATACGCTGCTTACACTGATGCTGGATATCCGTGGTTCGGCACCGCCAGAGTCGCTTCTTCGGGACATGACCGCCACGGTTACTGATCGTTACTACGGCCTCGAATCCTTGGCGCTGGCATCGCTCGTTGAGCGCGGTTCGAACGCACAAAAACTCGAATCACTGCCGAACATCCCTGGCGCCGCGACGACGGTGGCTGAAAAGCGCGCATTGGCGCGAGTGTGGCTCAGGTGCTGGCGACGACCTGGGTTCTGGCTGAGCAAGATGCCTCAGGCCTGGTGGCCGAAAGAGGTGACGGCTCGGTCGGGAAAGTTCTCTGAGATGAGCCTGCTGCTTACAGCGAAGGGTGCAAAGAGCGGGTTCGAAAAAGAGTGGTTGCCACAACTGCTGAAGATTTTCGCTGAAGAGATCTCCGGTAAGTACAGGCTCCGAGGAAGCGAAATCTCCCTTTCCATTGGAGGGACGTGGGCGTACTGTCAGTCCTGCAAGACGGTGCAGCGACCATTTCCCGGTCGTGTGACTTGCATAAACTGCGGCCAGGAAACCGCGCGAGAGATCGATCCAGAGACAGACCCGGTGTTTGTGGCACGCAAGGCGTACTATCGTGCCAGCACGATCGATGCTCTCAAGCACCCGCCGACACCTCCCATAGCTCTCGTTGCAGCGGAACACACGGCACAACTCAACACAGCTCAAGCCCAAGAGGTGTTCTCAAAGGCGGAAGAGCACGAGCTCTTGTTTCAAGATGTCATGTTGGGACCAGATGACGGCGGTCGTGAGCGCTCCGCGATTGATGTCTTATCGTGCACAACGACGATGGAGGTCGGCATTGATATCGGCACGCTCTCCGGTGTGTCGCTCCGCAATATGCCCCCCGCGAGAGCGAACTACCAGCAGCGCGCGGGCCGCGCAGGTCGTCGTGGTAACTCGCTGGCCACCGTGACGGCGTTTGGTAGTGCGGATAGCCATGACGAACACTACTTTACCAATCCGGATCAAATGATCCGGGGTTCGGTTGACGATCCAACCCTTGCTCTCGACAACCGCGATATCGCGCGAAGGCACGTAACTGCATTCCTGCTTCAGCGATACCATCGCGATCGATTGCCGCTGATCAAGCCGGAAGATCAACCGCACCTGTTTGCTGTGCTTGGAACTGTGTCAGATTTCAAGAATCCGGCAAAGGTCCTCAACCGGTTTGACTTTGAGAAGTGGCTTGATGATCAGGCGACCGTTCTGCGAGTTGAACTCGAGAGTTGGTTGCCAGATGAACTGCAGGGTGATGATCGAGTCAGTCTTCTCGAACACTTGGTTCCGGAGACGCTTCAAGCGCTCGATGATGCCATCGATTTCGATCCGTCGAAGCAGGAGCCAACCGCTGCTGACGACACGAATCCAAATGATGCCCCGGAGATTCCAGAAGAGGTCGGGGAGGAAACACCTGGAAACGCGTCCCCCGTCACCAATCTGTTGGATCGACTGCTTTACAAGGGCGTTCTGCCTCGGTACGCATTCCCAACCGACGTGGCCACCTTTTACGTCTTCAACGAAGAACGCTCAACCTACTACAGACCGGCGTTTCAATTCACGCCGTCACAGGGATTGCCGATCGCTCTCTCACAGTACGCACCTGGGAAGGAAGTGTGGATCGCCAACAAACTCTGGAGATCAGGCGCCATTTATTCCCCTATGCGTTCCGATCGCTTCGACGCGTGGACTGACCGGCGCCTCTATTACGAGTGCAGCGTGTGTCACTACGCGTTCACGATGAGGCTGACGCAGGGAGAGCGAGGTGAAGTGCGTGATTGCGAGGCGTGTGGTGGCCACGGAACAGTCGGCCCGGCTGCGTACTGGCTGCGTCCACCCGGATTCGCTCATCGAGTCTATGAGCCAGAAGGCACGTCGCCGGATGATCAGCCCGCCAGGAGCTATGCCACTCGGGCGAAATTGACGGCTCATACCCCTGGTGAAACGACATGGAACCGATTGAACGATCACTTGAGAGTGCACTTTACGCGTCAGCACCTCCTCGTCACGAATCGTGGGCCACGCGAGGACGGCTACGCGTACTGCACCAAATGCGGTTTGATTGAGCCGACCGTGCTTGCAAAGGGAGAAGTCGCGGCGGCCCATCGAAAGCCTTATCCGGACAAGAAACAGCCGAACTGCCCAGGAGCAGGGGCGACAACCGGCCTCGTCCTTGGAACTGATTTCATCACGGACGTGCTGTTAGTCTCGCTCCAAGTTGCCGATCCGCTGCGGCTGATCCCTGGCGTGCTGGCGACGGACGTCGCGCTTCGAACAATCAGCGAGGCTCTCACGAAGGCTGCTTGCCGACTCCTGGAACTTGAACCGATGGAGTTGCAGGCCGAATATCGGCCGGCGTTGACGGCTGCAGGACGAGACGGGATCGAAGCAGAGATCTACCTGTACGACACGCTTGCTGGCGGAGCCGGCTTTACAAAACGCGTTGGTGCGCTCGGGCTTCCGGTGTTCCGTGAGGCTCTCGCAATTCTTGAGAATTGCCCTGACGATTGCGATCGGTCGTGCTACCGCTGCCTACGCAGCTACAAAAACAAATTTGAGCACGATCTGCTTGATCGTCAACTCGGCGCGAGCCTGTTGCGGTTTCTCTTGGACGGGACTGAGCCGGAACTCGATCCGAACCGCGTCGCATATTCGACCGATCTACTCATTAACGATCTTGAGAGGCAGGGTGTCGACGGGCTCGTACTCGAACGCAACCGCTCTGTTCACGTCCCCGGGATTGGTGACGTCAACGTGCCAATCTTCGCGACCACCAGGCTCAAACAAGAGTTTATTCTGGCTCTCCACGGTCCGTTGACACCTCAGCATCCCTCCGATTCGCAGCTGCGGGATGTAGCAGAGTTCTCGCCGTCGCACAGAGTCAGATTTGTCGACGAACTGCAAGTCCGGCGCAACTTACCGAGCGTGACATCGGCGCTCATTGAAGAACTCCGATAGCCAAGAGGCGATGAGAGCGTGGACGCCGTGGAAAAGTGGGCCCTACGCAAGGCACAGCCGCCAGAGGCGTGGCCGTCGTTACCCGAGTACTTGACGTACTCAACACTTCGCGAATTCGAGGCGTGTCCGCGACGTTGGGCATTGTCGGCGGCCAGTTATCCCAAGCTATGGGCCGGGCGAGGTTACCCGCCGCGGCTCAGCGTCGCCAGACTTGCCGGCACAATCGTTCATGACGTTATCGACAAGATTACGCGCGCCTTGGTGAAAAGCGGGTGTCCCACAATTCAGACACAAGAGGCTGTTCAGGTGATGCGCGATATGGGCGGCTTTACACGGCTGCTCGAGGAATCGACGGAACGCACGTTACGTTGGTACACCGCCAATCCGCGCGCGGCAGCGCGCCTCGATGCGGTTCGTCGGACCCTTCAATCTCAGTTCCCCGACTTGCGCCGACGAGCGCAGGCACTATTGATGAGTGTTCGGATTGCCCCAGGCGATGTCCCCGCGTCGGTCGACGTTCGGTCGGCCTCGGAATATCAGCCGACACGTCGGCCCCTAGGCAGTGGCGCGCACTCCGAGGTTGAGGTTATTGCGACGGAGATTAAGTGGAAGGGCAAAATCGATTTGCTGACCATCTCTGAGGTCGGGTCAGAGATCGTCGATTTTAAGACGGGCGAGCCTTCAGACGATCACGCGTTTCAGGTACGCCTCTATGCACTGCTGTGGTCCCTGGACCATGAGCTGAACCCAAGCGGAATGCTCCCGAAGACGCTCATTGTCGCTTACGCCAAGGGACAGACCGTCGTGCCTGCAGCCACGGATCAAGACTCGATCACCTTGCGAACAGACATCATCGGTCGTTCAGAATCGGCGAGGCGCTTTGCAGGGATGGTTCCACCAGCAAAGCCCTCGCCGGACAATTGCGCTAATTGCGACGTCCGCCATATCTGTGACGACTATTGGACAGAAGCCGCTCAACGAGCGGTGCATCCGATGTCCGGCGCATCAGACGTTATTGACGGTGAGTTCGTTCTTGGCAAACGACTGGGTACCTCCAATTGGGAAGTCGCCACTCGGGTCGCTTCGGTGACGGGTCAATCCAAACCCCAGTTCCTGCGATGTTCCGAAGGAAACGTCGAGTTGCTTACGGGAGCCGTTGTTCGTGTGGTCGACGGAAAAATCTGGACTGCACCCGATGAGAACGGTCTGGTAACGCTGAACGTCGGCCCGACGAGTGAACTGTATGTTGTACCGAAGCGGGCCTAGTGGCCTGGTCGCTTGAAGAATCGGCGGCCCCATGCCTTAGTCGCCATTCCGGCGAATGGCTCTGCCGAAAACTCCACAATAGCCAGTTCGACGCCCTTCCTTGGATCCAGTGTCTTGGCATGAACGACTTCCCAATCGCTTGCAGTGAACCGTCTGCGCGTCTGCCTATGTTGCTACGCCTGGCCAGTTGTCGGGCACCAGCTTCGCACCATCGCGCCACTGAGCGGCCACATTCAGGCCTTCGACGTCACCCCAGACTGTATCTGTTGCGTGGTCCAGTACGATGATTTGCAGCTGGCCGTCGGTGTCCCGGACTGCATCGGCCAGCATCGCGAAAATCTTGCGCACGGCGGCAACATCTTCATCCTGATACGGCTCTTCGTCGCCGGCGCGTTGCGCTGGAGTCAGTTGCTTCGGAAAGTAAACCTGGCTGGGTTGATCCACGACCAGAAACGACGGGACTGGACTGTGCGGTAACTGCAAAAAGAACTGCTGCAGGCCAACGGCTACGCTCAGGTGGTATGACAGCCAGTTCGATCCACTACCGATTTCCCAGAGGTAGTCTTCTCTGTCCCGTCCCGCGACTCGAAGCGTGAGGTCTTGGATCGAGAACGACACCGGGTCCTGAGGTCGCTCAGCGTCGAGCTTTGGCACTAACGGTTGGACCAGCGACGCCAGTCTCTTGAGGGCGAGGTCTGTGCGTCTGGCAACGTCGTGTTCGCGCAGCTCACCTTCGATCCGTCGCACTTGCTCTCTCAACGCTGCGACCTCGGCCGCGGCGCCTTCATCACTTCCGAGCTGCTCGTAGTGCTCAAGGGCTTGTTCCAACCGGCCCAAGAACCTCGACGATTGCAGCGTCGAATCTTGCCGTGCTTTGGCAGCGTCCGACGCCCTCGTCAGAGCTCGTATGCGATGCCGAACACCTTCAAGTTGCTCTGTCGCTCTCCGGAGATCCTCTCCGACACGCTGCAGCTCTCGATCAAAGGCTGCTGGAATGCCCGACGCTTGGGATGTCGTCTTTTCAAGAGTGGCAAGAGCCTCGATCAGTTCCGTCAAATGATCTGGACTTGAGGTGAAGTCCTGTCCGCATATCGGACAGGCGTGACTCTCGCGATGAAGATTTCCCAGCCATTCGGCGACTCGGAGGCGGTCGCGCTGGACGTAGAGTTGACCACTGTAAGCCGACGTCGCATCCCTGAGTTGTTCCATCTCGCTCAGACGCCTACGCAGCTGAGCGAGTGCGGTTGATTTGTCGGCCTCTTCCCGCTGAAGCGCCACAAGCTCTGCGACCGCGCCGCCCACGGCTTCAACGGTGGCCATCGCAGCCTGCCCGCCGCGACGGGTGGCCTCCCGAAGGGCATCCACGAGTGTGGGGACTGGCATGTCAGTGCCGACCGACGCGGGTACTACGCCGAGCTCACGTCCTTGGGACGTCCAGGCTCGAATCTCCGCGATCCACCGCTCGGAAATCTGTCGAAGACTGGAAAGTTCACGCTCTTTCCGAAGCAGGTCCTTCCGCAATTCCGCGAGCTCATGTTGCTTGGCCAAGAGAGCTGGTGAAATCGCGCCGAGCACGTAGGGGAAGATGGTCCGCAACTTCTCTCGATGCTCGTGGGTATCGGCCTTGAAGAAGAGAACGCTCTGATTCGCAACGATGTTCTGCGGCTGAAAGGTGAACGCCATCAGGTCTCGGAAGCTGGGGCGCCCCTTGAATCCACCCCCAGCCTCGTCCCCATCAAAATCGAGTTGGGTCAGTCCGGCCAAACCATCGAGCGCTCGCTTGACCGCATCGACCGTTGTATTTTTTGCTTCGATCGCCTTCGGTAGATCCACTGTTGGGGCATTCAGAACATACATATCGCCGGTGGTGCGCTGACTGCCAGGCTCTCGTCGTGCCAAGAGAATCTGCCCACGCTCGGTATCGGCAATGATGCCGAACCAGCTGCACTTATCGCGAATCGTGTTGACCGGAATATGGCACGTGTCGCTGCCGAGGCACCAGTCAATGATGGGGATCACAGCAGACTTGCCAGTTCGTGACACGCCGCTCACGACATTCAGCGCGTTTGGTCCGAACGCCACGCGCTTTGGCGGAAGCGCAGACGACCGCGACCAGAGGATGATCTCTCTGATATGGAAACGCATCTTAGAAGGTCACCTGCAGGGTCGTTGACAGCTCAAACAACGACAGAGCCCCCGACCACCCGCCAAGTTTCTCCGCACTTCGAATCAACGGCCGGACGGAATCTGGCAATGACAGGGCCGGAGCCTGCGAGAGTGCCACGACCTGTCCAGCGGCGGCGTCAAGAAACAGCAAGCGCGCCTTCAATGCGAGGGTCAGTGCCTCTAGTGTTTGAGGTCGCAATGCCTTGGCGCGACTCTCGAGAGACAGCAGCACGTCCGTCTTCGCGTGCTTGGACTCCGCGAACTTGCCGGCGAACAGGCGTAGGCCAGAGGCTTTCTGTGTCGAGGCGATCATGGTGGCTGTGTCCTCGTCGAAGAGTAGAGGCAGAACCACAAATAGCACCGGCATCGGTGTCATTGCGGGGGCCTGCCGAACCGTTGCGTACGCCGCACAAAACCGCCAAAGCAGGACCGACGCAAACGCCGCGTTCTGGACGGCATCTACCTCTCGCGACAACGCGCTCATGCTCCGCCTCCCTTGTCCCCACCATTACGAGGCGGGGTGCCGAGGCGGTCCCTGTAGTGCGGATGCCAGCCGATGTCGAGCGTGTCCGCCATTGCGTGGTAGCACCCGGGTCCGAAATGGCTCGGAACCGAGCGTCCATCAAGTGACGCGTCAACCTGTGAACATTCGGCGTACAACAACATGCCCTGGCTCTCGGCAGGGTGATGCGACGACTGCACGGTAACGGCGTCGCGCTTCGCTCGCCAGATTCGTTTTAGCCGTTCTTCAAGCTCGTCGAAGCTCGTTCGATGAGCGAGTCCCTTCGCTGCCCACACGGACCTGTTGACCGAGGCCCGCAAGAAGTCTCTCGCGGCAGCAAGCTTCGTGTCGTAGTCAGATCCAATCAGATCCAACTGTTGCACATACACGCGTTCCCGCAGTTCCAGATCGACGGCAGTCTGATTCGGTGGAGGCGCGAAGCAGTTCAGGATCTCGGAACGATCGACTCGCCGCACGAATGCACCCAGTTCAGTGTGGAAATCGTCCGTCGAAATGACCGCTGGCCGCTGCTGTTCGATCAGGGTATCCAGCGTCTGCTTGACCCAACCGAGCATCTGCCTAGCGACGATCTCCAACACGGTGTCGGAGATTAGCTTGGTTCGGAGAGGGGCAAGAACATCGTCGCTTGATCGGCCCGAGCCGAATGCGAGGCTCATGCGGCTCACTATCTCCGTGGCGATCGCGGCGTCGGCAAAGATCACGGCCAAGTGCGGCGCTAACGCAGTAGGGGTCTTGCGGCGACGGCTACGGCCGACGCTCGATGAGTGCAGGAGCTTGGCCTGTGCTGTTGTCAGAGCTGAGGCGGCGTCCGCGACCGTTCGAGCGGCGTCGAACGAGTGGGCCAGCGGACCCGTTCGCTTTTTCGAGACAAAGAGTTCGAACTCTGTTCGGGCGAGATCGATGTCTCCGTTCTTCGCGGCCCGGACCCAGTTAGCGAGTGTCTTCCAGAGTTCGGGGGAGTGGTCCGCGATTGGATTGTGGCGTGTCCCTACGCTCTTGGCCTGAATCAGTGTCGTATTACCAGCCGGTCTCGATTCGGCGACATCGTCCAGTACTTCGACGGAGACGAATGAGCCCGGAGGTGCGCTGAGTAAACGCACCAACGCCCGAGTCGTTTGCTGCGAGTAACCCAGGTACTGCCCTGGAACTTGCGATGAACGGGGGAGACGCTTCGCGGGCATTGTTAACCGTTGGCGTATTCTATCGCCCAGCTCTACAGGCGAGCAGCTGTCTCTGCGGTCGGCTCCCAAACTGTCCGCGGCGAGTCCCAGCGTCCATGCTGCCGCCGGAGAGGCGAGTGCGGCGGCCTCCGTTCACTTTCGGGCTCGCCGGAGGTGTCGCAATACTCTCACCCCTGGCGAAGAACGTGTTCACCCGCTGAAATCTGAGCTCCGGGATGTCGTTCACCACGCTGCGGCTTATACTGGAGGCGCACGTCCGAAGCGCGCCGGTCCCAAAGGCCCGCGTGCCCGTAAGTGATCGCGGCACATTAAGGGGTCTTACACAGTTCGCTACACAATTCGGGTTTACCGGCTCAGCCACTAGCCTGTAAACTGTTGATTCTAAATACACGGAGAGATGTCCGAGTGGTTGAAGGAGCACGCTTGGAAAGCGTGTGTAGGGGAAACTCTACCGTGGGTTCGAATCCCACTCTCTCCGCCAAGCCCCCCGCTCAGAACGATCGTTCACTTTCATGGGCGTTCACGCGGTTCTGATCTGAACACCTCTCGAGCCATCCGCCTCCGCGCGCAGTCAACTCAGGCGCGCTACGGCGCGATGTCCCGCCGAAGCCCGTAAGGCGAAGGCGGACCACCGAGCCGCACTCGGTTGCGGAAATCGTCCAGTGCGGCGAGCCATCGCGCGGAAGTACAGAGTTCGAATCAGCTCACGCTCCGCTTCTTGTAAGGCGGGCGTTTCGGAGGCGTTGCTGGCGACTTTTTTAGTTCGTCGAGCGCCACCGCGATTGCCTTCTCGAGCTGCGGATCGTGGCCGTCGATCACCGCCGCCGGAATCTGCTCGACCTCGATGTCAGGCGGCACACCCTCGTTTTCGACGACCCAGCCATCCTCCGTCCAGATCGCGAGGTTCGGAGCAGTGATGCCTCCTCCGTCGACAAACTCAGGGAAGCCGAGAATGCCAACGAGTCCGCCCCACGTGCGTTTACCGACGATCGGTCCTAATTTGAACTTGCGGAACATCCAGGGGAGCAGATCGCCCCCCGACCCTGCCGTCTCGTCGATGATCATCACTTTCGGGCCCTGAATCGATGCCGCCGGGGTTTTTAGATCCGCCCCGTACCGCATCGCCCAGTAGCTGATCAGCGGCCGCCGCAACGCATCAATGTAGTAGTCGGCGATCTGCCCGCCGCCGTTGAAACGCTCGTCAATGATCACCGCGTCCTTGTGCGCCTGCGGATAGAAGTAACGCTTGAAGTAGGCGTGCCCGGGCTCCGCGGTGTTGGGGACGTAAACGT
>Ga0170475_107804553_pt1 | contig 10987 bp, 11 predicted proteins | sample Soicark_Litter_5_FD_111474 | JGI IMG/M metagenome (GOLD analysis project Ga0170475, IMG submission 111474) | Avena fatua rhizosphere microbial communities from Hopland, California, USA. Combined Assembly of 48 SPs | reverse complement strand
GTGTCATCCACGATAAGTATGGTACGAGGCATTGCATCGAACTTTCGATCACGGCAGGAAGCGATATCCGACGCCGTGCATTGTAAGGAAGTGACGCGGGCAATCCGGCTGCGGCTCCAGCTTTTGTCGAAGCCGAACCACGTGCGCGTCTACCGTGCGGGTATTGGGAAACGACTCATAACCCCAAACAGAATTCAGAATGACGTCGCGAGTAAGCGGACGGTCCGGGTTCTGAAGAAAAAAACGTCAGCAGATTGTATTCAGCCGGCGTGAGCTTCAACTCCATGCCGCGACGCGTGACAACACGCCGCTCGAGATCGACCGTATTTTCTGAGAATGTAATGACCTGATGAGCTTCGGGGAGTGAGCGCCGCATCACGGCACGGATGCGGGCGAGCAATTCGCGTGTTCCGAAGGGTTTCACCACATAGTCGTCGGCGCCGATCTCGAGCAGAAGAACCTTATCGATCTCTTCGCCGATGGCGCTCAATACAATTATGGGTGTCGAGATGCGAGCGGCTCGTAATTGCTTGCAGACCTCAGTGCCGCTCATGGTGGGCAGCCGGAGATCTACGAGGATGAGATCGGGTTTTGTGGCCAAAGCACGTTCGAAACCCGCTTTCCCGTCGCTTTCCAGGATGGCGCGAAAGCCTTCCTGTTCCAGAAGAACTCCGATTGTGTCGCGAAGACTGTCGTCATCGTCGATGACAAGAATGGTACGCATGGTTCAGGCTCAAGGCAATTGTAGCCAAGAGCAAATGCGTGCGATGCCTGCGCCTGTTATACAGACATCGCACGCCGGCCGCCCGACGACTATTGCCGCCGGACGGAAAGGGTCGAACCAGCCTGCGAGTCAACGCCTCCGACACTCGCGGTTACGGCTTGGTCGCCGTCCGCCACGGTAGCGGGGACCGTGACGTTGAATTGATAAAGGCCTGCTCCGGAGAGTCCGGCAAACGCGACGTTTGCCTGTACTCCGCCGATCATGATTCGCACGTTATTCGCGAGATTCGCGGCGCCAGAGAAAGCTTTTCCAGCGGAAACTGCCGGATTCGTAGGTCCGAAGCCGGTACCGAAAAGCAGGATCATTTCACCAGGCCTTGCCGGTCTCGTAGCGACAGAACTGCCGAGTAAACCTGTAGGCCCGAGAAACGTTCCATCCGGCGCGACGGCGGCCACATTCTTACTATCGAATTGGAAGCACGCCGGAGAGAACTGCTGCAGGTTGACCATTGCCGGCGCACTTTCACCAGCTGCGTTCTTTACGACAACGGCTACCATTCCAGTGCTTGCATCATCCGGAGCCTGAGCGTTGATCTGGCCGGGACTGATGAACGATATGGCTGCCGGCTTGCCATTGACAGTCACGCTCACTCCGTCAAGCGAAGTCGGCAGTACTCCGTTTACGATCTCATCGTCCCGCCATGTGCGAGTTACCCCCGCCAGGCTTTGGCCGTAAATGGTGATCCAGGACCCTGACACGATACCGGCTTTCGTATTCGCTGCGCTTGTTACACCTCCGCTCGAGATGGCCGGTTTCGCGTTGGAGGCGACGGTTGCTTTGGTCGAGTAAATGAAATCGCCCGTATTGTCGCCGCTGTTGTTGGCGGCGTTTCCGGCAACATAGAAATCGATACTGCCGACGTCGGTTGCGGGCGGGGTCCAGTTAAACTCAAAGGTCTGGGATCCAGTGGTGCCGGGCCGGGTTCCTTCCGACGTATGTGTGATCCACTCCAAAGTCCCACTGGTTCCGGCAAGATGGGTGTTCCCGTCCGACGGGCTGATATCGCCCCCGCCTTTGGTGGTATCGGATGCGAGCCGGGGGGACGCTTCAAATCCCCAGCGCTTTGCGTTTGGGTCTTCGATCTTGACGGTCACCTTCTGCGCTTTTCCCGGCGTGTACGTAGATCCGTCAGAGAACGTGATCGTCAACTTCCCGGGACCCGAATTTAGCGCGTTAGTCCGGTGGCAGTTCGTGCAAATGCCATCGCCTGGCGCGCCGGTGACACCCTGCGGCGCGCCCGCAGAACGTGCCAGCAGCGAGCTTGCGCCACCGAGCACTACCAATCCAGCGACGATGAGTTGGTTGCGAAGCTTCATTCCATAGCCCTCACTTATGTGGTGTAGTACTGACCGATGTTAAGGGTTGGAGTTCGGTAAAGTTGTTGGGCAGTTGTAAAAGAAATGTGAACGCTCATTTTTCGTTTTGTGAGATAAGATTGCGACGCTTTAATTGGGCATATCGCTCTGTTTCGGCTGTGGTCCAGGAGCAAATTGCCTTGCGATCTTCATCGGATAACCGCGCTTCTTTGTGCAATAGAAGATATTTCGAAAGAGGCATTCGTTCGCTCTTCACGTCCGCGCAGATGGCCGCGAGATATCCCATGGCAACGGCGGGGCGCTTGCCAGGGCCGGTCGCCCATTCAGAGAAGTTGAGCGCTCTGCGAGCTTTCGCAACGTCATTCACCATGCCCCACGAAAACGGTGGGACATAGCTGTACCATGGCCATTGCGTCTCATTAGAATGGCAATTCATGCAGGCGCGCTTCAGCACGCCATGGACACTGCCGGGAATGGCGGTACTGCTCTGGAGCGTGTGGGAAACAACAACTGCGGGGTTGATTCGCCTCGGGAAGGGCGCAACCTGCAATCCGCCTATCCCCAGCGCGCTTGCGAGTCCCACCAAAATTGCTCCTCGCCTTTTTAATCTCCACATGCCTAGAGCTTAGGCGGAGGGACCAATTGAAGTCGTTAGCGATTTGTCAAAAGAGTGTAAGTTGATTTAAAACCAAAACGGCCGACCCTTTGTGGGGTCGGCCGTCCATCCTTAGCGCTTGCGGGGATGTAACCGATTAGGTGCGGCGCTTCAGAGTCGGACGTTCGTCCTCCTCATCCTGCTTCTTTTGCTTTGTATCCTTGTCTTCGATCGGCGAGGTACTGCCGCCAGGGGCTTTCTTCAGTCTGGGGCGGTTGTCGTCCTTATCGTCAATCTTGCGGTGGTTCAGCAATTGACCGAGTCGGGCGCGCACGTCATTGAACTCAGAAGTGGTGACCACGTATTCCGGCTTCGCTGCCAGGATTTCCTGAATGTTCTTCTGCGAGTCCTTGATTCGATCGTGAGTCATAGGGTGAGAGGAGAAGACTTTCGCCATGGTACCCGGCTTCTTCTTTTCCATCGATTGAATCTTTTCGAAGAAGTCGACGAACGCTGTCGGATCGTATCCGGCCTTGTACATATATTGAAGGCAGAGTAAATCTGCTTCCTGTTCGAACGATCGCGAGAACTTCAGGAATCCAATCGGAACCAGGATGCTCGTCGCTTGCCGAATGCCGTAACCGGTCCAGCCTCCCATGAAGATCAATGGGATCGTCGCAAGGTTGATCACCTGCCCGCGGGTTGCCTGTCGTGTTCCGTGACGGGCAGCGATATGCGCAATCTCGTGCGCCATAACGCCGGCCAACTCGGATTCGTTATCCGCTTTGAGGATCAGTCCCGAGTTCACGAAGAAGAATCCGCCAGGCAGCGCCATCGCGTTAACCTCTTCTGCATCGAGTACTTTGATCGTTACCGGAACTTTCACGTCCGAGTTGCGGACGAGGTTCTGTCCCACGCGATTAACATATTCGGCGATAACGGGATCATCGATAATCTTTGCCTGACGCTCGATTTCCTGCGCGACCTGCTTGCCGAGTGCAATTTCCTTTTCGATTGAGTAGAAATTTACGCCCTTGCTGACGTCGCGTTCACCAATCGCGTCGGTGTCCTTCTTTTTATCTTTCTTCTTTTTGTTTTCAGCTTTTTCGGTCTTCTCAGTGTTATCCGCCTTTTCGGTGGCGGTTGTGCTCTCTTCCTTGGCGGCGAAACCTTGGACAGGCGCCATGACCAACATGAGCGCCGCCATCAGGCCGAAATGTGCGGATATGAGGCGTTTCATCCGTGAACTCCTTGACGAGCCATCTGCTGTCTCTACTATATGCCTGTTTGAGCCAGAATGGCAGCCCGAATGCATCTGTAACTTTAACGTATATTCGAGAAGATGGGTTACGAATCTTTCATGAGTCCCGTCTCCGACCTGTGGAAGGAGTACCGAGACCAGTTTCCCGTCACCGAAAACCTGGTCTACTTGAACCACGCTGCGGTTGCCCCACTTTGTCGTCCAGCGGCCAACGCAATGAGACATCTCGCGGACGACGCTCTTTTATACGGATCGTATCACTACGACAAATGGTTGGATGCGTACGACGGGCTACGAGTTGCGGCGGGTCGATTGATCGGCGCCAATCGCTCGGAGATTGCGATTGTAAAGAACACGTCCGAGGGAATTGCGACGGTTGCGATGGGCATTGACTGGAAGCCTGGTGACAAGATCGTTGCGTTTGAGAACGAGTTTCCTGCCAACTATTTTCCCTGGAAGCGTTTAGAGGCAAACGGCGTAAAGATCGAATGGCTTGGTTTTTCCGATCCTCTCGACCGGATCGATGAAGCGGTTCGGGGGGCTCGATTGCTGACGATCAGCTTTGTGCAATATCTGAGCGGGTATCGCGCCGATTTACAGGCGATCGGTGAGGTTTGCCACCGTCGCGGTGCGCTGTTCTTTGTCGATGCTATTCAGGGACTGGGCGCTTTTCCGGTCGATGTACATCGGTGCGGAATTCATAGCCTAGCGGCGGACGGCCATAAATGGCTTCTCGGCCCGGAAGGTTGCGGTATCTTGTATGTCCAACAAGATATTCAGGATCAGATTGAGCCGGTGGAGTTCGGTTGGACGAACGTCGCTAGATTCAATGAATACTCCTGCCACGATATGACGCTTCGCCCGAACGCTGGCCGATACGAATGTGGAACTTTAAATACTATCGGGATCTACGGATTACGGGCGTCTATTGAGTTTTTACTTGATGTTGGAGTGGAGCGGATTGCGGCTGCCGTCCAAGCGCTCGGTGACCATGCGGAGCACACAGTCAAGGAGCGGGGATACCGAACTATGCAAGCTCGGAATTCTGAGAACGGCGCCGGTATCGTGAGCTTTCAGCGCGACGGGATCGACAGCCGGTTGGTAGTGCATCAGCTCAAAAATGCCGGCTTTCTCGCTGCCCCTCGGCAGGGCTGGGTACGGCTTTCGCCGCACTTCTACATCAATCCGGAGGAAATGGACCGACTGGGAGAGGTCCTACCTTAGTTGGGTCATTTGTTCTGCGCAGCGACGGAATACGCGCGACAATTGCCTCCGCGGGGCGCGCGCCAGACCGAAGTTCGGGATACCGGCGCTTCTATCTCGGTGAGCAATTGCTCCAGGAAACGCGTGACATCGTCGACATCTTCGAGACTAAATAAGGCATCGGTTTGCGCTCGCGGGCCGACATTCACTGTGACACCGTTCGGCAGTGCGCGATACATCGTCTCGTCTGTGGCATCATCACCGAAGCAAATCGGCAACGCTCGTTCCAGGCCGAGCGTGCGCACAATGTACTTCACCGCAGAGCCCTTGTCCCAACCCAGACGGGGATAGATCTCGAGCGCAGCACGTCCGGAGCGGATTCCGAACATGTCTTCGCTCCCGAGCATGTGGCTGCGAACGGACGCGATTAGCTCGGGCCAACGATCGAAAGGCACGGCACGCATATGAACGGTCGCCGTCCACTGCTTGTTCTCGACCCACGCTTCTGGCCAAGTCTTAAGCTGGCGCTCCAGCTCCGCGCAAATGCGATTAAGGCGGTCACCGAACATAGTGGCCTGCGGGTGAACAAAATCGATGTCACGGCCGGCAATCTCGATCCCATGATTGCCACCGTAGATCGCGTCGATCCCGACTCGTGCTCTTACATCCTCGAGCTTGCGACCGCTGACGATCGCCAGAACGACGTGTGGAGAACGGCTGAGACGTCGAAGGGCGCATTCCGTGCGCGATGGCATCTGCACCAGGTCCGGCGTGCTTGCGATCGGGCACAGAGTGCCGTCGAAATCGGAGATTACGAACAGTGTATCCGCGTGGGAGATGGAGTCCCGCACATCGCAAAACCGCAGTGGGCGTGTCATATAAAACCTACGTTTGTGGAGAAGGTCGCATCATCTCCAAAAGAGGCCGTGATTCGATCCGACATCTGTGAATTACCCGAAGGCGATTCGAGACGGAGGAGTTCCGTCAGGATCTTTCCCGCCCATCGGTAGACGTTATTTGACCGCACAGCGTGGCGCATACGACGCATCCTTTGCTGACGTTCCTCGGGGTTCATCAGAATTGCCGTATTCATAGCGGCAGCGATTTCATCCGGAGCGAACGGATTCACCAGCAGAGCGCAAGTCAGCTCGCGCGCGGATCCGGTGAAACTACTCAGAATGAGTACGCCATCTTCATCAAATCGGCTGGCGACGAATTCTTTCGCGACAAGATTCATCCCATCGTGGAGCGATGCGACTAGACAGAAGTCCGCCATTCGATGCAGGGCCATGAGCGCGGGCATATCGACATGCTCATGGATGAAGTGGATCGGCTGCCATGAACCTCGCCGCCACTTGTTGTTTATAGAGTCCACGCTTTCGAGGACTTCTGCATTCAGACGATCGTATTTCGGGATTGCGATGCGACTCGGAACTCCGACTTGTGCGAATACCAGCTTGCCTACGTACTCGGGATGTTGCGTGAGGAGCACATCAACCGCTTGCAGCTTTTCCGGAATACCTTTTGTATAGTCGACCCTATCAATGCCGATGCCGAGGAACTCGAAAGATCCGAGCCGATCCGACCAGGTCTGCATCTCGCGATCAATCGAAATCGATTGCGCTTTCTGCGAGTGAGATTCGGCGTCAATACTGATAGGAAAAGGCCGCACGGTTGTGGTTTGACCATTTCGTTGCACCGTAAAGCGCTCACCGTCTACTAGGGCTTCGACATTGCTGTCGATCGTCTCAAGAAAATTCTGGCAGTGATAGCGAAGATGGAATCCGAGCAAATCGTTGCCGAGCATGCCATCAAGGATTTGGTCTCTCCATGGAAAGACACGAAAGGCTTCACGATTTGGCCACGGTATATGCCAAAACTGCGCAACGATCAGATTTGGATTACGATCTTTCAGCATGCGCGGCAAGAGTGCAAGGTGATAATCCTGAATGAATACAACCGCAGGCCGCCCTTTTGTTTCCTCGATCACTGCGTCAGCAAAGATCTGATTTGCGATGCGGTAGCTTTCCCATTGCGCCGCTTTAAAAGCCGGCCGCTCAAACGCGATATGACATAAGGGCCAGAGACCCTCATTCGAAAGACCGTTATAGTAGGACTCTTCTATATTCTTTGGAAGCCATACCCGCCGGAGTGAGTAGGAAGGATTTTCCGGCGGAACCTGCACGCGATCGAAGCTATCGACAGTCACGCGATCGGCGTTGCCGCCGCCATGCGCCACCCACACTCCACCGGAGGCGCGTAGAATCGGATCCAGCGCCGCAGCCATACCGCTCGCCGGTCGCTTGCACTCGACTTTTCCGCCGCTTTCCGTGTGAATGTAAGGCTCACGGTTCGAGACCACGACAAAGCGGTAGTCGCTGAACTCTGATGAAAGTAAACTGAATAGATCGTTCTTCGTCCAGATTGCCATTTTGTCCTTCCGCCTTAATTTTCAACGTAGTACCAGCTTACCCTTCGTACTATGAAAAGGGTATCCTGTCGATGGAGTAGATACGGCGAAGATCCTGCCGTGTCAACGACTTAGCTTTTGCGTTTCACAGCTACGACGGCCGCGGGAACATTGACGAATGTAGTTCCTCTCCAAACGGAAAATCCGAGGTTTTCGACGCATTCAGGCGAACGATTACGAGTTCGCCATGGAGGCCTATCGAGCGGCATTGGGATATGATTTCGTGGCCGACTTTCTGCTAAGACTACGGCGCACGACCCGGTCTGTTGTGTGTCTACTCCTTGAACGGTATAGCGCACCGCTCCACCGGGCGCTACCATGGCGGTTGAGTCGCCATTGCGCGTACCGTTTTGTGCGGGCTCGGTCCAATGGAGCAGATCAACCATAACTCATCAAAACAGGAATCGGATGACTCCGCCATCCTGTCGATACGGGAAACGACGCGAAGCTTCCGATCGTGGCCGTTACTAGTACTTGCGTTCGGATGCGTGATCCTGCTGATGATCGGCGCGGACGTCGCTATGATCGAGCGTGCTAAGCGGTTGAATGCTTCCGTATCCGAGGTGAATGAGCGCTACCACAATAGCGCGCGCAGCTTAGAGCGGCTTCGTTCCGGAATTCATCTAAGCAGCCTATTGCTTCGTGATTACCTGCTCGATCCGCGCGCAGAGCGTGTTGCGAAATATCGCAGTGACATGCTCGAGATGCGCGCTCAGACCGACGAACAACTCGAGAGCCTGTTGAAGCTGATGCCGCCGCGCGAGGGCGAAAAGCTGAAGGAGATGGGAGAACAGCTCGATGCTTACTGGGAGACCGTTGATCCGGTGTTCGAATGGACACCGCAAGAGAAGCAAGCCTTCAGCTTTGCTTTTCTTCGACATCGGGTAATTCCCAAGCGCGAGTCTGTGATGAATATCGCGTCCGACGTGGAAGCGTTCAACAATGCCGCCTTGCAGGAACAGCGAAACAGGATCGCCGAACAGGAGTCCGACTTCAACGCGTTTCTCAGACGGGTGGCGATGATCTCGCTGATTGCGGGCCTTGTCGTTGCATTTGTGAGTATATTTCGTGTGTCGCAACTGGAGTCGCGGGGAGAGCGGCAGCATGCCCGCGCGATGCAAGCAGAGAGGCAGATGAGACAACTGTCGCAGCAGCTTGTGCATGCTCAGGAAGAGGAACGCAGAGCCATATCGCGCGAGTTGCACGACGAGATTGGCCAAATGCTGACTGGCTTACGAATGGAGTTTCGCAGTCTGGCGAAGATGCATCATGTTTCCCCCGAACAATTCCAGTCGCGGATCGAGCAAGGGAAGGGCCTGCTGGACCAGGCTCTTCAGTCGGTCCGCGACATTGCCATGGGATTGCGACCTTCGATGTTGGACGATTTAGGACTCGAGGCCGCGCTGCAGTGGCAGGTCCGTGATTTCTCCAGGCGGCACGAAATACCTGTGAATATTACCGTGAAGACCTCGCTGGCGGATTTGCCGGAGAGCGATAAGACGAACCTCTATCGAATTGTGCAGGAGGCGTTGACAAATTGCGCCCGACACTCAAACGCAAAATCGATCGCGATTTTGATCGAACGAGAAAATGGCAATCTGCGTCTGACGATTCGCGATGACGGTATCGGCTTTCGACCGGGCACGAATGGAAAGGGACTCGGATTAGTCGGCATTCAGGAGCGTGCGCGAGAGATGGGCGGATCAATGACAATCGAGTCGAATTCGCGCGGTACAGCATTGACAATAACGATGCCGGCTGAACGGAGCGCGGCACTTGTTTGAAACACGTGTACTTCTTGCGGACGATCACGGTATTGTACGCAAAGGCTTGAAATTCGTTTTGGAATCGCAACCGGGGATGGTTGTCGTGGCGGAAGCGGCTAATGGCCGCGAAGCGGTTCGTCTTTGCGAGGAATTCAAGCCGGATATCGCGATTTTGGATGTTGCAATGCCGCAGCTCAACGGTATTGAAGCGGTATCTCTCATTGCGAAGGCGAGTCCGCAAACGCGATGCCTGATTTTGAGCATGCATACCGATGAGACCTACATCCTTCGCGCTCTTTCTGCCGGAGCTCGGGGATACATTTTGAAAGACGCCGTGGAGGATGAGATTTTACCCGCCACGCGAGCGGTGTTGCAGGGCAAATCGTACTTCAGTCCGGCAATCGGAAAGACTCTCCTGGAAGATCACATCCGGTACTTGCGGCAGCGCGGGCTTGAGGATTCTTACGATCTGTTGACCGATCGTGAGAAAGAAATCCTGCAACTTCTGGCTGAGGGGCGATCGAATAAGGACGTTGCGAACTTACTCGGCCTCAGCGTTACCACGGTTGAGACGCATCGTACGAACATGATGCAGAAACTCGGATTGCATAGCGCGGCCGAAATCGTGCTCTACGCAGTCCGAAAGCGCATAATTTCGTGAATCTACTGCCAATACAGGATAGCTTTCGTTTGAAATAAGCGTTTCAATAGGGATGAGGCTGCTGGAATCGCCTCCCGCGTTATCTACCTCCTTCTTGGCTTGTCTTGGGTTCGCGATTCCAGCTTCCCACCCCTGATCGCTGTATTGCGCCAGCATGCCCTTATGGGCAACCCTGTTGATGAAAAGGCCTCTCATCCCAAACAATGCGGTCGGTAGACACAAAAAAAAGGTATATTGCGTACACACTGAACATTTTGGGCATTCGCGTTTTCAGCGGGTGGTGCCAGTTGATCGCCAGACACGGTGAAGAATGGGTTGAAATCGGTGTGCAGAGAATGTTGCCGCTCGATCTTTCCGCTGCGGCAAATGGAATCAATTCCGATCCGGTGTTACTAACGATCATGCAGTACCAATCGGAATGTCCAGAGGATGGCCTTCTGGATTTGGTTCAAGGCAAAAAAAGTTTGTCAGACGTCTTAGGCGCGAGTTAAATAAGTCCTGCCTATCTTGTCCGAAGCATCCAAATGAAAAAAGGACCGCCCAACATGGCGGTGATAACACCCACCGGAATTTCTGCGGGCGCGAGCGCCATGCGAGAGACCGTGTCGCAAATGGCAAGAAACGCAGATCCCAGCAGAAACGATGTCGGAGCTAAGCTTCGATGATCCGCGCCGAACGCGAGGCGGAGCGCGTGAGGCACAATCAAACCCACAAAACCAATCGGGCCGGTCAACGCATTTACAGCGCCTGTGAGAATCGACCCGATCAGATAACCTTCCAACAACATGCGTCCCGTGTTGACGCCTCTGGCTGCAGCCCACTCATCTCCGACAGAATTAGATTCCAGTCGCGCGCTTTCAGGAACGAATAAATCGTGAGGGAGAACACGGCCAGCGCGAGCCACGCCAGCGATTGCATCGATACTGATTCG
>Ga0170475_106414876_pt1 | contig 10991 bp, 10 predicted proteins | sample Soicark_Litter_5_FD_111474 | JGI IMG/M metagenome (GOLD analysis project Ga0170475, IMG submission 111474) | Avena fatua rhizosphere microbial communities from Hopland, California, USA. Combined Assembly of 48 SPs | reverse complement strand
TGTCGATCCAAGCCAAGCGCGCGCTCGCCGGCCTCGTTCAGTCCACCAGTAAGCCCTCGGTCATAAGACCCAGGGCTTCCGATTTGTCCGCGGAAAGGAGGATCTCCAATCCTTAATTTCCGCACTCGAACCGAAATTTAACTACCGCTAAAACATGTAACCCAAGTGCAGGGTAGCGAAGCCGGTTATCGGCAGGACCTCGTATTGCGCGCCAGCAACCTCCGCTTTCCCGGAAAACGTCGAGGTATATCCGATGCCGGCCCACGGTTTTACGTAGAAGCCGGATGAGAAAAGGCGCCATGCATAACCTCCGTAACCCATTAGTAGCAGGTTGGAAAACCGCGCGGTTCCTGCGGAGGCCTTCTTTTCGATCTCGAACCGCTGGATACCGGCTTGGCTGCCCGCGAACCACCCCTGGTTGATGGCGGAGAAATGGTATTCCGTGAACAAGCCGAGCCCCATGTTCAACCGGATCTTCCAATCCTCTCCCGCGTTCTTCGGGTCCACGGCCACCATGAAATCCGGGAAATCCATGGCGTAGGCGCCGGCTCCCATCATCAGATGGGGAAATCGTTCGGGGGCAAACCTCAGGTGGACCCCGTAGCCCGAAAAGGCAAACGTCGCAGGGTCGATTTCAAAAGCAAATGTAGGGGCTCCGGCCCCGGACGCTTCCGCCGGATGAAGGGACGCGGAAATAAAGAGGAGGGACATAAAGGCCAAGTAACCATGAATCTTGTGCATATAAGGATTCCTTACTTTATATACAGTGTATACTATATGTTCAATAGGTATAGAAAGGTTCAAAAAAAGGGCTTACCCGTCCATTTCCTCGAGGATATCCTCGATGGTTTTTTTTGCCAGGACCAGTTTCATTTGCTTCTCAGAGGCTGCCAACAGGGCGGCCAGGGACTTCTGGGCGTTGCTGGGGCGTCTGCCTTCCGCCGCGATGCTGAAGGCGGAGGGGAACAGCGGTTTTTCCTGTTCCATGGCTTCGAACACGTCCAGGACGGTGATCTTGCCGATAGGTTTCGCGATCCTTATGCCGCCATTTTTCCCCTCCTTCGTTTCGATGATTCCCGCATGAGTCAGGTTCTGGAGGATTTTAACCAAGGTCGGCTTCGGGATGTTCAGCACCTTGGAGATCATTTGCGCCGAAATGAATTCGAACATACGCTGGCGAATTTTATCGGATATGAAAATCACGACAAGGATCGCTTTTGAGAGGGAAACCGAATAACTCACATACTAAATATATACTATATACAGTATGTCTGCCAACACCGTAGCACGTTGCGCCTGGAGCTAAAAAGAATCCTCGGGCAAGGGCTTGCCTTTGGTTTCGGGGGCGAACCAGATCAGGACCAACCCGAAGGCGTACACCAAGCTGACGATGGAACACATGCGGGCGATATCCCCTCCGAAGGATTTGACCAATGCCCCCCCGGAGACGGCTCCCATGGCGGCGATGAGGCGGCCGGCGTTGAAGGTAAGGCCCGACCCCATGGCCCGCACCCTCGTCGGGAACAGTTCCGGAAGATACAGCGGGAGCAGGCCGTAGAAGCCCGCGGTGATGCCGCCCACCAGGAAGGTCCAGACCTGGAATGCCGTGCCGTAATGCATGTCTAGGCGGAACAGGATGGCGCACGCGATCAAGGAGAGCAGGGAGAGGGCGAAGTAAGTCATACGGCGGTTGAAGCGTTCGGCTAACAAGGCGAAGCCGATGCTGAAGAGGATGGCCCCCAGGGCCGAAATGATTTGCGCCTTGGCCGCCACATTGGGGACCGAGATGGCCATTTTCCCGGCCCAGGCCGGAATCCATTGGACCGAGGCCCAGGTCCCCACCAGGGCGATCGCGCCCAGCGATGCGCCCAGGCAAGTGTGCTTGGCGAGACCGTTCCGGAACAGATCCCCGATGCGCGGAGCCCTTTCGCGCGCCTTCGCCTGCGTCTCCCACATCTCGGACTCCGGGACGAAGATGCGGATCAGGAAGGTGAGGAGCGCAGGGCTGGCGCTCAAGACCATGAGCAGGCGCCAACTGCCGTTACGCAGCAGTATTTCCGCGATGGACGCGGGCAATGCCGCGTGCAGGATCGTCGAGAGGCTGGCGATTACGGAATTGAGGCCGATGGATAAGGCCGCGATCAGGAGAATGCCCACGTTGGCCGACGCGCCGATCACGCCGGCCATGAGGGGACGGGATTTCGACGGGAAGATTTCCATGACCAAGGCCACTCCCAGGGCCCATTGCCCGCCCATGCCGAGGGCGGCCAGGAAACGGAAGACGGCCAATTGCCACGGAGCGGTGACGATCGCCCCCAGCCCGGAGAATACGGAGTAGGCCAGCACGCTCCATACCATGGCGCGGGTACGTCCGATGCGATCGCCCAGCCATCCCAACGCGAAGCCACCGAGCGCGGCGCCCACGAGGAAGACGGCGATGATGGCGCCGAACCAAGGCCCGATGTCGGCGCCGCCCAACATCTCGGTCAGCGCGGGGCGGCCCACCAACGGGAACAATCCCATTTCCAAGCCGTCGAACATCCAGCCCAGCACCGCCGCCGCCAGGGCCAGCCATTTCGCCGCGCCCGTTATGCCCTGCGTGCCCATGCGCATCACCGCTAGTTCCGGATCGATCGAGGTTCTGGTTTTCATTATGAGCCTTCCGTCGGTAATCGATTTAGGGTTAGCGATGCATAGGCAAACGCACCCGTTACGACAACCCCTTGGTTGCCTGGGCGGATTTTTCCTTCAAATCCTTCTTAAGCTTCCGCACCCGCTCCCCCTCTTCGCGAGTGCGGTAGTATTCATCCAACGGGTAGCAGCCCGATTTGATGCCGTTGCGCGGCGCGGTCGTGCAGTCGGAAAAGGTGCGGCAAATCGCCTTGGTTTCGATGCGGCCGTTTTCCAGGGAGTCGGCGATGACGCGCGGATAAGAAAGGACCATGCGGCCGATGCCGGCGAAGTCGGTCCATCCCCGGCGGACCAGGGCCTGGGCGACTTGGGGCAGGTATTCCTGCAGGTAGGTAAGGCCGGAACTGACCAAAGGGAGATCGGGAACGGCGTCCTTGAGCTTCCGCACCACTTGGATTTGCCGATCGACGTTGATGATGGGATCCTCCGCGGGCTGATAACCGTCGGAAGGCGGGAACAGGGCCGGGCGCTGGATATGGGGATTATAGTACGGCGAACCGGCGGAAACGTTGACGATGGCGACGCCCCAGCTTTTCAGGAGCTTAAGGTATCGCGTGGTCTCGGCGAGATCGTAATCGACGGGATTTTCCCGGTCCACCCCGAACCCATAATCGTAGGGCAGGCACGCGGAAAAATCCTCGGGCATGCCCGGCCCTAGATTGGCTCCGGTCGCGCGCAACGGATCGGGCCGGAAAGGCACGAAGTCGAAAGCGGAGAGCCTCACTCCGAGGATAAGCCGCGGCGCCACCTGGCGGATGCCGGCGATGATCTCCCGCGCGAAGGTGGACCGCTCCTCCAGGGTCTCGCCCCCGTATTTGCCCTTGCGAGTGTATGCGGAGAGGAATTCATGCCCCAGGTAACCGTGGCATTGCTTGATATCCACGAAAGGCACGCCGGCTTGGTCGGCCAGCCGCGCCGCCTGAACGTAATTTTCGATCAGCTCCTTAACCTCGTCATCGGTTAGGACCGGATAATCCATCGGCAATCCGAATTTGGGATTCAGGAGGGGATGGGCGTAGGCCAGCTTGGGTTCGAGCGTTGCCTTGTCGCGAGGACGGCAAAATCGGCCCGAGTGGGTGAGTTGGAAACCCCATAGTACGTCCGATGCGGTACCGAAGGACTGGGCATGCGCTTCTAGGGCCGTGTGCGCGACGCCGACAAGTTCGGTAAAGGTATCCGCTTTCGCTATTAACTGGTTCGGGTTCGCGCGTCCGTCGGCGCGAACCGCGACCGCCTCCATACCCCAAAGCAGCTTGGCGCCCGATTCGCCGAAACGGCGCCAGCGGCGAATGAGTTCGGGAGTGGGCCGTCCGTCCGGCGTCGCATCCCAGCCTTCCATCGGGTGGATGGCCCAACGATTGCCGATCCGGAACCCGGCCAGGTCCATGCTCCGGGCGAGGGGGGACTCGGGGGCTTTCTCAATGAAATCCTCGATGGGCAGCTCTAAGCCCAATTCCAGCATCCGTTCCCGAAACGTGGCTGGGGATTTTATGGACGTAAGTCTTTTAATATCGAGAGCCATCTATCCCTCACAAAGTATTCGGAAATAATATAACCCAAATGCAAAATTACACCTTATATTTTATCTCCGACACTATATTAACTCAATATTAATATGGTTAGAGCAAGTAAGGGTAGAATAATGCCATTCGTACCGCAATTTCGCCTTCGTGAAGCATCGGTTTTCTCCCGCCAGGTGAAAACCCGGATGCCTTTTCGATTCGGGCGGTCTACCATGACCTGGATGCCGATCCTGCATTTGCGGCTGGAGCTAGAAACGGCCGGGGGCGAACGGGTCGAGGGTCGAAGCGCGTGCGGCATCCCGCCGCTATGGTTCGATAAGGCGGCGGGTAAAACGCATGCGGACAATATCCGGGACCTGTCGGTTTCCCTGCGCCTGGCATTGGACGAATACACGAAACTGGACACGGCGTCCGTGTGGAACCTTCATAAAGTCGCCGAACCGCCCGTTCGCGAAGCGGCCGCGGCCAAGGGCCTGAATGGCCTCACCGCCGGCTTCGGCATCGCCTTGGTCGATTCGGCCCTTATCGATGCCGTATGCCGGAATGCGCGCCTTGGCTTCCACGCGGCCTTGAAGGGAGATCTGCTCGGTTTCGGAGGCCCGCTCGCGGCCTTGCTTCCGGCGCGCCCTTTGGATCGGATCGCCGTGCGCCACACGGTAGGCTTGGCCGATCCCATCCTGGACTCCGACATCTCCGAACCGGTAGGCGATGGCTTGCCGGAATCCTTGGAGCAGGTGGTGCGGCGGTACCGCACGCGCTTTTTCAAAATCAAGATCACCGGCGATGCCGATGCCTCGCGCGAGCGGCTGCGCCGCATCGCCTCGGTGCTGGACGCGCAAGCGGGCGATTACCGGGTTACCTTGGACGGCAACGAGCAATTCCACGACATGGCGGAGTTCGCCGCCTTCATCGGCACCGCCAAAAGCGATCCGGCCCTGCGCACATTATGGGAGCGCACTCTATTCATAGAACAGCCGGTAGCCCGCGACCACTCGCTGATCGATGCCGTCGCGGAACCCCTCGCGGAGATCTCCCGCTTCAAGCCCGTGATCATCGATGAATCCGACGGGGACGACGGGGCGGTGGATCGGGCGCTGGCGCTCGGCTATGGCGGGATCTCGGCCAAGAATTGCAAAGGCGTATTCCGCACCTTACATAGCTATCTGGCCATCAAGGCCGCCGAGGCATCGGGAAAGCCGGCGCCCATCCTTTCCAGCGAGGATCTGACCAACGTTCCCGCCTTGCCTTTGCAGCAGGATCTCTGCGTGGCCGCGGCCTTGGGGATCGGCCATAGCGAACGGAACGGCCATCATTACATCTCGGGATTCGATTTCCTTTCCCCCCGGGAACGCGAAGCCGCCTTGCGCGAGTTCCCCTCGCTTTACGCATCGCGGGATGGGGTACCCCAAGGGATCCGCATCGAAAATGGATACATCGATGCCGTCGACATCAATCTTCACGGCTTCGGCGCCGCATCCGGACCCGATTGGGAGGCTTTGGAACCGGTGCGGCTTCCGGAGATCCCGGCAGACTTGATCGTGGACGGCCATCACGAAGGAAAGAGGGTCCCATGAAGGACAACATGGAAACGACGGATACCTTGGACGCGGACGAAAACGGGAAGCCCGAGGCCGGAACGCCGGATGCCCCGCCGGTAAAGCAACGCACCTACGATTTCTCCATTCTGCGTAATCTCCGCAAAGCGCAGGGATTCACCATCGCCGACATCGCGCAGGCCGCGGGCATCTCCACCGCCGTCATCTCGCGCATCGAACGCAATCAGGCCGTGCCCGAACTGGATACCCTGGCGCGCCTGGGCAAGGCGTTCGGGATCTCCGCCACCGATCTGCTGGGCCTGGCCGAATTCCGTACCGCCCAAGTCACCCATTCGCAGCACTACGTTTCCGGCGGGTTCCAGTTCCAGCATATCAATTTCATCAACATCCAATGCTTCCTGGGATCGGCCATGGCCGGCGGAACGGTCAATCGTCCCGAGGTGCATCACAACGATCGCGAAATCTGCTGGGTGCTGCAGGGCAGCATCGAGATGATCCTCAATGAGGAACGCCATGTCCTCAAGGAGGGGGATGCCATCCAGTTCGACGCGGTGCTGGAGCATACCTATCGCGCCCTGACCGATTGCCGCATCTTGAGCTTGCATATCCGCAAAGGCAAGCCGATCTGACCCCGCGGTCGCCCGGTTCTACAGGAAGCAAACATGATGCGCATTCAAACCTCGCTTAAGCCTTCCGACCTCGCGCCCAAGCTGGAGCGGATGTGGGGCCTTTCCGCCGGTAAAATCAAGTCCCTCGAAAAAGCGTGGGACCCGGCCAACGGTTCGCCGGTCTTCACGGTCAAGGGCCGCTACGCCTCCAAAGGCTGGACCGAATGGACCCAGGGCTTCGCGTTCGGATCCGCGCTGCTGCAATTCGATGCCACCCAGGATACGGAATTCCTCGCCCTGGGCCGCGACCATACCTTTAACGGCATGGCCTCCCACCTCACCCATTTCGGGGTGCATGATCATGGATTCAACAACGTCAGCACATACGGGAATCTGCGGCGGATGGCCGCCGAGGGCCGCATCCCCCCTCCCGAGGGCCGGGAGAAGGCGTTCTACGAACTCGCCCTGAAGGTTTCCGGGGCGGTGCAGGCCAAGCGCTGGACCCCGATCTCCGACGGGCGGGGTTTCATCCACTCCTTCAACGGGCCGCATTCGCTCTTCGCCGATACCATCCGGTCGTTGCGGTCGCTGGCGTTGGCCCACAAGCTCGGCCATGCCCTGCTCGACGAGGGGGACGTCAAGATAAGCCTGCTTAAGCGCTTGGTCGAGCATGCGGCGGTGACCGCGGAGTTCACGGTGTTCTACGGCATGGGCCGGGACGCCTATGACACAGCCGATCAACGCGGGCGTACCGCGCATGAAATCATTTTCAATACTCGGGATGGCCGTTACCGTTGCCCCAATTCGCAGCAAGGCTACTCCCCGTTCACCACCTGGACGCGCGGCCTGGCCTGGGTGATGCTGGGCTTCGCGGAGGAGCTGGAGTTCCTGCACGCCTTGCCCGACGCCGAGCTCGCGGAAGTGGGCGGGCGTTCGGCTGTCGAAGCGATGATGCTGAACGCGGCCAAGGCGACGTGCGACTTCTACATCGCGCATACGCCCGCGGACGGGATCCCCTATTGGGATACGGGCGCGCCGGGCCTGCACAAGCTGGGCGATTACCTGGAGCGGCCCGCCGATCCGTTCAACGAGCACGAACCCGTGGACGCATCGGCGGCCGCCATCGCGAGCCAGGGCCTGCTCCGGCTGGGACGCTTCCTGCGCCAGCGGGGAGAGGCCGCCCAGGGCGATACGTATTGGCTGGCCGGATTGACCGTGGCCGATGGATTGTTGCAGGAGCCGTACCTGAGTACCGATACCGGCCATCAAGGGCTCTTGCTGCATTCGGTCTACCACCGTCCCAACGGTTGGGATTACATTCCTCCCGGGGCCAAGGTGCCGTGCGGCGAATCGAGCCAGTGGGGGGATTACCATCTACGCGAGCTCGGATTGTATCTGCATCGGATAATCAAGGGCGGGAAGTACTACGCGTTCTTCGGGGCGTGAAGAAAGGATCGAATGGCCACGAAAGTCGCAGCCATTACGGGCGGCGGACGCGGGATAGGACTCGGGATCGCGCGCGCCCTGGCCAAGGAAGGCTTTTCCCTGGCCATCTGCGGCCGTAAAGCCGAAGGGGAGGTGGAATCCCTCCCTTCCCTGCGCGCCCTCGGTGTGGAGGTCTTGTACGCGCGCGCCGACGTCGCGGAGGCGGCCGATCGCGGCGCCTTCCTGGATGCCATCCGCAAGCGCTTCGATCGCTTGGATGTGCTGGTCAACAACGCCGGCATGGCCCCCCGGACGCGCGCCGATATCCTGGAAGCGGACGAGGCGAGTTTCGACGAGATGATCCGGGTGAACCTGAAAGGCCCCTACTTCCTGTCCCAGCAAGCCTCGCGCTGGATGATCGCGCAAAGGCGCGAAGACCCGTCCCGCACGCCCGTCGTCGTCAATATAACTTCCGTCTCGGCCACCATGGCCTCGACGAACCGCGGCGATTACTGTCTCGCCAAGGCGGCCCTGGGCATGTCCAACCGGTTGTGGGCCGCGCGCCTGGCCGAGTTCGGCATCCCGGTGTTCGAGGTGAGGCCGGGCATCATCAAAACCGATATGACCGCGGGAGTCGCCGCCAAGTACGATGCCCTGATCGCCGGTGGGCTGATACCCGAAGGGCGGTGGGGGTTTCCCGAAGACGTGGGCAAGGCCGTGGCCATGCTCGCCCGGGGCGACCTTCCCTACTCTACCGGCCAAATCATCCACGTGGACGGCGGTCTCACCCTCCCGCGACTCTAAGGAGCCAATATGCGCCCCGTAATCGATCGGCTCGCTTCCATCCGGCTCATGCCGGTGATCATCATCGAACGCGCCGAGGACGCCTGGCCCTTGGCCCAGGCCCTGAAGGCCGGCGGGCTTCCCTGCGCGGAAGTCACCTTCCGCACGGCCGCCGCCGAAGCGGCCATCCGCGCCATCGCCAAGGATAAGGACATCTGCCTGGGAGCCGGCACCATCCTGCAGCCCGACCAGGTCGACCGCGCCATCGCCGCCGGCGCCGCCTATATCGTCACGCCGGGGTTCAATGCCAAGGTCGTGCGGCGTTGCCGCGAGCTCGGGGTGCCGGTTTTTCCCGGCGTCGCCACGCCGACGGAAATCCAGATGGCCCTCGACGAAGGCGTGGACGTGGTCAAATTCTTCCCGGCCGAACAGCTGGGAGGCGTCAAGACCCTGAAAGCCATCGGCGCGCCCTATTCCATGGTCCGCTTCATCCCCACCGGCGGGATCGACCTCGCCAAGCTTCCTGAGTACCTGGCCTATCCGGCCGTCGTTGCCGTCGGCGGCTCCTACATGGTGGCCCCCGAACTGCTCCGGACCGGGAATTGGGACGAAGTCACGCGCCTCTCCGCGAGCGCCGTCGCGGTCGCGAAGGATGGGAAGTAACCATGAGCCTATTGAACGTTAAACCCGCCACCGCCTGCCGGTTCGATCAGATCTCGTTGGGAGAAGTCATGCTGCGCCTGGATCCGGGAGACATGCGCATCCGTACCGCCCGCAGTTTCCGGGCCTGGGAAGGCGGGGGCGAATACAACGTGGCCCGCGGCCTGCGCCGCTGCTTTGGCTTAAGGACCGCGGTCGTCACCGCCTTCGCCGACAACGAAATCGGGCGCCTGGTGGAAGACTTCATCCTGCAAGGCGGCGTGGATACCTCTTTCATCAAATGGGCGCCTTACGACGGCCTGGGGCGGGCGACGCGCGTCGGGCTCAACTTCACCGAGCGCGGTTTCGGCATTCGCGGGGCGCTCGGCGTTTCCGATCGCGGCCACACCGCCGCCAGCCAGCTTAAGAAGGGCGATATCGATTGGGAAGGCATTTTCGGGGGACAGGGCGCGCGCTGGTTCCATACCGGCGGCATCTTCGCGGGCTTATCCGAAACTACCCCCGACGTGATCGAAGAAGCCATGATCGCGGCCAAACGCCACGGCACCTTGGTTTCCTTCGATCTCAATTACCGGCCCTCGCTTTGGAAGCATTTCGGCGGGCAGAAGCGCGCCCAGGAAGTGAACCGCAGGCTCGCGCGCTACGTGGACGTGATGCTCGGCAATGAAGAGGACTTCACGGCTTCGCTCGGGTTCAAGGTATCCGGGACCGATGCGCATCTTTCGAACCTGGAAGCGGATCATTTCAAATCCATGATCCAGGCTGTCGTCGCGGATTTCCCCGACCTGAAGGTCATCGCGACCACCTTGCGGACGGTGAAGTCGGCCACGGTCAACGATTGGGGCGCGGTGGCTTGGGGCGGCGGCCGGTTCCATGAGGCCGCGATCCGCAAGAACCTGGAGATCTACGATCGCGTGGGCGGCGGCGATAGCTTCGCTTCGGGCCTCATCTACGGGCTGATGGAGAAGGATGATTTGGCGGCCGCGGTGGAATTCGGGGCGGCCCATGGCGCGTTGGCGATGACCACGCCCGGGGATACCTCCATGGCGACCTTGGCGGAGGTGGAGGCTTTGGCCAAGGGCGGAAGCGCGCGCGTCCAGAGATAGGCCGTATCCCCGCTTAGGCCAAGGCTTCCGCCTGTGCGATCTTCCCTTCCAGGAACTTGATCTCCGTCCTCGAAGCGGTGAGGGATAGGGCTTTCGCGAAGCTGGCCTTGGCCAGGCCGCCTTGCCCGAGGCGCAGGCGCACTTCGCCTAAGGTGGCGTGCAGCAGGTAATAATCCTCGAGCCGGGAATCCTTCTGCAATTCTTCCAGCTTGCGCAGCGCTTCCGCCGGTCCCCGCGTTTGGCAAAGGATGACCGCGCGATTCAACTCGATGATGGGGTTGTCCTTGAGGCCGGCCAAGGTCACGTAATACCGATCGAGCGCCTCCCAATCCGTGGACGCGAAATCCCGGGCGGCGCAATGTTCCGCCGCGATCGCGGCTTCCAAATGGAAATCCGTCAGCTCCTCGCCCCGCGAGGCATCCGCCAGGTAATGATGGCCCCACGCGATCAATTCCCGGTTCCAACGCGAGCGATCCTGCCGCTCGAAAATGACTAGGGCGCCGTGATCATCCAGCCGGCTTTCGAAGCGCGCGGCATGGAAGCACATCAGGCTCATGAGGGCGGAAGAGGAGGGATGATCGGGGATCTTGTCGAGGACCAAGCGGCACAAGCGCAGGGCTTCCAGGCACAGGTCCTTGC
>Ga0170475_122499110_pt1 | contig 10997 bp, 2 predicted proteins | sample Soicark_Litter_5_FD_111474 | JGI IMG/M metagenome (GOLD analysis project Ga0170475, IMG submission 111474) | Avena fatua rhizosphere microbial communities from Hopland, California, USA. Combined Assembly of 48 SPs | reverse complement strand
CGCTTTGACGTTATTTCCTTCTTTGAAATGCAGATCGCCCAGGTGCAACCACGAATCCGCTATCCCATTTTTGTAGGAAATTTTTGTGGAAAGCGTGAGTGCTTCGGTGCTGTAACGCAAACCTCTTGAAATATCATTGGAGTCCTTTCCTTTTTTCTGATAAAAGTCATTAGCCAGCTTACAAAGCAAAAGTACTTTGTTGGTATCCTCCTTCATTTCGGCTACCTGCATCATTAAACGCTCGGTATTATCCTGCGCAATTGCCCGGGAAAAAAATAAGGAGAGCAAAAAAAGAAGTATAGCGGAATTAAAACGCATCTAAGCTACTCTTAAACCGATCACGCAAACATCGTCCACCTGTTCGAGATTTCCTTTCCATGAATCGAAATTGGCGCCAAGCGCTTCGGTTTGAGATTCGAACGATTGATTAGAGATGTTCACCAGGAATTCATGCAGTTTTTTATACATGAGTTTTTTTCCTTTTGGTCCGCCAAACTGATCGGCATAGCCATCGGTAAATAGGTAAAGCGTATCGTCCTTTTGTAATTTTATACTGTGTAATTTAAATTCTTCCTTTTTCTCGCCATAGCCTACCGGCATACGATCCGATTCCAGTTCTTTAAGAACATTGTTGGTAACCACCACCGGGCGATTATTAGCAGCAGAGTACGTGATCTCGTTGTTATCTTTGTTCACACACAACAACACGCCGTCAAAACCGTCTTTTTGCCCTTCTCTGCTAATGGCGTCAATTAATTTCTGGCGAACGTAATTAAATACTTCATTTGGTTTCAGGATATTTTTTTCGCCAATAGCTTCGTTGAGAAAAGAGATACTCAACAAACTCATGAAAGCGCCCGGAACACCATGTCCCGTACTATCGCATACCGCCAGGTAAAACAGGTTGTTCTTTTTATAGGCCCAATAAAAATCGCCGCTCACAATATCCTTCGGTTTGAAATACACAAAATTATTGGAGAGGTGATTATTTATGAAATCCCTATGTGCAAGTATGGTTGTTTGAATACGTTTCGCATACATGATACTATCCAGGATTTCTTTACGGCTTTGTTCTACCAATTCCTTCTGCTGTTGCAATACCACGTTCATGTGCTTTTGCTTTTTCAAATTCTTAAGCGAGATGTAGGTGAACACCGCCACAAGAATGAGCACGCCTATGATAAAATATAAAAGGATGCGGGAATTCTGGGCCGACTTTTTCGCGATCATCTTGTCCTGCTGCAAAAGTTTATTTTCTTTTTCCTTCGCATCAGAGTCGTATTTAGTTTGCAACTCGAATAGAGAATTACGGCTCTCTGCATTATAAATAGAATCTTTTAAGTTGGTAAATTTCTTGTAATAAGCTAAGGCCTGGGCTGGGTTATTCTTCTTTTCAAACAATTTGAAGATCTGGAGGCAAACATTCTTTTGGTTATCTACCGCTTTATCTTCTTCGGAAATCTGTAATGTTTTAAAATAATAGTTCAGGGCCGAATTCAATTTGTCTTTGGCAAAATCAATATTTCCCAGGGTCATGTTCACCAACGAAACGCCATAACGCGAATTCTCCTTTTCCATAAGGGGGAGAGCTTTACGCGCATAATACGTAGCCGAATCCAATTCTTTCATTTCGCAATAGGCTTCGGCAAGGTTGGCGTACACAAATGCCGAATAAAAATCCTTGTTAGAATTCTCATAAACCGCTTTTGAATACATCAATTCGCTGATAGCTTCGGCAAATTTGCCTTGCTTCATGTAAATATTGGCGATGCCAACTGCAGAAGTAGCTTTAGCTAATTTGCTATTGGCGGTTTCGGCCTGATCGTAAGAAAGTTTATAGAATTCCAGGGCTTTTTCGTAATTATTCAGGCCCAGATATGTATTGCCAATGGAGTTGTAAGTTGCAGATGCTTTCTTGAAATCTTTTAATTGTTCGTAGATCTTTGCAGCCGGGATCAATGATTCCAAAGCCATTCCGTAGGTTCCGCGGGCATTATGAAATTCGCCCAAACCGCACAGCGCCATAGCTTCGCCACGTTTATAACCTATCTTCTGAGCCAGCTCCAGATTCTTTTTTCCATACTCTTCTACCTCGCTAGGATTGGTGGTTTGAAGGTATTTTATAAGCGCCGTATAGAGGTTAACTTTTTGAGTATCAACTTTACACGATTCAATAGCGGCAAGCATCGAATCCTTCGTCCTGTCGTTCTGGGAGACTAAGAACAACGCACAAAAAAGAGAGGCAATTATAAGCTTGTACTTAAACAAAAGCAAAGCAAATTTAGAACTTTAATCCGATTATGCAAACATCGTCAATTTGCTCCAATCCGCCCTTCCAATCCTCGAAAATCCGGACCAAAAGATCGGACTGTTTGCTTAAGGAAAGTCCGCTAATGGACTGAATGAATTCATTGAGCTTTTTAGACATGAATTTTTTGCCTCTTGGTCCTCCAAACTGATCGGCGTAGCCGTCTGTATAGATATATAGCCGATCGCCTTTTTTTACGTCCACATTGTAAAGCGAAAATTGATCCTTTTTTTCGCTGGATCCTACCGGCATCCGATCGCATTTTAATTCGGTCATTGTTTTATCGGATACCAAAATAGGCGAGTTGAGTGCTGCCGAATACGTTACTTGTCCGGTAGTTTTATTGATGCATAAAAGTGTGCCGTCGAAACCGTCTTTTTGCTCGCCTCTTCCAAGATTGGTGGTTAGTTTTCTCCGAACGAAATTCAACACTTCGTTAGGTTCAATGATATTTCGTTCGCTGATCGCTTCATTCAAATACGAAATATTCAATACGCTCATAAAAGCCCCGGGAACACCGTGACCCGTACTATCGCACACGGCCAGGTAAACCAGTTCGTGATTTTCGAGTTCGCCCTTATCGTTTATGACCGAGGCTATTTTCTTTGTTGCCCAATAGAAATCGCCCGAAACGATGTCTTTTGGTTTGAACAATACGAAGTTCTCCCTGAATGTATCGTCAAATAATTGCGTCTCACTCATTAAAGCCAACTGGATCTTTTTCGCGTACTGGATACTATCGGTAATATCTTTATTCTTGGCTTCGATAATTGCTTTCTGACTGAATACCTCCTCCGTGCGTTCTTTTACTTTACCTTCCATATCCTCGTAAAGCGCGGCGTTATCCACGGCAATGGCCACCGAATTGGCAATGTTGCGCAGGATGTTAAACTGGTATTCGGAGAAAGCGTTCTTAGCGAAACTTTGAACCGTGATCACACCGATCTTCTTTTCCTTTGAGAAAAGCGGCATATAAATCACCGATTTTGGTGCATCGCCCGCAATCGGTTTTCCAAGATCTTTGATGTAGCGCTTGTAATCGTTCTGCACATCATTCATGAGCATTTCCTGTTCGTGCTCAAAACACCAAACAGCAAATCTGTCTTTATCGCTAAGGAAGAATTCGAAGAACGGCATCTTGTTATTGTTCTCGATGAAACCGGTGAACTGCAAGCTCTTTGTTTTGTCGTTGTACAAACCAATCCCAAACGATTCGGCATTCATGAGGTTGTTAATGCTTTCGTAAGCCATTGAAATGATAGTTTCAACCGACAACGATGCCGTGATCACTTTAGAGATCTGCGCAATGAGCTTGGTGTCATTAAAGTTTTTCTCTAGTTGTTCTTTTTGAAGTGTTACTTCCTTGGTACGTTCTTTTACGCGTTGCTCCATGTTTTCGTAAAGCGACGCATTATCAATGGCGATGGCCACATATACCGCCAGGTTTTTCAGGATCTGGAGATCATTGTCCCGGTAAGCATTACGTTTGAAACTCTGAACAGTGATAACGCCTAATGCTTTGTCGTTAAAGATCAAAGGCAAATATAAAATAGATTCTACCTGCTGCCCTTTTAATGGTGGTACCCAATTGGTAATATAGTGTTTTATCTCGCGAAGGAAATTATTGATCATGATCTCCTGCCTGTTGTAAAAACACACATTGGTGAGACGATTCATATCGTGCTTATCATAGGCGATAGCTTCAAATTTCTCTTCTCCTTCGATATATGTAGGAAAAATGATCTGTTCTGTATCTTTATTGTAAACACCAATTCCAAAACCAGTTGCATCCATCAGTTTGTTCACGTTACTGTGAACTTTTTCAATAATATCCGAAATAGAAAGTGTGGATGTGATATCTTTTCCAATTTGGCTTAATAACCGTGTGTTCTCGTTGGCTTTTTCAAGCGCTTCTTTTTGTTTCACTACCTCGGCCGTTCGCTCGTTCACTTTCTCTTCCATGTTTTTATAGAGGTTGGCATTATCGAGCGCCGTGCCCACCGACACTGCAATTCCTTTAAGAATATTGTAGTGATAATCGTTGAACATATTCTTGTCAAAACTCTGAACGGTGATAACGCCAACGGTTTTTTCCTTGGAATATAAAGGCAAATAGATGATCGACGTAGAATCTTTTCCGGAAATAGGTGCCTGCATACCGTGAATGTAATTCACATATTCTACCGAGTAATCGCTGATAAGGATCTCTTGTCCATTGCTAAAACACAAAGCCGCCAAACGGTTTGGGTCATCGGCTTTATAAGCAAAATCGTCCATTAACTGATCGTTCTCCACAAATCCGCGGAACTCCAATTGATCATTGACCGTATTGTGAATGCCGATGCCAAAACAATCCGCCTTCATGATCTTGTTCACGTTTTGATACACCTTGGCAATGATCGTTTCCACCGATAAGGACGAACTAATATCTTCCGCGATCTCACCTAACAACCGTGTGTTCTCATACGCTACGCGAATCTCTTCGGTACGTTTCTCCACGCGATCCTCCATGCTCTTGTACAAATTTGCCGTCTCAATGGCACTGGCAATGTAAATGGAGAGCGTACGAAGAATATTCATGTGATATTCGGTGTACGCATTAGTAACAAAGCTCTGTACCGACAGAACGCCGATAGCCTTATCTTTTGTAGTGAGCGGAATGTAAATAACGGATTGCGGATTATCGCCAACAAGAACTTTTGTGTCTTTTACTGTTCGCGCGATTTCGGTAGCCCAATCATTAATTAAATATTCTTTATTTTCCTTAAAACAGTTTACCGACACCCTATCCATATCAAGCGTGTAAGAGAACGGCGCAAGTTTTTTTCCTTTTTCGATCACGCAAGGGTGATAGATATCTTTTTCCTGTTCGCGATAAATTCCAATACCGAATGCCGATGCATCCATCAATTCATTGATATGCGCGTAAACTTTTGTGATAATGCCTTCAATAGATAAAGTGGTAGAGATCTCCTTACCGATCTCGCTCAATAAACGGGTGTTAGCGTACGTACGCTCAACTTCTTCTTTTTGTTTGGTTACTTCCAGTGTACGTTCCTTTACTTTTTCCTCCAGGTTTTCGTACAAGGCCGCGTTATCCAAAGCAATTCCAATAGACACCGCTAAATTTTGAAGGATATTTACCTGATAATCGGAATACGCATCTTTGTCCAGGGCCTGAACGGTGATTACACCCATCGCTTCTCCTTTTGAGATCAAAGGCAAATAGATCACCGACATGTTATCATTACCCTTAATCGGTTTACGTTCGAGCTTAATGTATTTATCAAATTCAGCAACAAAATCGCTGATGATGATCTCTTTCTTCTGCTTGAAACTGATGGAACCTAAACGATTTTGATCGTTCACGTCAATACTCACCGAATCGAGCATTGTTTGATTTTCACGGAAGCCGTTGAAGTCGAGTGTTTGTTTATTGCTGTTGTAAATTCCAATGCCGAACGAATCAGCCTTCATCAATTGATGGATATTTTTGTATACCGAACCAATGATCGTTTCGATGGAAAGGGAAGAACTCAATTCCTTGGAGATCTCGCCCAGTAGACGCGTGTCGTTGTAATTCTTTTCGATCTCTTCCGTACGCTCACGCACGCGATCTTCCAAATTATTGTAAAGCGAAACGTTATCGATGGCAATAGCTACGTATACCGCCAAACTTTTCAGGATCTGTAAATGATATTCCTTATATGAGTTCGGTTTAAAACTTTGCACTGTGATCACACCGATTTGCTTATTACTTTGCGTGATGGGAACGTACATCATCGATTCGGGATTATCGCCCTCTTTCGCCTCGTAGTCTTGCACCTTCCTGTTCTTTACAAATTCTTCGCTGAAGTGATTGATCACATAATCTTTTTGTCCCGTATAGCACCAAATTGCGGGACGATCGGTATCCTTTAAGCTATAGGTGTAAGGCATCAATGTCTTCTTGCGCTCAATAGTTGCCGGGAAAACGATCTCATTGGATTTTTCTCGGTACACACCGATCCCAAAACAAGTTGCATCCATCAGGGTATTAATGTTTGGATACACTTTACTAATGATCTCCTGGATAGAGAATGTATTTGAAATATCCTTCCCTATTTGGCTCAATATGCGGGTGTGCTCGTATGTTTTTTCTATTTCCTCTTTCTGAAGAACCACTTCCGCGGTACGATCCTTCACTTTTTCTTCCATGGTTTCATACAGCGCCGCGTTGTCGAACGCGATGGCGGTGTATGTGGCAAGATTTTTTAGAATGTCGACGTGGTAGTCTGTGTATGAATTTTTCTTAAATGATTGAACGGTCATAGCGCCCAACACACGATCTCCAAGGGCGATTGGCACCATGGCGGCTGATTGCGGCGTATCGCCACCAACCAGGGTAGCCTCCTTCAAATATTTTTTGTAATCCGCCATGAAATCATGGAGAACCAATTCTTTTCTGTTTTTAATAACCCAGGCCGAGAAGTTTCTGTTTGGATCTGCCGGTAATTTCTTGCCTACGTGATCTCGTTTTAATTTCTCGATCTCGTATTTATATTCAATCACATCTTCAGCCTCATGATACACACGCACACCAAACGATTCCGCGTCCATTAGCTGATAAATATATTTATGCAAACGTTCAAATACATCTTCGAAATTCAAAGAGGAAACGATCTGCTGACCGATCTCGCTTAACAAACGGTTATTCTCGTAAGCCCTGTTGATCTCCTGTGTACGAACATTCACACGCTCTTCCAGGCCTTCGTACAAATTGGCATTGTCCAAAGCAATGGCCACATAAACCGCCATGTTACGTAGGATCTCTACATGATAATTTGTGTAGGCGTTCTTAGAAAAACTCTGCGCTGTGATCACTCCAAGCGTTTTGTCATTTAGTATAAGTGGTAAGAAAATGATCGACTCAAGATGCTTGCCTTTTTGAACCGGCGGCAAATGACCGATGAAATTCACGATGTCATTCTTGAAATCACTAATGACGATATCCCTACGCTCGTTAAAACAAATGCACGACAGTTTATCCTTATCAGCCAAATTATTGCTGATCTCGTTATGCCGTTGACCTTCCTCAATATACAATGGAAAATAGATCTGGTTTGTTTCAGGTTTGTGTACGCCGATACCGAAACCGGTGGCATCCATCAGGGTATTCAAATTGGCATAAACTTTATCAATGATCTCGTTCAACGAACGCGTTGATGTGATGTCATTTCCAATCTTTCCAAGTAATTTGGTGCTGGTGAATGTACGCTCAATCTCTTCTTTCTGCTTCGTAACTTCTAAGGTTCGCTCGCGAACGGTTTCTTCCATCATCTCAAAGGAGTGCGCGTTTTGAAGCGCGATGGCGGTATAGGTTGCAATCGACTTAACGATGTCCAAATGATAATCGGTGTAAGCATTGCGTGCAAAACTTTGTACGGAGATACAGCCCAATACGCGTTCGCCAACGGCCACAGGAACAAAAATGAGCGAGTGCGGCATATCGCCTACTACCACGCGAATTTGCTTTACGTATTTGGTATACTCCTTCTCGTTATCGTTAATGAAAACCTCTTTTCTATTACGAACACACCATACGGAGTAATTGTCAACGTCGTTCATCGACACTTCCATTCCCTCCAAACGTTTTCCTCTTTCGAGGGCGTATTTGTACTCGATCACGTTCTTTGTTGGATTATACAAACGCACGGCAAAAATATCGGCGTTCATCAAACTCATGATGTAATCGTTGAGTTTAGAGAAGATCTCTTCCAGATTAAGTGTGGAGGTGATCTGTTGTCCAAGTTCGCTTAGTAATTTATTATTCTGGTAAGCCGTCTTGATCTCTTCGGTACGCTCGATCACACGTTCTTCCATGTTCGTGTAGAGGTTCGCATTCTCAATAGCGATAGCAACATACACCGCCATATTCTTCACTAATTGTAAGTGATAATCATTGTATGCATTTACCTTGAAACTTTGGACGGTAATAACGCCGAGACGTTTGTTATTATGAGTTACCGGAACGTAAATAATGGATTCCGGCCTATCACCCACCAAAGGTTTATGCGTCAATTTACCCGATCGCAGAAGAACATCACTGTAGTCGTTCACCATGTAATCTTCCTGCGAAAGATAGGTCTTAATGGCGGGACGATCGGTGTTTTCAAGTGAATATGTATGTGGCGGAAGTTTTTGTCCTTTTTCAATGGAACCCGGAAAGAACATGCCTTTTTCTGCTTCATTATAAATACCAATTGCAAGAACCGAGGCATCCATCAGGGTATTCAAATTATTATATACTTTGTCGATGATATCGTTGATGGATAGCGTAGACGTGATATCATTTCCAATCGTTCCAAGTAATTTAGTACTCTTGTAGGTCCGTTCGATCTCTTCTTTTTGTTTTACAACTTCCAGGGTACGCTCGGCTACTTTTTCCTCCATCAATTCAAAGCGATTGGCATTCTCCATCGCAATAGCCACATACGTTGCCAACGTTTTCAAAATATCGAGATGATAATCGGTATAAGCATGTTTTGTGAAACTTTGAACAGAAATACAGCCCAAAACGTTATCGCTTATCATGATCGGGTAAAAGATCATCGAATAAGGCATCTCGCCGCTCACCACACGAATTTGCTTGGTATATTTTTTGTATTCAACCGAAAGATCGCCGATGAAGATCTCTTTTTTTCGAGAGATGCAGAGAACCGAATAATTCTCCATATCGGTCATGGGAATTTCGATCACTTCTTTACTCCGAATGCCACGTTCAATTCCGTATTTATATTCAACCGTGTTCTTTTGTTGGTTGTATAAACGAACGCCGAAAGAACCCGCGTCCATCAAATTGGAAACGCATTGATATAATTTATTGAAGATCTCCTCGAAGTTGAGTGTTGACGTGATCTGTTGCCCTAATTCACTGAGAAGTTTATTATTCTGATAGGCCCGCTCAACTTCTTCTTTCTTGAGAACAGCCTCAGCGGTGCGTTGGGCGATTTTTTTGTCCTGCTGTTCGTACAAACTGGCATTCTCTAGTGCAATAGCCGTGTATGACGCCAGGTTTCGCAGCACATTCACATGATACGGACTATAAGCATCGGTGCGGAAACTTTGTACAGTGATCACGCCCACCGTCTTTCCTTTAAGAATAAGCGGTAAATAAATAATGGACGATGGATTTTTTCCGAACGTTGGATTCATGGTCCCTTTGAACCACTTTTCCTTTTCCAATTCAAAATCGTTGATGATGATCTCCAGGTTGCCCTCGTAACATCTCACCGCCAAACGCTCGCGATCGGCTATATCGTATTTGATATCATTGAACTTTTCTCCACCCTCAATAAACAAAGGAAAAAGAATCTGTTGTTTATCTTCTTTGAATAAGCCTATTCCAAAGCCGGTAGCGTCCATCAGGCGGTTCACTTGTCCGTAAACCGTATCCACAATATCAGCCACATTTAATTGAGCAATGATCTTTTGACCGATCTCGCCCATGAGCACTAAATTATTGGAATAATTTTCTAATTCCTTTGCGCGTTCTTCAAGAATGGTTCGCTCGGTTTGCGATTGAAGAACTTTATTTTGCAGTTCAAAGCTTTTGGATAGCTGCGCACTTTTGTGATTGCGCACGTCTTCTTTTGCCTGGTGATAGATCTTATAATACATGAGGGCTTCTTTGATATCGCCCTTCTTTTCGTAAAGTTCTGCTAATCGCTCACTCGATTGATAAATACCTTCTTTTGATCCCACTTGTGCCGAAATATCATACGCTTGTGTCAGGTATTTTGTCGCTTTCTCAATATCATTCTTTTTAAGATACAGATTGCCGATATTGTTAAGCGTTGCTGCTTCGCCGAATTTAAAACCGGTCTCTTTTCTTATCTCCAAACATTTGGTAAAATAATGAAGCGCTTTATCGTATTCTTTAAGATCGACATAGGTATTTCCCAAGCCATTAAGTGCATAAGCTTCGCTTTGTTTACTTTGTAATTCTTTTGACAAACCGTAACACTTGGTATAATATTCAAGCGCTTTGGTATAGTCTTTTAAATTAAGATAAGTTTCAGCGATGCTATCCTGAACGGTGATCAAACGCTCGCGCGCACTGCTATCAATACTTAATTTCTCGCTTCGCAAAAGCGGTTCAAGCGCTTTGTCAAATTGCTCTATAGCGCAATATACAGCGCCCACGCCATTGAGCGCGCTGGCCATGCCAAGTTCGTTCTTTATTTCCGTTGCGAGATCGAGACTTGTTTTATAATACTTCATGGCGGTATCATAATCCGAAAGGAAATAGAAATTCGTTCCCAGGTTAACGTACACCGTTGCTTCGTTCACTTTATCGTTGAGTGTTTTGAAAAGTGCGATCGCTTCAAAACAATATTGGGCGCCCTTTTCATTTTCGGCCATCCAGATATAAAGTGTCCCTAAAGTTTTTTTTGCTTGTGCAATACCAACCGAATAACTGATCTCCACCGACTTTTCCAAAGCCAGGGTTGCAAGCTCCATGGCTTTATCGTCATTTTTGCCTTTGATATTCCACGCTTCTTTATTAAGTGCGTCTATCTCGTGTAGCGTATGATTGCCTACAGTGGTTTGCATTGGATTTTACAAGATAGTGAAATTTCTTTAGAATCTCCAATTTTGAAGCACTGTAAACTGTTGTCTTTCAGTTAAGTAGATGTTAATTATGTGT
>Ga0170475_105612298_pt1 | contig 10997 bp, 9 predicted proteins | sample Soicark_Litter_5_FD_111474 | JGI IMG/M metagenome (GOLD analysis project Ga0170475, IMG submission 111474) | Avena fatua rhizosphere microbial communities from Hopland, California, USA. Combined Assembly of 48 SPs | reverse complement strand
CGGCGAGATCTTCACGAGCATCAAGGAAGGCATCGGCCCCAAGTTCGACATGAAGCCGATGAAGACCAAGATGATGGACACCGACATCTGGAATGTCGTGAACTACCTGCACAGCATCGCGAAAAAGTAGCCTCGCGGATGCGCGCGCGCTGCTGGCTTGTCATCCTGGGAATTGGCGCGTGCGCGTCCGCGTGTACGCCGCCGCCACGGTCAAACGTCGTGACGACCGCCCATTCAACGAATATGGCGGCGGTCCGCGAATTCTTCGGCATGCGCGCGACGGCGCGGCAGCCGATTCCGTTTCCGCACAAGACGCACATCGAGAAGGCCATGCTCAAGTGCACGGAGACGTGCCACGAGTCCGTGGAGAAGGGGCCGGTTGCCGGCATCCCGAGCGTGAAGACGTGCATGATCTGCCACGATTCGATCGCGACCGATCGGCCGCTGATCATGAAGATCACGAACGACTACTACAAGAAGAACATCGACGTGCCCTGGCAGCGGGTGTACGGTTTCACGCCAGAATCACACGTCCGGTTCGACCACGCCCCGCACATCCGCGCCAAGGTCGAGTGCACGAACTGTCACGGCAACGTGGCGCAGATGACCGTCGCCGAGCGGAAGGTCGATCACACGATGGGATTCTGCGTGGACTGTCACCGCGAGAAGAAGGCGTCGAACGACTGCCTCACGTGTCATTTCTAGGTCATCTCCACCCATGGATCGCCGAAACTTCATCAAGCTGACAGCCGTCACCGGCGGCGCCGTCACGCTCGCGAGCTGCGGCAATCCCGAGCACGAGCTGATCCGGTTCGTCCCTGACGAGGACCTCACCCCCGGACTCGCCGAGCTGAAACCGGGCGTGTGCCCCCTGTGCAGCGCGGGATGCGGCACGACGGTTCGCGTAATGCAGGCCGACGTGGACACGGTGCGCAACGGCCAGGCCGGCGTCGTCACGATGAGCGTGGCGAAGAAGCTCGAAGGCAATGCAACGCATCCCGTCAATCAGGGTGCGCTCTGCGCCCGCGGCCAGGCGGCGATCCAGATCGCATATCACCCCGATCGGATTACCCAGCCGCTGAAGCGCCGCGGTGCCAAGGGCAGCGGCGACTTTCAGCCGATCGAGTGGGACGCCGCCATCGCGGAGCTCGTCGCGCAGCTCGACAAGCTGACGGCATCGAATGCGCAGGCGTCGCTGGCGTGCTGGACGAGGCCGGGCGCGAGCGCGCGCCACGACCTCACGACGATGTTCCTGTCGCGTTTCGGCGCGGCGGCCCCCACGACGTTCGAGTTGTTCGGCGACGACGTGCTGCGGCGGGCGAATCTCATGAGCTTCGGCCGCGAACAGCTGCCGACGTTCGATCTCGCCGCATCGCGGTACGCGATTTCATTCGGCGCGGACTTCCTCGGTACGTGGAACAGCCCGGTCGCGCAGGCGGCCGCCTACGGACGCATGCGGCAGGGGCGCCGCGGCGTTCGAGGCGCGTTCGTCCAGGCAGAGCCCCGCATGTCGCTGACTGGCGCGAGCGCGGACGAGTGGGTGGCGATCCGGCCCGGCACCGAAGGCGTGCTGGCCCTTGGCCTCGCGCACGTGATCCTGCGCGAGAAACTGCGGCCCGCCGATGCCGGCGGCCGTGCCGGCGCTCTTGTAGACGGCTGGTCGAAGGGGCTGCCCGACTACACGCCACAGGCCATTGAACAGAAGACGGGCGTGAAGGCCGCACGCGTGGAGCGGCTGGCGCGCGAGCTGGCTGAGCAGCGCCCGTCCGTGGCGTTGATTGCGGGCGCCCCGCTCGCGCATGCGCACGGGTTGTTTCAGGCGCTGGCGGTCAACGCGCTCAACGCCCTGCTCGGCAGCGTCGGAACGCCCGGAGGCGTGTCATTCATGCCGCAGGTCGATGCCGCCGCCGCTTCACGGCCTGCACGTCCTCTGCGAGCCGTGGCCGCCGACATTCTCGCCGCCGACAAATCCCCCGTCCAGGTGCTGCTGCTCGACCGCCTCAACGCGGTGCACGCGACGCCTCCTGGCTGGCGCGTGCGCGAGGCCGTCCTCAAGGTCCCGTTCGTCGTCAGCTTCGGCAGCTTTCTGGACGACACCAGCGTTCTCGCCGATCTCATTCTGCCGGACCACGCGTTTCTCGAATCGTGGACCGACGCGCGGCCGGAATCGGGGGCGACAATCGCCCTGACGACCGTCGCTGGCCCCGCAATGAAACCGCTGTATCAGACCCGCGCGACCCCGGACGTGCTGCTGGACATCGCGAAGAAGCTGAAGCAGCCGATCAAACCCGAACTGGCATGGCCCTCGTTCGACCAGATGCTGCAGGCCTCGATCGGCGAAGATGCGTGGTCCACGGCGACCAAGCAGGGATGGGTCGAGATCAAGGGCAAGGGTCAGCCGGCTGACAGCAAAGGCCAACGCTCCGAAGGCAAAGGACAGGGCGACATCGCACGTGAAGCCGTGTTCGATGGCGACGCTGCGCAGTATCCGTTTTACTTCCTGCCGTACGCGTCGCAGGCATTCGTCGATGGGTCGGTTGCACACCTGCCGTGGCTGCAGGAGATGCCGGATCCGATGTCGACGGCCATGTGGAGCTCGTGGGTTGAGATCAACCCGCAGACCGCCGGCCGACTGGGCATCGGCGACGGCGACGTCGTCGAGATCGCATCGGCGCACGGAACGGTGCGGGCTCCGGCCCTGATTTCGCCGGGGATCGCGCCTGATGTGCTCGCCATGCCGGCTGGGCAGGGCCACGAGACGTTCACCCGCTACGCGAGCGGACGCGGGAGCAATCCCGTGAAGGTGCTCGGGCCGTCGGTCGAACAGGTTACGGGCGCGCTCGCGTGGGCGGCCACCCGCGTCAAGGTGACGCGCGTCGGCGAGCCGGACGGCACGCTGATCCGGTTTGGCGGCTCGCTCACCGAGGCCGAGCACACGCACCGCTGAGTCACGAGCCACGAGTAACGAGCCACCGATATGTCACACCGCTGGGGAATGGTCGTCGATCTGGATCGCTGCACCGGCTGCGAGGCGTGCGTCGTCGCCTGTCACGCCGAGAACAACATTCCGACTGTGGGCCCTGCCGAGGCGGCGCGCGGCCGCGCGATGCACTGGCTGCGCGTCGAACGGTACTGGGAGGGCGAGTTTCCAGACGTCCGGCTCAAGTTCCGGCCCGTGCTTTGCCAGCAGTGCAACGCCGCGCCGTGCGAGCCCGTCTGTCCGACGTATGCCAGTCATCACACCGAGGAAGGCCTGAACGCGCAGGTCTACAACCGCTGCATCGGCACCCGGTACTGCGCCAACGCGTGCTCGTACAACGTCCGTTTCTTCAACTTCTTCAACCCGGTGTGGGAGAAGCCGCTCCACCTGCAGCTCAATCCCGACGTCTCGCTCCGCGAAGTGGGCGTCATGGAGAAGTGCACGTTCTGCGTGCAGCGGATCAAGGCGAAGACGCAACAGGTCAAAGCGGAGAATCGTGAGCTGAAGGATGGCGAGTTGAAGCCCGCGTGCGCGCAGTCCTGCCCGGCGACGGCCATCCTGTTTGGCGACCTGAACGATCCCGAGAGCCAGGTATCGCGGCTGTGCGGTCGAGCCGCGGCGAGAAGCTGCTCGAGGAGCTTGGCACGCTGCCGAATATCACCTACCTCAAGGGGCAGGCCGAGGCATGACCGACTCGGCGCAGAAGATGACGGAGGATCTGCTTCGCCCGCTGCTGGTGACGTCGTGGCGTTTTTACGTCGTCGTCCTCGTCCTGTTCGGCATCGTCCTGCTCGGCGTCGGGGCGTTTGCGTACCAGGTCGATCGCGGGATCGGCGTCTGGGGTCTCAACTGGCCTGTCTTCTGGGCGTTCGACATCACGAACTTCGTGTTCTGGATCGGCATCAGCCACGCCGGCACGCTGATCTCGGCAATCCTGAGGCTCGTGAATGCCGGCTGGCGGCGGCCCGTGACCCGGTGCGCCGAGGTCATCACCGCGTTCGCGCTGATGATTGGCGCGATGTTCCCGATCGTGCACCTCGGGCGGCCGTGGCTGTTCTTCTGGCTGATGCCATACCCGACCGAGCGGCAGATCTGGCCCAACTTCAGGTCGCCGCTCGTCTGGGACTTTTTTGCCATTTCCACGTATCTGACCGGCAGCCTCCTGTTTCTCTACCTGCCGACGATCCCGGACTTCGCGCTCGTCCGCGACCGGACCACCGGCTGGCGCCGCAAGGTCTACGGTGCGCTGGCGCTCGGGTGGCGCGGCACGACGAGGCAGTGGCATCGGCTGGAATCCGCCATGCAGATCATGGCGATCGCGATCATTCCGGTCGCCGTGTCGGTGCATACGATCGTGTCGTTCGACTTCTCGATGGCGATCGTGCCGATGTGGCATTCCACGATCTTCGGTCCGTACTTCGTCGCCGGCGCCATCTTCAGCGGGATTGCGGCGCTCATCATCGCGATGGCCGCGCTGCGCAAGTTTCTTCACCTCGAGGCGTACCTGCACCCGGTTCATTTCGAGAATCTCGGCAAGCTGCTGCTCATGATGAGCCTGCTGTGGGGGTACTTCGTCTTCGCGGAACGCCTGACGACGTGGTATGGCAACGAGTCGTCCGAGATGTCCGTGTTCTGGGCGACCCAGCGCGGCTCCTACGCCCCGCTTTACTGGACGATGGTCACGGTCAATTTCATCGTGCCGGTGTTCATCCTGTCGTTCAAGAAATTGCGCACGGTTACCGGGTGCGTCATCGCGTCGTGCGGCGTCGTCGCGGGAATGTGGCTCGAGCGGTTCCTCATCATCGTCCCGACGCTGAGCCACAAGTATCTGTCGTATTCATGGGGCTCGTACCGTCCGAGAATTCCGGAGATTCTGCTGCTCATTGCGACGTTCGGCGCGATGGGGCTGCTCTACGTGCTCTTTTCGAAGTTCGTCCCGATCATCTCCATCTGGGAGCTCAAGGTGGGCGAACAGCCGGAGATCGAGGACGCCGAGGTGACGCGCGACGAGGCGTCCACGCTCTGGAGGACGAATCCCTGATGGCTGCACGCCTCCCGGCAATGTACGGACTGTTCGAGCAGCCAGAGGCGGCACAGCTGGCGTTCAGGTCTCTGCGCCAGGCGGGTGTCGCGGAGTCGGACATCACCGTCATCTCATCCGAGCCGTTCGAGCACTTCGAGTTCAGCCATCGCGACCGATCGCTCACCCTCTTCAGGCTCGCTGGCATCGGCGGCGTGCTCGGGTTCATCATTGGCGTATCGTTGACCGCTGGGACCGAGGTCGCCTGGCCGATCAATGTGGGCAACATGCCGATCCTGGCGTGGTGGCCGAATCTGGTCATCATCTTCGAGATGACGATGCTGTCGGCGATCCTGACGACCGTGGTCTCGCTGCTCGTCACCGCGCGTTTACCGTCGCGTGCCGCGTCCCTGTACGATCCGGAAGTATCTGACGGCAAGATCCTTGTCGGTGTCCCGCTGAGGTCCGACCGAACGCCCGACGCAATCCGCCGGGCGCTCGACGCGGCCGGAGCCCTTGTCGTGAAGACCGCCGAGTTTCAGAAGTGAGAGGAGAACACCAATGAAAACCTGGTCGAAAGGACTGGTCTTCGCTGTCACGGCCATGACCGTGGCATGGCTGACCAGCATCACATTCGCGTCGAACGCGGCATCACCCGCGGGGGCGGTGCGGCCGGCGATCGCGCCCGGGACGGCCATTCCGCTGCATGCCGCGCCGGCATTGAGGCAGGCGGCCCAGGCGGCGCAGGCGACGGCAAAACCCCAGATGTCCGAGGCCGTCTTCAAGAACGTCCAGGTCCTCAAGGGCATTCCGGTCGACGAGTTCATGGGCACCATGGGCGTCTTTACGACGTCGCTGAGCCTGTGCTGCGGCAACTGCCACACGGGCGCCGGGACGTCGGATCCGAAGTGGGAAGACGACACGGGGTCGCCGCAGACCGCACGGAAGCGAACCGCCCGCGCGATGATCCAGATGGTGCAGAACATCAACCGCACGAACTTTGGCGGGCGGCAGGTGGTCACCTGCTGGACGTGCCATCGCGGCCAGCTGTCGCCGAGCGTGACGCCGCCGCTCGATTTCGCGTACGGCGAGGCCGTCGTCACGCCACCGGACATCCTGTTACGCGATCCGAATGCGGCGAGGACCGTCGATCAGATTTTCGCGAGGCTGATCGAGGCGGAGGGCGGCGCGGCGCGTGTCAACGCGTTGACGAGCTACACGGCCAAGGGCAACAGCCTGCTGTTCGGTGAAGTGGGCAAGGGCAACCCGGCGGAGATTTACGCGAAGTCCGACGGCAAAGTCGCGACGTACGTGCACCAGCAGGAAGGCGACGTGGTCCGCGCGTATGACGGCACCACCGCGTGGTGGCAGCTGCCGCTCACGGTCACGCCGCAGTATCCGCTCACCGCAACGCTGCTCGAAGGTGCGAAGTTCGACGCGGTGATGGCGTTTCCGTGGAAAATCCGTCCGTTCTTCACGACGTGGCGGGTCAGCTTCGGCCAGACCATCGACGGCGTCGACGTCGACGTCCTCCAGGGCGCGACGCCGACCGGCATGATCGGCACCCTGTACTTCGACAAGAAGACCGGTCTGCTCAAACGCTACATCCGGTATGCGAACACGATGGTCGGCCGGATCCCGACACAGGTGGATTACGACGATTACCGCGACGTCGCGGGCGTGAAGATGCCGTTCAAATACAGCTATGCGTGGGTGAGCGAGCGCGACGACTGGACGTTCACGAGCTACGAGCCCAACGTGCCCATCGACAACGCGAAATTCGGACGCCCGGATCCCAAGACGGCCGGAGATGTCAGCGAACGCAAGGCTAAATAGCTCGACGATTTAGAGGCAAGATTTCGGACCACAACGATCACGAAGACCACTGAGACTGAAAGCGCCTTGGTGATCTTTGTGCTCTTTGTGGTTCGTCATGTCGGATAAGCTGCATCTCGTGCGCCTGGCGGTTCTCGCGTTTGCCGTCCTGATTTCCGCAGCTGCGCCTTGCGGTGCGGAGTGGCGCCGGCTCGACAGCCCGAACTTCACCGTCATCGGCGACGTGAGCGCCCGCGAATTGCGCGATCTGGCGGTCAAGTTCGAGAGTTTCCGCGAGAGCCTCGGCCGCGCACTCGGCGCGCGCGCGACCGCCGCGGCGGTCCCCACGGTCATCATCGTGTTTCCCACCGACAAGGCGTTCGCGCCCTTCAAGCCGAGGTATCAGGGCAAGCCGCGAGCCGATGTCCGGGGCTTTTTCACCCCCGGCGCGAACATCAACTACATCCTCATCGAAAGCGGCGGCAGCGAGCGTGTGGTGTTCCACGAGTACGCCCACCTGATCGTCTCGAACATCATGCCGAACCCGCCTGTCTGGCTGAACGAGGGGCTGGCGGAGTTCTACAGCACGTTCAAGCTCTTGGACGGTAAGCGGGCGCAAATCGGGTTGGCCGTCGGCGAGCACCTGATCGCGCTGAAGACGAACGGTCGTGTGCCGCTGCCCGAGCTGCTCAAGGTCGATCAGCGATCGCCGCTGTACAACGAGGCTGCGCGCGCGTCGATCTTTTATGCTGAAGCGTGGGCGCTGACGCACATGATCCTGAACGGCGAGCCCAGCCGCGTGACCGAACTCGCGACCTATCTGCGTTCGGTGGCCGACGGCACGCCCGAGGCGCGCGCATGGGAGGAGACCTTCGGCACCGAGCGGATGGAACAGGACTTCCGCCAGTACCTCACGCGCAACCTGTTCAATACCGTCGTCATCGATTTCCCCGAAAAGGTGGCGCAGCTATCCGCAACATCCACCGCGCTCGCGTCCGCCGACGTCGCCGCGTTTCTCGGGACGTATCTTGCGTCGCACGGACAGGACGAGGAAGCGGCCGTGCTGCTCGACGAGGCGTTGAAGATCGATCCCGCCAATTCCCGGGCGATCGTGGCGATCGCGGAACTCGAGATGCGCCGCCGGCAGTACGGGAGCGCGGAACGCCGGCTGACCGCCCTTGGCAAGACCGACGATTGGCTTGTCGCGTACAGCGCCGCGATGGCGATGTCGGATCTTGCGGGCGTCGGCATAGCCGGATCTCCGAACACCGAATTGATCCAGGCCGCGCGCCGCCAGCTCGATCTCGTGGAGCGCGAGCGCGGCGAGGTCCCCAACGTCGTGGCGCATCGTGCGGCGCTGGACCTGACCGGCCCCGATCCACCGCCGGCTCTCGCCAGCGCAGCGATCGCTCGGGCACGCGCCCTGGCGCCGGGTCGGTATGATTACGCGTTCATCGAGGCGCAGATCTTCAGCCGGCGCGGCGAGTTCGACGCCGCCCGCGCCGCGATCGCGCCGCTGATGTCAGGCCTGTATCCCCCGGGCGTGCGTGATTCGGCGCGCAGCCTCATGGGGTATGTCGTTGCAGCCGAGGAGCGTCGCAAGACTGGCGCGCGCGACGACCTGGCGGCTTTTCTGGCCGCGTCCGGGTCCAGATCCATTCCCGTCCCGGGCATCGATGACACGCCGCGGCAGACGGATGGATCGCCGACGTTCGTCCCGTCCTACCGCGTGGTTCAGGCGGGCGAGCAGCGCGTCGAAGGTCTCCTCGATCGCATCGATTGCGCCGCCGGCGGCACGGCGACGTTCGGCCTGAGAGAAGCCGGCAACGCCGGGCCTCTGACGGGACGACTGAGCGACGTAGAGTTCATCACGTATCGCGACGACCTGGCCGGTGGGGTCAAGTGCGGTGCCATGCCGCAGCAGATGCGCGTCTTGGTCACCTGGCGCGCCGGTGGGCAGCCGGCCGGCGGCAGGAAGGTCGTGGCCGTCGAATTCCTTCCGAAATAGGCGACGAGCCACGATCCGCGAGCCCGCAGCTACGAGGAGACGTTGACCACGAATCGGCCCCTGGCGTTCCCCGCCGCAAGCGTCGAGAACGCCCGGGAAAGGCCGGCCAGATCGATTTCGCGCGCAATGGAGTGGAGCAGTTTGGGCTTCATGTCGGTCGCGAGCCGCCGCCAGATCTCGATCCGAGGCGCCATCGGGCACATCACCGAATCGATGCCGAGCAGGTTGACGCCGCGCAGGATGAACGGCACGACGGTGGTATTCACTTCGGTGCCGCCCGTCAGCCCCGAATTCGCGATGCTCGCGCGATAGTTCATCGTGCGGGTCAGCCACGCGAGCGTATCCCCCCCGACCGGATCGACGGCGCCCGCCCACATCATCTTTTCGAGCGGCCGCGAACTCTTCTGCGCGAGCGACCGCGGCACGACGTCGGTCGCGCCAAGAGATTTCAGATAGGCGTGTTCCCTCTCCTTGCCGGTCATCGCGGTCACCTGGTATCCGAGGCCTGACAGGATCGCGACCGCGATGCTCCCGACGCCGCCGGTCGCTCCGGTGACGAGGACAGGCCCGGTTCCTGGCGTCAGGCCGTTTTCTTCCAGGCGGATGACGGACATGGCGGCGGTGAATCCGGCCGTGCCGAGCGTCATGGCCTCGCGAGCGCTCAGACCGGCGGGAATCCGGACGACCCAGTCGGCCGGTACTCGCACGAAGGCGGCGTAGCCTCCGTCGTTGGCGACGCCCAGATCGTATCCGGTCACGAGGACTTGATCGCCCTCGCGAAATCGCGCGTCGGTGCTCGACGCCACCGTTCCGGCCACGTCGATGCCGCCGATGATCGGCAGTCGCTTCAGGATCTTCGCGGCGCCTGTCGCCGCAAGCGCGTCCTTGAAGTTGACGCTGGACCATGACGCGGCGATGACGACCTCGCCGGCGCTCAACTCGTCCACGGTCGTATCGACGATGGCGCCCGAGATGGTGCCGTTGGTTTCAGAAAGCCGGAATGCCTTGAAGGTCGCGCGATCAGGTGTCACAGGACCGAGGTTAGCACCAAGGCGGCGAACGATGGAATCCAGCCGTGATTGTCCGCTGCATCAGCCGGTTTGCTCCGGGAATGTTGCTCTGCTAAGCTCGCCGAATTGCTGGTACCTGGGGGCTGCGCACAGCTATGAGAACGCTCCCGCTGCTCGGCCTGATCGCGACGATGAGCGCGTGCATCGTCGTGGGCGTGGCTCCGACGCCCGTCGGTCCCGTGTCGTTCGTCGTGATCGTCGGTCCAGTCCTGTTTCCCGTCAACACGGTGTTGTCGGTGGACGTCTGGAATGCGGCGCAGCTGGCCGCCCTCGACGACAACACCCGGTGCGCGAGCGGACGGATGCAGTGTCCTGCCGGTGTCGCGTACAGGGACGTCGTGCCCGAGCGTGTGCAGATCCCGGTGTCGCCGTCCACGACGTCGTTCGAGCTGACGCCCAGGCAGGTCGGTGCGGGCGAGAAGTTCAGGATCCGCCTGTCCGGGCCGAGCCGCGATCGTTGCCGCACGAGCTCGGCGGATGTCGTTCGTACGGCGGATCGTGGCCGCACGGTGATCGACGGTCTGTCGTGGCAGACGACCCCGAACGGGTGCGCCGGGTGACGTATACTCGCCGGCCGTGACTGCAGGCAGGCTCATCACCCCGATCGTCAATCGATGGATTGAGGACGGCCTTCGCGATCCGGAGGCGTTCTGGGCGCGAGCCGCCGGGGACCTCCCATGGTTCCGGCGCTGGGACCGCGTCTTCGAGTGGACGCCTCCGACCTTCCGCTGGTTCATCGGCGCCGAGACCAATCTGGCGTGGAATGCCGTGGATCACCACGTCCTCCGGGGACGGGGCGGCCACGCCGCGCTGGTCTATCTGAACGAGCGAGGCGAGCGGTCCGTATTCACGTACGCCCAACTGCTGTTCGAAGTGAAGCGGCTGGCGGCGGCCCTGCGCGGGCTGGGGCTGCGCAAGGGCGACCGCATCACGATCTACATGCCGACGTCGGTCGAAGCGATCATGCTGATGCTGGCGACGGTCCGCATCGGCGCGATTCACTCGGTGGTGTTCGCGGGATTCGGCGCGAACGCTCTCGGCGATCGCATTGCCGCAAGCGGATCGCGGCTCGTCTTTACCTCCGACGTGACGTACCGCAAGGGG
>Ga0170475_117015898_pt1 | contig 10999 bp, 6 predicted proteins | sample Soicark_Litter_5_FD_111474 | JGI IMG/M metagenome (GOLD analysis project Ga0170475, IMG submission 111474) | Avena fatua rhizosphere microbial communities from Hopland, California, USA. Combined Assembly of 48 SPs | reverse complement strand
GTAACGTTAAGATAGAGAGATGAGCGGCCGCACTCCAATGGCCTTTGTCGCGTAGAGGAAGAATCCATGCTCCTTGGCTAGATAAGAATCAACCAACTCACCCGCTTCCTTGCTCATCGAGAGAAGTTCCGTAAGTAGCAGGGCCTGCGAAGGAACGTTCCGATCCTGGAATAACCGGTAGAGAAGTGATTCCATAAACTTTTTATCCGACTTACGGGCCAACATAGTCTCGTATTCCGCCAAACGTTTAGTCGCGTCAACGCGCATCTCGTTGAGCCTAAGCCGGTCGCTCAAATCTGGAGTGACAAGCACGCTTAGGTTGTCAATAGTATCGCTACCGGCGGTTGTTTTACTTCCGGCTGCGATAAGAAGGTCGAGGAAGGAGTTCGCGAATGTGGAGGGGGATGCGGCTGAGGAAGTAAACTTCCTGATGGACGTCGCCACAAGTAGATGAAATCGCATTTCCCCACGCGTGAGACGAAGCACTTCACCTGTCCCGAACGGATCAACCGACTTAATCCCCATCATCCCATCAGTTCGAGCCGCTAAACCCACGTTAAATATAAGCTCATTTGTAACGCCCGCTTCGTTTGAAATGGAGTTCTGGTAAACTCGCGCAGGTACCGGAAGATCATCCCCGTGACTCGTATGCCGCATGAGGAATCGATCACCCGGTTCCACCGCGCCCTTAAGTCCCGCGGCATTGAGCGCGGCAACGAATTCGTCTCCTAGTCGTTTGAGGGCTGGAAGCGAATCCTCAAGAAGGAGCGTGTCATCCGATTGAATATGGTAGTACTCTTTTCTACTACCCACAGAGGACGCCAGATACTGTGTTAAATAATCAGTAAGCTGGGCTACAGTCCACTTCTTAGATCGGGCCAAAGATTCTCCATTAATAATGGAATTCACCATTGTCCCTATTTCAGATGTGACCTTTACGCCTGACATCAGTCCATATTGGCCCGGTTTAAAGCACCAGCCCATTCCTTTAGATTCGGACGAGTAATCGGGCCAAACGACGTTCGCTTCGGTGTGCAAATACATCGAGGCCCTCATCCAGTAGTCAGAGTTAGAAAATTGACTAGTTACCATATCGGTGGCGGCTGTCACGAGATCTATCGGGATAAAGCGGTCATAATTACTATAATCAGCTTCAGCGATAAAGATACCCGTTTTAGATCGCTCCCTGATATCATCGTGGCGATGACGTTTGGCTTCCCCATCGTGATACAAGCCCGGCAGTAAACTTCGGACGGCCTTGATAGCGATCTGCATGGGTGTTAACAGAACGTTGTAGACATAAGGAACCATCCATGCGACGCGCTGACTATTAACGCCACGGAGATCATACGCCGTGGTTAAACCGCGAGGCGTGATACGGAATTGATGCTGCCACTTATAACCAGGAGAGAGACGACGAAGAGGAGCAACGCAAAACGGAAAGCCTGGGAGACCGTATTTTCCCGCGCGTTGGTCTACTAAATGAATTAGCCTGTCCCAATCGTAACCTGCATCGCGCTGTAAGTCAGTGAAAAGGTTCACAGTTTTAAGGCGAGTGACAGGGCGTAATTCAGCGTCCACTTCTGCTGTGAAGAAAGGATAACCGGGGTTCGTATATAATGGATCTCCAGCTTCATGCCACATTTTCCTATAGAGTGCGCGAAATTTATCACCGGCGACGATCTTAGCGGTCGCAGCTTTATGAGCTAGAATAGATGTAGCGAAGTAACTAGTATTTCCGGATGTCTTGCCCGCGTAAGATACAGCCCACCAACCTGGATTCACTGTCCGAACAATACTGCATTTCTTTATGATATCAGCATTAGCGACTATGAATGATATGAGACGGATGTGGGTCTTTACTATATCATGCAAGGCGTGCTTTTCATCGAACGCCTCCCATATCGCGTGGCTATCGGGTACCATAATATCGCGATCCTTATCTCTCGTAAGAGGTAGGCCAAGAATGGACCACATTTCATTGAGGGACGTCATCAACGCTAGAGATTCAGTGCGGAATTGATTTACCGACCCCATGTTCTTAAATACGAACGGATCCTCGACGTCAGGCTTGTACTCACGTTCCTTGTTATCACGATCGAGGAAGGCATAGCGCTCCTGAATAGCCGTAGGAATTGCGCCCTTGTAGTAGAGTCGTATAAGATCAGGAATGGTACGTCCCGGACCTATTTGGGCGTCGATCGTTGCAGTGACGGGCTCGGTAAAAGGCCTTGTCTGACGTTTGAAGGCGGAGAGTAGCGGAGCGCTCATCCGTGTAGTTGCATCACCTATGTCCATATGTTTGTATATATTATATTTATAAGGGGTTGAAATAGGGCAGAGGGCGTCGCAATTGACGACCCTCTGCGCTACTATAATATAACATTACACGTCGAGGGATTCACGTGACTCCGGCATTGTGGTCGCGGCCGCGTTCTCCTTCTTAATCGCATCTCCGATTGTCTTATCCATGTTATGAACTGTATCAGTTGTGCTTAGGAGTTCCTTTTCAGCCTGTTGAGTTGCCACTTCCAATTGCTTCATAGAGGCGGTTAGCAAATCAGGTTCGGATACAAGTTCAGCAAGGACGGTGGGAGTTGCGTACGTACCGAACGTAATATAATCCAAGAATGAGTGTCTGGTTTCGAAGGGCCAATCTCTCTTAGTCGCAAGGATCGGGTAAACTTCGCGGCATGGCGCCGGTGTAGCGGGCCTCCAATCCGGCATAATGTTGAGCCAGAGCGAGCCCGTTGCGTAGACGTATTTCGGAGACAGAACGTAATCAGGTACCGCACTCATGGGAACGAGAGGAATAAGAGCCAGATGGAACAGTCCGGCACCCATAACCCACTGATCGACATCCATCGTCCGTCCGCTCGAAAGAAAGTAAGGAACGATGTACGACAGATTGAAATCACTTGAGATCTTCGGTTCGCGGGACGGGACGGGAATCTTATTATGAAACTGAAGGGCGAGTCCTTCCGAAAGCCAGACAAACGCATCGTCATCACGATCGCCCTGGAGGGACGCCAATTGCGCATACGTCATACCGTAAGGCATACCATAGCCTTCGATTAGCTGTAAGTTAGAGGCGACACCCGTTGTAAAAGGTTTAATCGTCGTGCGGCTCACGTACGTAGGATCGAAATACAGCGAGCAGCAAGACGAGAAGTAAGTTGCCCAGACCTTCTTAATATGCTCTAACTGCATCTCAATTAAGAACATATCTGGCCCCTTCCCTGTGAGTTTTTCGATGAAACCTCTCTTAGTTTCGTCATTAGCGTTCAACGTCTTTGCGTCGTACGTCATGATGTCAGTTCCCATGAAACTCGGCATCATAGACCTGCCTTCCACGCCCATACGCTCTCTAAGTGTTTCAGCACGATCATAGTTGACAGTGAACTCAAGCACGAACTTACCCGACTGGCTTTGAATGACACGATCGCCAAATATAGAATTCCGGGTCCGAGCGTTCAGGAATCGAATATAAGCGGTCGAATGTTCCGGGCTAGCTGTATCGAGGCAGAGCTTCCGCTGCTCGAGCCCTTTATGAGTGCCATGCGCGATTTCGTAAGATAGGGCTGTGGGCAGAATAAATGGTAGAGGGGACGCAATATTAAGGCTCCGAAAAGTGGTAGCGGGAACGCTATGGGGTCGCTTGTCCGTAGCGTTAAGGATAGAGCTTAGAGCTCGCTCTATCATACCTTCCACTGCCCGGGGGACGTAGATAGCATCGACCGCATGACGGATGATGTTGAAATCGGAGATCGATAGTCCTGCAACGATAGGAAGGTAGACCTCGTTCGTAAGGATAGATAAATCATGCGCCGTTCCTTCGAACTGACTCGCTTCAACGCGTTCGGCGATTCTTGCTAAGACCTCGCTAAGTCCGAAGTCCGCAAGAAGCTCCTTAGGTAAGATGAGTAAGTCCTTCACGTTTGAGATTCCCTGTGAATCATGCATACTGCTGAATATGACCTGAACATCGTGCCGGGCCCCGAGCATGTCGAGAGGACGCACTCGTTCTTCTAGTTGCTTCGACAGGTGGGGGGCGATCTCGGGAAAGCGTATCATCCAGTGCTGGAACTGCTCATAACCATACAGAAAGCTTTCAAGCATGAAGTGCTTGTGATAATTGAGCAATGCTGACATATAAACGGACAGGACACGCAATCCCTTCGAGCGCTCAATGTTGCTCGACGTATCACTTTTGAGGCGAGGAGTAACAAACGCGTACCATATGTCGCGATCCATCAGAAGACCGTAGATGTGGTCAATAACACGAGTAAGGGCCAAACGGGTAAGGACGGCTGCCTGATGAAGCGCGTTCGTCTTCTGCGTACGTATCTCGGTGGAATCCTGAGGCGTATGAGCGAAAGCGTTTTGGCCACCAAGCGCTACCACGGATAGCTCAATGTCTGAATAGATGGGTAGTGCAGCATCCTCTATTTCATTGAGAACGGCGGTGTACAGGTGCGCGAACTTGATGTGAAGATTATCGTCGTCACTGCCTCCTAGCAACACCCAGGTGTCTCTGTTCGCCTCGTAAGAGGTGAATAAATTGGTGATGGTATCAATCTCGATTTCAGTCAGCTCCCCTATATGTAACGAATCGGCGACGTTCTTCACGACAACCTGGATATCGGTTTTCTGAATCTGGAAGCGACCAGGTTGTGCGCCTTCGATTGAGTCGATGACATCAGCACCAACGGTAGCCAGACTATTCAATGCTACGAGCGACTCCAAGAGCGCGCGCGGCGAAGAAAGATCTATACTGCGCTGAAGACGACCTATAACATGAAGCGCACTCGGATAACCAGCCATCTCAGAGATCTGCGCCAATCGTGCAGTGAGCAAATTTTGTAAACGACGGTCAACAGGAATAATGGCCACCGCTTTACTGAGGTGGACATTGTGGGGGGTGATTCTTTGCATAATGGTGCTGTGTTTTATGTTTAATGGTGACTGAGAATAATAAAATGAAGGAGTAAAAGGGAGGGGAAGCAGGAGTCCCTGATTCCCCCCGTCCATTTACGTATTATCCGCTAAGCAGGATCGGAGTCGAAGCCGTCCATATTGTAGACGTCATTGCCCTGATACGAGTCCGTGGGGGCCGTTCCACCGTTCTCATCCTGCATATAATTGAGATCATTCGGATCGAGATGGCTACCGGCTAACTCGGAGCCATCGCCTTTGTAATCGGCGAACTCTTTAGCCTGATTGAGATAGGCATTTTTAGCCGCCTTTTTACGCCGACGCTTCCCCCGCTTGATAGCCCATTTGGCTCGCAGCTTCTTGAACAACCCGCCTACTTCAGGTTCATCGTAAGACGGATCACCCGACTCCTGTAGCGCTCTGTCGAGATTAGCCAGGATAGCGGCGTCAAGTTGAGGATCACCAGTTGTATCAGGTTCGTTGAGCAAAGCCATAGCACTCTGCATCATGCCTGGTACGTTTCCTCTCACGTAATGGTGATGAACGGCATCACCGAATTCGTGATACACCCGTGCCGCCGCAGGGGACCCTTCGCCCGCCGGGTCGCTGGTGGCAGCGTTGGATCCACCGAGCAGTTGTTGTAGCAATCCTTCAGGTAAACCAAGCATTCCCAAAAGAGTGGAGCCTTTGTTCTTTTTCTTGAAAAGGTTGCCAATGAGTCCCACGAGGCCCGGGAAACCGGTCTCCGCTAACTGATCGGAGGACCCGATACTATGATTAGCAATACCCTTTGCCATACCGAGGGCTGTGTGTTTTCCCATGTGAGCAACGGGCGCCGCGCCACCATAGGCTTCAACAGGAAGGGGGCGAGCAGTCAGTATCCGAGCGACGTCCCCCACTTGATACGCGACATCATTATCAGAGGCGGGATCGCCAGTTGCAGCCGCCTTATCAATCCTGTTCGTGAAGAGATTGAGGCCTGAAGCGATAGCAGCCTGAGCGGTAATCAACGAAGCACGTTGCATGAGCTCATCAACTGCGAGTCCCAGATTGCGGAGTTCGAAGAGATAATCAGTATCGTACTTCTGAGTCAGCTCAAACGTCGGCATATGAAGGACGTTCAGCGCCGTATTGGCTACACCCTTAAGTCCGTCCATTGCCTGAGCCCAGATGGCAGTAATCCATCCTTCGAAGCCCGAGCCCTTTGGTCCCGAAAGGATGTCTTTCGTTTCGATTTTGTTAGCCATCTCGACAGCCATGGAGTCGGGCATATCGAATGCAACCTTAAGGGTGTCGCGGTAGAAGTTGCTTCCCTCATAGGTCGTCTTCATACCGGCGATAACAGTGGCGAGAAGGCCGTACCAGATGGCAGGAAACTGCTCGTCGGAGATGTAAGCGTCGGAGAAAATAGCGAAAGGTCGAGGCGGCCCTTCCTTGTCGTTGTTAAACACCGTCCCTTTTATAGACGATCCGTGGCGGGTCACAAGACCGATCACGTCATCGACGGTGTCGGGAGAGAACGCCGCCAGAATGTTTGCTGCTTTATTATCAGCGCTGCTGTTTGGATAATAGACCCGCATATTGTTAGGAAATTTAATGATGAAAACTTGATGCGAACGAAACAGGGACGGCTCGGAAAGCCGCCCCTGCTATATCGACGAAGGAGGAAAGTTAAACCAGGCGATTCCGCATGGACTGAGTCCACGAGTGGAGACTACCCGGAATGGTCAGCGTCACGGATGAAGTACTTGGAATACCGGTCACCGACATCAGGATAGGGGCAGCGTTGTTGTACTTACCCAGAACCGGCAGGGGTTTATTGGTCACCAGTTGCCATGGATAGATCACGAAGGTCACCTTCTTAAGGGCGGCAGACAGCGTGAAAGAAAACGGAGTGGGTAAAACCAGCGAGCCATTGAATGTAGGCATGGTGGCATTAACCGTGCAGATTGTTCCAGGATTACCAGCGAGAGCATTGATACCGATAGTCAAGAAGACGGCGGTATAGAAACGATCTGTAACAGCGCCATTTCCGGTGCATGTCCATGTAGCACCACCAAATACGCCCGGAACGACTTCGCTCTCGAAGGGGGTATCGGTAGCTTGCCGGTCGAGGTTGAACTTGAGGGTATCCGCCGTGAATGTGCTGCGAGCATCGATAGGGGCTTGATTCAATGCAGCATTCGAAACATCGAAAAATGGAAGTTGAGCAGTGCGTGAGATTTTCTGTCCGTTGGCGCGCGCCTGCAGTAGCTGATCGATTGATGAGTTACTGGAGCGAGCGGCCCGACGAGCTTTCCCCGCTTTGATCTGATTAGCGATGAGCTTACCAAGACCGTACGCAGCGGCGCCACCTGCAGCAACGCCACCTCCGATTCGAGCGGCCTTAGGAATACGTTGCCATACGTCGCGAAGCGAGCCGGACTCGTAGTCGTCTACGTCACCGAAGAGCTCGTGAATCGTATCAAGCGATGCGTTATTAATATCGCCGTACGGTCCTTCGATATCACCGTAGTCGTCGTCGATATCGCCGTAAGGCGCACCTCCGTAACCGGGATCGCCAAAAAGATGGGCCGCATTGGATATGTCAGCCATCGGTGCACGTGGATCGCGGGACGACACGAGGGCGGCCATGTTGAGAAGAGCAGACATAGTGAGAAGGTTGGTTTTCATATGTGAATTTTTGTTGTGGCGTGATTCTTGACTAGCGTGCCAAAGTCAGTCAAGCTAATGGAACATCGGTAATTTCATTCGCTGACCGGAATCAGGATAAACTGATTTCTCAACTTTCCACTTGACGATCGACGTGGGATTACCCGACGTAAGCGCCATAGCTTGAATGTGTAAGTGATCTGGCTCAATGAATATACCGACGTTGCAATCAGGAGAGAAACGGATAGTTCGCAATCGTTGCAAGGCGCGGATCAGGGGCTCCCGTTTGTATAAAACAGGGTCAGATTTGCGTGTCACAGCGTAAGCGGAAAGAGAGGGCGAATCGATATCAGGGGCCAAATCGAAGGCGTGCCCCTTAATATGGGTGGGTGAATCCCGAATGTACGACGTGCACTTCCATCGATGTCCGGTCACCTTTTCTACCATATTCCATATTAATACGAACATAGGTAAAAGGGTGGGCACCCAAGCAAGACGGTCCTCCTCTGATATGGTAAAGGGCTGTTGAGAAACGAAAGTGTACTTACCGAACGAGAAGGTTGGTTGTCTCGAAAGAGAGATTAGATCGGAGGAAGTCATATATTTAATTTACGTAGTGAAGAAATCAAAGTCCGCCGATGGCGCGATGTGCTAGTGTAGCATCGATGGGAACAGCACTATAAGTGCGATTCGGCTGAATTTTACGTAGCTCCATATACAAGTAAGACTTTTTGGGAACGAGAGCGAAATCCGCTGCAGTGTTGCCAACGACGCCCAATGGTTGATCATGGTCCACTTCCTGTCCTACTACAACGTAAACCGTATCCAATGACCCATAAAGTAGACTGTAGCCATCAGTATCGACGGCAACAGTCCGTCCCTTCCCACCGGAGTCAGCGGTTATAGAGGAGACCTGCCCGGTTCCAACCGAACGGACGGTAGTACGAGGCTCGACGTCGAGAAGTATGCCCTTCTGTAATACCTTGGGTTTATTGAAGATTTCGCTAGCGGCGTTAACGGCAGCTGAGATCGGATCGGTGAAACCGCGCATCGCTTGAGCAATCTGCATATACAATGACGTGTTTGGGCGGCGGTATCCATCAGCGAGAGTCGACGTGTTCTTCTCTAGTAGATCTTGAACCAATTTAGCGATATCAGGGTCCATCAACTTGAGCGTGTCGCCGATCAGATCCGAGCGTACGAGACGGACGTAATGCTGTGCGTCGGTGAAGGAGTGCGCTTCGTTAAGACGCGTAAGTTTCTCACCTTTCGTCACAGGCATACGCGTTTCAGGGAGATCTTTATTTAAAGGACTAGAATTAAGTGCGTTGCCACCTTTTAAATGGTACATCGTTAACAAGCTTTGGTAACCGAGCTCTTTGTCGCGAATGGTATCATCCATTAAGCGGCGAATAGTAGGAACAAACGGACGGCGAGGAAAATTGCAGAGCCATTCAAAACCGTCCCATTTCCACTCATTCATAATATGTTCGTGTGCATCGTAGAATACGCCGAGTAGAGCGATGTAATTGGAGGCATCACGATCAGGTGTATTATGACTCATACGAAGTAGAGGAGGGGCGTTCAAAGTACGTCGGCGCATTATTATTGCCTGACTTACTTGCTCGACAGCTTGAGCGACAGCCGGTACGCCCCGTAGCACGTCACGACCTTTCGTTACGAATCCAGGGTACCAGGATTTCATAATCTGACCCAGGCCGCGGGCGGAACTTTTCTTGTTGGCAGAATCCTCCTTGCCCGTGGATTCGTTGCTCATAATGGCAAGGATGTGGGCCCAACTTGACAAGCGCGCGACTAAGGATATTCCCCATCGCTTATCCAATAAGATGCAAAGGAAGAGTGGTGCCCAGGTTGGTGATACAGGAGATATGACGGGTTTGCGAAATATATCACCGCGCTCAGGAGAAGTTAAGGATTTGAGAAGTTGCTCCTTCGTATTCCATTTAACGGGTGGCGGAAACTGTGGGGTTGCACTAGTAGGTACGCGCTTTGTTTCCGCCTGTCGTCTCTTGTTGTCTTGCTCGACGTGTCGACGCCAAGCGGTTGAGTCCGTTTTAATCGTAAAGTCGTCTGGGATTGGATTATGCGTAGGTGGTGCGTAATCAAGATAGTGACTGAGGCTGACATTATGAACCGTCACCTGACCGCGATTTGAGTGTCTGTGCTGTGGCATATTAGAGTGCGATTAAAAATGGGATGAGTGCTTCGACCGCGGATCCAACGACACCCGCTGTCTCAGCAGTGACGTATCTCTTGGCGAGAGTGGTGGCCGTGGATTTAACATAAGGCTTGACTGCTGAAACGACTCCTTGTTGAGCCATATTCAGTGCCCATGAACCAGGTTCTCCTTCCTTACCTGAAGCTTTGAAACTTGCGTTAGAGATAGGACCCCACATGTTCAGATTTGGGTCATAAACGAGATTCTTCATCATCATGCCAATTGTCTCACGTGTAGAGACTTCACCCCGATAGATATTGATCAATGGGATGAGAGGGCGAGGAGGCATCCGGGTAGGAATATCAAGCTGAAGAAATGCAGTACCGAAGGCGAACGCTGACGCGGATTCCGATGTCGTAATGGCGAGGCGATCTGGAATGTATGTAGATCGAGCGCCCTGGTAGATTCGCCCTTCGACCAGGTCTCGTTTATAGACAGTAGTGCTTGAAGACGAATCGGATGTAAAGGACGCGAGCCAGGCGGAAATCGCGAGTGGCCCCGATCGAGGACGACTCGCGGCTTCGGCCTGATCCTTCGTTATCTTTTCGAGCATAACAAGATCGTTCACTTGAACGCCTTCATGCCATTTAGAAATACCAACAATGGATAAGTACTCTTTCGATTTGGCATTGATCCGAGCGATATCAGAAGACATAAGCCACTGAAAACCGAGATCACCATTCACAACATCACTTGGTAGCGTATTGAGAAACAGATTGATGCGATCTGTAAAAGAGGGGTCCATACGAACTGCCGCACGTCCGAGGAAATCGAAGAAAGAAGCGACTTTAACAACGGGGTCAACAGAGCGTAGGCCGTTAGACATCATATCGAGCGCAACAACTGACGCTTGAATAGCCAGCTCTTTGTGGAAGTCGTCTTGCGGCTGACCTTTAAAGAGTTTTAAGATTGTGTGCGCTCCAAGCATCAGAAGATAAACGTTCTCACCAGGAACTTCGATTGAAGACATATCTAAAGACATGATCTCGAGTGAATGCTCGGTGGTGAGGGTATTTGTCGTACGACGTTTGTTGCGGCCCTGGGATAGGACGTTGCGGCAGAAGAGGAGGCCTTGACTTGCCGTGCGGACCGTTGTAACAGATGTGTTTCTTTGAAAGATTGTCTTCGAAGCCATTGTGGTGCGGTTTGTAACCGGCCTGAGGCCGGCGGTGG
>Ga0170475_129977371_pt1 | contig 11001 bp, 12 predicted proteins | sample Soicark_Litter_5_FD_111474 | JGI IMG/M metagenome (GOLD analysis project Ga0170475, IMG submission 111474) | Avena fatua rhizosphere microbial communities from Hopland, California, USA. Combined Assembly of 48 SPs | reverse complement strand
TATTAAGGAGGCTCAGTAAGATAAGTATTCTTGATCTGTATTTTAAAGACTACTTTAAAACCGCTTTGTCGAAGCAAGCAACAGGTGAGAGGCGTTATTCGTATTGTTATAAGGGGCAATCTGTTTTTGTTTTGTACGGGATCTTACTGTTCTTGTTAATCTGTATCTGTTTTGTTCTGCAGAGCAGTGGAATCAAAGCTTTGGTTGATGCATTTTTATTCGCATTTTTAGCGCGTTAAGTGCTGTTATGCTTTCTTGAATCGTAATGATTTTATGTGACTAGAGTATTTTAAGTTTTGGAGATAGCATGTGCAGTATTTGTGAGCTGCACTATTGGGGTCCGTGTAGTATCTCGAGAGAATTTTATTGAAGCATAAAATGAAATCGTTTTTAGAGAATATAGGTTGATATATACGTACTGTAGATCACAAATATATAGGGCAACTTTATTTAGTTTTCGGTTTTTTTAACAGTATTATAGGCTCTGTCCTATCATTATGGATTCGTATGCATTTGTCATACGGCGATGGTTCGGGGATTTTACTAGACAACTATCATTTTTATAATGTTATTGTAACCCTACATGGCATAGTCATGATCTTTATGGTAGTCATGCCGATTTTAATCGGCGGTTTCGGAAATATTTTTCTGCCCATAATGTTAGGTGCCCCAGATATGGCCTTCCCTAGATTGAACAGCATTAGTTTTTGGCTTCTCCCTTGAGCCTTTTTATCGTTAGTGGTCAGTATTTTTTCTTCGACAGGCGGAAATAGTATTGGACCCGGTACAGGCTGAACCCTCTACCCACCTTTATCCACAAGCTTGTATCATCCAGGCGCCAGCGTGGACTTTTTAATAGGAGCTCTGCACATATCCGGTTTATCTTCTTTGTTAGGTGCTATAAACTTCATTGTCACATTTATCCACATGCGTTCGGTGCGGTATCAAGACGTGCCTTTGTATGCGTGGTCGGTTTTTGTAACGTCGTTTCTTTTGTTGCTTTCGTTGCCGGTTTTAGCAGCCGCACTTACAATGTTAATAACTGATAGACACTTCAACACGTGTTTTTTCGACCCATTTTCCGGAGGCGACCCGATTTTATATCAACATTTGTTTTGATTTTTTGGCCACCCGGAAGTTTATATTCTGATTTTGCCTGCCTTCGGGATTGTGTCACACGTCATACCTCACTTTACAGGCCGCCGTATTTTCGGTAAAGTTGGGATGATCGCAGCTATGGTTTCTATAGGCGTTTTGGGCTTTATCGTATGAGCTCATCATATGTATACTGTAGGTATGGATGTAGATTCACGTGCGTTTTTTTCCATAGCAACTATGATAATCGCTATACCAACAGGAATAAAGGTGTTTAGTTGGCTAGCTACAATAATGGGGGGATGTATTTCGTTTAACCCCGCTTTTTTATTTAGTGTAGCTTTTATATTTTTGTTTACTTTGGGCGGGTTTACAGGACTTGTATTAGCAAATGCGGCGCTTGATGTCTGTTTGCATGATACATACTACGTGGTGGCGCATTTTCATTACGTCTTATCAATGGGCGCTGTCTTTGCTATTTTTAGCGGGTTTTATTACTGAATAGAGTTTATTCTAAAAAAAAAAATAACAACGTTTACAAAATGATGCGCAATATTTCAGTTCGTTGTTTTTTTTATCGGTGTTAATTTAACCTTTTTTCCTATGCACTTTTTAGGGCTGTCTGGGTTGCCTCGTCGCATACCAAACTACCCAGAAATTTATATGTCGTGAAACTACGTATCAACCATGGGCTCACTCATAAGCTTTTTTGCGTTTTTGTGGTTTTTGATGTTGGTGGGGAGTATTTTAATAGATTTACCTTTTATGCTTTATTATCTTATAGCTCTTGAATATGTTGAGGACAGAATTATCGAGTTTTTCAAATTTCTCGATAATAACGAAACGATAAACAACTTTATATGAGCTACATATGATCTAGTTTCTTCCTTATTGTTAAAAAGCCGAGAGCTTCTTTTCTTCTCTCTAGCAAAAGGCTGAAAAGCACTTGTTTGGTTGTTAGTACTTAGCTGAAGACTTCTTAAGTACATCTTTTCAACGATAAGAAACCTTATATCAAAATTATAGTACAGACCAGATAAATATTTTCACCGACTTGATTCTAAACGTAAAGATTAGCTGCGGTCTATGTACGCGTTAATAATTGGTAGCCCTTTAGAGCAATTTTTAATTTTTCCTGTTTTGCTGGGTGACAATTTCGGTGCCAATTTGGTCTTTTTGGTACTGTTAATTGTTTTTTCTGTGAAAGGTGGGCTGATAAACAAAACCCCCATTACAAGCCTTTATGAAGTTTTCATAAGCGCTGTGCAGATTAAAAAAGTCTCGTGTGAGCACACGATTTGCAGTGTATTTGGGGGCTGGTTCCTGTTCATTGTTTTAACGCTAACGGTTCTAAATTTACTTTCAGTGTTCCCTTACGTACTTGCACTTACAGGGTATCTCGCGGTTACATTTACCCTTAGCGCGGTATACATGGTTTGGTTGTCTCTTTTATTCATATTTCGATATCCCGTGGAGTTTACAGCATTATTTTTGCCTTCAGGTGCCCCACTTTTTATCCTACCTCTTTTAGTGCCTATTGAAATTTTTAGTTATTTAATGAGGCCTTTAAGCCTGGCCCTTCGATTATTTGCAAACATAACAGCGGGGCATATGCTTTTAGGCATTCTATCTTTTTTTTTGTTCAAAGGGTTGGTCATAACGCCCACTTTAGTCATCCCTTTGACAGTTATACACTGTATAGGGGGGTTGGAGGTAGGTGTTGCCTGCCTGCAGGTGTATGTTTGAGTAACACTCTCATCTCTTTATTTAACCGATTTAATTTTTTAGTCTAGTCTACCGCTGACGGTGAGTATACAACCGTAGTTGCATAAGCAGCGGGAGTAGCCCCAAGGCAAGTAGTCGATGGGTGTACTGTCTTGCGCACACACGTGTAGAGAGTATGCCTAAGCTGGCCTGGCTGTATAGCTGCGGGTTAGCTACGGCCGCTGCGGGCAGTTTTATAAGTGGAAGTGCACAAGGGGCTAGCATGCCTGCGTTATGTTTTTACGTGGGAATAGGGCTAAAACGATCTTCTGTATCGGCCCTAGTAAATATTATTTCGGGGTTGTTGGAAGATAAAAACAGGTTAACATATATTCTGGCATCAGCATCAGATACTGCAGCATTGCAATTTATTGCACCTTATGCAGGCTGCAGCTTTGGTGAATTTGGGCGAAATGTGGGCTTATCAAGCGTGATTGTTTATGACGACCTTACAAAACAGGCAGTGGCTTACAGACAGCTATCCTTGTTACTACGCCGCCCACCTGGCCGTGAAGCTTATCCGGGTGATATTTTTTTTATTCACTCTCGTCTATTAGAACGCGCTGCAAAGCTTTCAGAGGTTATTTCGAGTGGAGGTTCTTTGACAGCATTTCCTGTTATCGAAACGCAAGCAGGTGATGTATCCGCATATATACCAACTAACGTCATTTCAATAACAGATGGACAACTATTTTTGGAAGCAGATCTGTTTTACAGGGGAATAAAGCCAGCCCTGAGTTATGGGTTGTCAGTAAGCCGAATAGGCTCAGTGACACAATCACAACCGTTAAAAGAAGTTTCTTCAAAACTCAAGTTAGAGCTTGCCCAGTACCGAGAGGTAGAAATATTTTCGCAGCTTGATTATGAGCTTGATGTAACAACCCGCCGCAGCTTAGCTAGAGGTGAAAGCTTAGTAGCACTGCTAACCCAAGATCGATTTTTTTTATTATCTGTTACTTCACAAGTAATTTTGTTGTATTTGGTCACTAACGGTGTTTTGGACAACGTAGGTCCCACAAATATCATCTGATTTCGAAAAATTTTTGTTTTTTTCCTGACGGTAACAGAAATTTTATACCTTAACAAGCTGCAGTTGAACGACGACGAACGAGTTTTATTTGAAGAATTTTTACTTAAAAAGTCCTTGAACTCCTTTTTTACTTTGTTGAAAGAGGATAGAAACAAAAAACGTGCGCTGCCTTCGGTTTTTTATCTAAAATCGCATAACTCCTTACTTGCGTTTACGTCATTATTTTTTTTACAGGAATGAATTGTTTTTTTTAAAAATCCCGCCAAAACCAACTACGCCTCTAAGTGAGCTGTTATTTTTGAGCCAGCTGTAAAGGTAAATTTAACGTACAGCGCGTTCTATACTATTTTACGCCGCTGCGTTTTTAATTTAATTCGTCCCCTTTTAAATCAAGGAAACACAAAAATTTATGCTGGGTTGTTAAAACCAAGTCAGTATAGGCCATTCTATAAGTGGACTTATTAAAGTTATAAAATAAAGTTGCATGGGTCACTTATTAACCACTCGCACCGCAGTTAATAAAAATCTGACGGGCATGGGAATATTTTTACTGCACGGGTTCCCTCAGGTTACGTCCTCGGTGTTTTTCGATAGTTTAAAAGTCGGAAGGGTGCGATTTATCTGAAACTCTAATAGAGGGGCCAGTCTTTTATTTTTTTTGAATGTCTTTAAAAAATCTACGCTGTTAAACTATAAAGTTGCAGTAGACTTTACTTTGATCGACAATGTTTCGAGTTTGTTGCGATTTAAAGGTGTCTTTGTTTTAGGATCAGCGTGATATAATTCTAGGTGTACGGTAGAATATTTTTGTCCTGATCACACAAGTTTACCATCAGTGTGTAGCGTTTTCCCATCACTAAACTGAGCAGAGCGTGAAGTATTCGACCTGTTTGGTTTTTTTTTTATAAAGCACCCTTGTTTACGTCGTATATTGACGGATTATGGGTTTAGCGGAAGCCCTTTACGCAAAGATTACCCGACTGAGGGGTTCAAGATTCGCCTTTTTAGCCCTGCACTTTCCAGACTAATTTACGTTTAACGCTGACAATTAATGAAGCATCAAGTACAGGATTTGGGGGTCATTGTTTCTGTCCGAGATGGGATTTATAAAGTTAGTGGGGCAGCCTCTGTAAGTTTTGGAGAGATGCTAATTAACGATAGCGGTTCTATTGGCATGGCTGTTAGCTTAGAGTCTAAATATGTAAGTGTTATTATGTTTTCCGAAAGTAAATCAATCCCCGGCAATTTACTTTTTCGGCTGTTCGCCCCATTATCTCTTAATGTTGATTACTGTAAACTTGGCGGTGTGTTTAGCCCTATAGGTGATTTTGTAGGTTCCGTACCTCAAATTGCGTTTTTTAACGTAGTGCAACTGTTAAAAGAATTTGGGCTATTACTTGCATCTATAGAAGTAAAGGCTCCAGGTATAATTATAAGGGAATCTGTGAAAGAATCCCTCTCAACAGGAATTATAGGAGTTGACGCCGCGATCCCCATAGGTCGCGGCCAACGCGAACTTATAATAGGTGATAGGCAAACCGGCAAAACATCTTTAGCTGTCGATTTTTTATTAAATCAGGCGCAAGTGCCTGTGCTCTATTTTAGGTACCTTTTTTAAAGAGCATGCCACAGTTTGATATTGTGGTGAGCGACAAAATTACCTTGATATTAATTTGTTTAATGGTAGGCTGTATTTGGTGCATCTTTTTTTTTTTAACTGTGCATACAGCTCAACAAATTTATTCGTTTTATCACGTGTATTATAAAGTTGCTAATATTCAAGTGACTTCGCTTGCTAATTTAATTCAGGTACAAAAAGACTTTAATAGGCCCTTTAAAAAACAACATGTAGTTTTTGTTGAGGCCTTCAGTATCTTATCTGCGTTTAAAGCAGGACAATCGTTATTTAAAAGCCAACCTATTAGTACAAAAAAGGTGCTTGGGGGAGAGGTTAGCGCTAAATAATGAAATTAACAAAATTACAAAAGAGAATGCATTATCCTAGAATAGTACGTAAAGTTCTAGTTGTTGTTCGTTGAGCGCGTATCCGCACTGTTTATGCGCAGGCACTATTTAAGCTATCGGCTGTTATTGCTAAACGTTTCCCATTACGAAAAAAAAAAAGATTTTTGTACCCTACAAGGGTGTGGGTTATAGTCAAGCAGCTTTACGCAGGGCCTGTTGTAAAATATTGAACTAAAACGAAAAGCCGAAGTCACCACATCGTTCAGGTGTATCAAGATATGATATACACAGGGACGTGCGCCATGTCGGTGTTAAGGATATTTTATTTTTATAATTGAATTTTCCCTTATTATTCAGTTATACCTATAGCGATCTCTAGTTTCTTTTTATTGTTTTTGTTTTTTTTAAACTACAGTGATGTTATAGTGCAAACACTTTATATACAGCGGGTGTTTTACTTTACATTCGGGTTTTATTGCGTCGCTATGTCAGGAGCTTTGACGGCTCTTTGTTTTAAAACTCGCGATGAGGTAAGATCTAGAGGAGTTTATACACAATCCGTAGAGGAGCAAGCATTATCTGGTGTTATTTTATTTTTAATGTCCGAGGCAATGCTGTTCGCGGCTTTTTTTTGAGCATTTTTTCACGTAAGCTTGTCTCCAAGTATTTTTATCGGCCATGTTTGACCTCCTATCGGTGTACTTGTTTTAAATCCAAAGCACTTACCTCTTCTAAACACCTTAATTCTTGTAAGTTCAGGCTTTACTATAAACTGATTCTTTACAATTTTAAATCAGGGGCGGTTTTTGTATAAGTCTAAATTTACAACGTTTAAGTTGTCTCCAGCGAACACTAAGCAGATAACTATATTCGGTAAACTAAAAATAAAACAGCCTTTATGTTTAAAAGGGTGTTTCAAACAAAACCACCTTTTTTTGATTGCAACCGGATTTATTAAACAGTACGAACCCCTCATCAAACACATAAGGGTTATTTTTAATTCAACATGTAGATTGGTTTTTATACGATGTGCTGGGTTATTGTCCGTACTTTGACACGTAGGTGGAGGTGCAGTGATTATGGACCAGAAAGTTGTTATATCTGTTGATAAGTGAACAGCTTTTTTGCCTGAGGAGCAAATAATTTTTAACCCCTTCCACTTTGTATTTAGGCAGTATTCACTACAATACTTACTTGTCGTGCGTTCGGCATGTAAAAATCTAAACAGGTATACACTGATCAGACTTGCAGTGATCTGTAAACGTGTCATTTTCAGTGGAATAGATAAGTATATCTGTATGAAAATGTATAAAGTTCAAATGGTAGAGGACATTTTTATAAGCCTTCTGTTGACTATTTATTTAGGCATTTTGTTTTTGGGGTTTCAGATTTGTGAGTATAGATTGTTTGCCTCGTTTGACGTGGACAACATATATGGAACTGTTTTTTACATGCTAACACTTTTACATGGATTGCATGTGTATATAGGCCTTTCGTTATTGCTTTTGACGCTGGCGTTTTATTTAAGCTTTCCGTTTTTAGCTAAAAAAGAAGTGAAATCATCACTCATAAATTTTTTTGTCTACCTTACTGTTTGGTACTGACATTTTGTCGACGTCGTGTGGTTAGTGCTGTTTGTTGTTGTGTATTTGTGGGGGGGTTAGGGTAAGCCGCAGTGAAAACCTCTTTTTATAGACATTTATACGCATACCCTAGCCATGTGGATTTAAACTGGTGGTGAAGCTTGGCTTTTGTAGCAGGTTTTTTCCTCTGTATTCAGTTAAGTTCGGGATTATTTTTAGCAATGTATTATTCACCTGATACGGCTACTGCGTTCGAATCAGTTGAAAGCATTGTACGTGATGTGGAGTATGGTTATATAGTTCGCAATGTGCACTCTGTAGGCGCATCCTTTTTTTTAGGTTCTATATACTTGCATATAGCTAAGAATCTTTACTATCGTCGTTATTCTGGAGAAACGACGTATGTTTGAGCATCGGGAATAGCAATTTTTTTATTTGTAATGTTAACAGCCTTTTTAGGTTACGTGTTACCTTGAGGGCAAATGAGTTATTGGGGGGCTACTGTAATTACAAACTTAGCTTCTTCAGTACCTTATGTCGGCAGCTCGTTAGTCACCCTGATTTGAGGCGGCTTTTCTGTAGGAAAACCGACGCTAATTCGATTTTGTATCCTTCACTATGTATGTGCAGGAGTTTCTAGCCTGTTGGTTATAGTGCACATTTTGGCTGTCCACTCTTCAAGAGCTACTAACCCAGAGGCAGTAGCAGATGCTGTCTCATTACGCTATGTAAAGTTGTATCCATATTTTATTTGAAAGGACCTCACCTTTGTTTTACTTACGCTTGTAGGGTTTTTTTATATAGTGTTCTTTAATCCAGATATTTGCACGCACCCTGAAAACTTTATACCAGCAGACCCGTTAAACACCCCACCGCATATCATGCCTGAATGGTATTTTTTGCCGTTTTATGGAATTTTGAGGTCAATACCTATTAAAGGGGTAGGTGTGTTTTTAATGATAGCCTCTATATGTATCTTCGCCTTTCTGCCAATTTGGTTTGCTTTTTGAAGGAAGCGTGGTTTTATAGATATAGCAGGGTTTTGTGGCCACACCTTACATAAAATTACAATAAGTTTGTTTTTTATAGTGTTTATTTTATTGGGCTATATAGGAGGTGAGCCAGCGCGAGAACCGTTTACAGTGCATGGGCTCTTTTTAGTTTATTGCTATTTTGCACTAGTACTTTCTTTGTTTTTAGTACCTTTATTTCTAAATAGAAAAGCTCCTCCGCAACTTCCAACCGGCCCTCTTTCAACGGAAGATTTTATCAAGATGATTAAAAAACAGCAATCTCTGAAGCCCTTTACTGTTATATTCATTAAAGGCACTGTGTATATGACTGGGTACTATAGTGCGAAAAAGTGGCACCAAACTTGATGGTATAATGAAGCCACTGAAGCCTGAGAATTAAGACCAGAGTCAGGTAAAGGTGCTTTTAGAGGTTTACAGGATATAATTTTAAATCAGGTCCGATTAAGTCAATCAGGATGGGCCAAGTTTTTAATAGGGTCACGCAAAAAGTACGTACCCCGAACTTCGGAAAAACCTGAAGTAAAAGAGCTCCGCAAAGCTAGATTTCGTTTTATAAAAAACTTGAAGACTCCACAATTACTTTTGACCGGTTTAAGCAAGGCTAAAAATGTTTGTCGCGATTTAGTAAAAGTGACAGCTAAAGTGACAAGTCTTGTTATTATAAAAAAAAATACCCCGAAAGAGAAAAAGTAGTTTGCCAGACGCTCTTTTAAAACATTACTTGAAGTCCGGTTTAATTTTCTGATTTTGGGGCCAAAGTACCAGGTGCTGAATGGTTGATTTTGTGAAAAGCTCGGCGCTATTTATACTAGTAGCGGAGGGGGTTGACCTCATCGCTGTTCAACTTTAAATTCAATGCATCGTCAATACAGCAAGTTACTTTTTATTTGATTAGAGTACTGATCTTTGTGAGCCCAATGAACATGTTGTTTAGCAGTATTGAATTAGTGATTATCTGTGTCGGTTTTTATAAAGTCATTATGGGGCAAATTAAAACGATGCTTTGGTTAGGTGTAACACGTAAAAACTTTAAAAGCAATAACAGTATATCTATTTCTAAGGGTTGGAGAGTGGTCGAAAGGTTAGCTGTCCTTGTACCATTGTTATTTGATCGCGAACCGTTGATTATTTTATCTACGTATGATATTGTTATTACTCCTGCGAATGTAGAAATGGCTGTATTATTAGAGTACCATGCTTCAATGTTTTATTTGTTTTTATTTCTTTTAATTTTTGTTGTTTTGGTTATAGTTCGAGAATTTAAAAGGTCTTTCGGAACACACGGTTATACAAATGCAAGGCCAGTTAGGTATTATTATCCGCTTTATAGTATTGACAACTGTATGTTGTTAGAAACCGCATGAACTGTTCTCCCGGTTTTTGGTCTGATCTGTATCGGGTACCCTGGGATGGCTTATCTTTATGCCTCCGATATAATAACAGAGATGTCGTATTCAATTAAAATTACAGGGTATCAATGGTATTGAAACTATGAGGTTCCTGTACCAACATCTTCAGGGCTTTATAAGTCTACAAGTTTTGACAGTAACCTTTTAACCTCAGCAGCTGATTTAACGTCATTAGGGCTAACTGATTTTTTCGTCGATTACATAACAACAGATGAGCTTTTGTTTCTGCCTGGGCAAACGCCGATTAGTGGCTTAGTAACATCTTATGACGTCGTTCATAGTTGAGCTCTTCCCGGGTTAGGTATTAAAATCGATGCGGTGCCTGGAAGGGTTAATGAAATTGTTTTTTACAGCGATAAATTCGGTTTATTACGTGGCCAGTGCAGTGAGTTTTGTGGAGTTGGACACGGGTTTATGCCAATCAATGTTTTTTTTCACAAGCCTGCAGCCCTTTTAACCTAACAAGCTTCAAAGGTTTGAGACTGTTGCCTTTGAGACTTAATCAAAAAAACTATGCTTAAACTTAACCAAGTCTCCCCTTGACAACTAACAGTGCAATGTACACAATGTGCAGATATTTACTTTACTCCTATAACATCAAACCTCAAAGTAACTACCACCTAGAAAGTATAGCAAACATAGTTTAAGGAGTAGCACGAGCAAAAAACGTTAAACGTTAAATACAGATGCCTAGTAAATACTACCCAGAAAATATAGTTAGCACAATTAAGTAGTAGCGCGAACCAAAAATGTTAAACGTTAAATACAGATGCCTAGTAAATACTACCCAGAAAATATAGTCAGCACAATTAAGTAGTAGCGCGAACCAAAAATGTTAAACGTTAAATATAGATGCCTAGTAAATACTACCCAGAAAATATAGTTAGCACAATTAAGTAGTAGCGCGAACCAAAAACGTTAAACGTTAAATACAGATGCCTAGTAAATACTACCCAGAAAATATAGTTAGCACAATTAAGTAGTAGCGCGAACCAAAAACGTTAAACGTTAAATACAGATGCCTAGTAAATACTATCCAGAAAATATAGTTAGCACAATTAAGTAGTAACGCGAACCAAAAACGTTAAACGTTAAATACAGATGCCTAGTAAATACTGCCC
>Ga0170475_107145981_pt1 | contig 11001 bp, 5 predicted proteins | sample Soicark_Litter_5_FD_111474 | JGI IMG/M metagenome (GOLD analysis project Ga0170475, IMG submission 111474) | Avena fatua rhizosphere microbial communities from Hopland, California, USA. Combined Assembly of 48 SPs | reverse complement strand
GCTGGAATCGAGCGAGAGGGCGGCCTCGAAGTGCTGTTCTGCCCGAGCCCACTGGTCCCGGTCCAACGCTTCGTCGCCCTGAATGAACTGGCGCAACGCGGGTAGCGGCTCGTTACCGATGTCGCCCACCACTCGATACGAGCCGGCCAGCTGAGGCGCAATGGACCTGACGAGTGTAAGCGCCAGGGTATCACTCAGTCCCCCGAGATCCGCCTGGTGCGATCGCATTTCGGGCAGCGGCGTCACCCGGCCGCCTCCTTCATACAGGGTGACTCGCACCCGCAGGCTGTCGCCCTGATGCTCGACGACTCCGTGCGTCACCCAGTGCGCCCGCAGCTCCCGCGCTGCCTGTGCCGTTTCTCCCGCGACCGGAGCCCGACCCCGCCGATCCGACCAGCGGTTTACTCGCCGCGCGGAGGTGAGCGAGAGCCCCGGCAGATTGTCCAGGTTGAGCTGCACCAGGTGGGCCAGGTCTCTTCCATCATTGCCGCCGTCGGGGGACTCGAAAGGGACGATCGCCAGCTCTCGCGGGATGGGAGCCGGACCTCGCGCAGCTCTGGCGGGCCACCAGGCTAAGACCGCCACGAGCAGACCGACCCCAACGGTGGCTGCCAGCACGCGTCCCCGGACGGGCGAGCGGGTGGTTGCGTCCTTTAGTGCGCGGGTGAATGACGGCGCGTCGGGCCAGCGTTTTGCCGGAGTCGCCTCCAGTGCTCGGGAGAGGGGCGCTCGCAAACGGGCCGGCACGCCGGCCCACCTGGTGAGCCTCGACGACTGAGCGCCGGGCCAGACCCGTCCGGTCAGCGCCTGATAAACAATCAATCCGGTCTGGTAGAGGTCGTCCCGGGAGTTGGAAGGCGCTGCGTCGCCGAAGCCGGTCAGCACGAAGCCATCGGCCAGCACGACAATGTTCTCCGGCCGGATATCCAGGTGGATGACGCCACGCTGGTGGGCGGCGCCGATTGCGCTCAGGAGATCGAGGCCGAGGCGCACCGCTTGTCCCGGCGGCAATACGCGCTGGGCAATTCGTTCCGACAGCGTCCCGCCGGCTGGAAAGTCACGCACGTAGTAGAGCAGCCCATCGCGCTCGCCGAGGTCGTGAACGGCGACGATGTTCGGATGACTCATCCCCGCCAGGGCGCGAACCTCGTTCTCGAACCTGGAGGCGAGCGCGTTCCCGGCTGCGGCCCTATCGATCGCTTTGATCGCAACAATTCGTTTGAGCGAACGATCCCTCGCCAGGAACAGACCCGCCCCCGGCGCTGCGCTCACCTCCCGCTCCACCTCGTAGCGGTTGCCCAGTGCACGCTGCACCCGCTCGAGCAAGGATTGGCCGCTCATCACCCGCAGTGTCGCTCCAGAGCCCGTGCCTCGGCGAGTATAGGACCGAACGAGGGCTCTGCATGGCCCCAGCTCCGGGTGAGCTCGGCGGTCAGGCGGCAGCTTGCTTCCTTATCACCTGACTTGGCCGCGAGTGTCGCCCGCTTGAGCCGGCCGAGATTCCCCAGCGGCCAATCCACTTCTCCAGCCTGCATTACCGTGCTCGGCCAGCCGATCACGTCCAGGTTCTCGTACCAGAGCCAGGAGCGCTCGGCGGATGTTGCCTGGTTCATTCGCTCGAACCAGTCGCCCCGCTGCAGATGGAGTGCGGCCCGGAAAAAGGGATCGCCCGCCTTGCCCGCGGAGTCTAAGGCGAGGGCGGGCTCCGACAGCTGCAGTGCCGCCTCGAGCCGGCCGGCCATTGCCTCGTGCATGGCGAGCAGCAGAGCATGGAACGGATTTGACTCGGCCGTCCTCGACACCACTAGCCGAAACCAGGGAGCAGCTCTGACCGAGTCGCCCCGGGCCAACGCCTCGAATGCCAGGGCCCATGCGGCGCGAACCGATCGAGTCGTGTCACGGGTCAGCTGCACCAGCGCTCGCCGGCCTCGCTCGACATCAGCACCGGGAATGCCGGGCAGACCGAGTGCCGCAGGAATGACCCTCCACTCGGCCAACTGCTGTCTCACCTCCGTGTGCTCCGTGAGCAGCCCTTCCGCGGCGTCAAATTGTTTGAGCGCCTGGGCCGGCCGTCCCAACGTCATCAGCGCCAGTCCTACCGCAATCCGGCCACTGCCGTGCAGCGAGTCGGGAGCCGACTGCAGGGAGGCCAGCCGGGAGCCGAGCAGAATACCGGTTTCGGGGATGTCCATGGAGAACGCGCCGCGTGCCGCTAGGCTCAAGCCAAATGGCGAGTGGAGAACCGGGTTGTTGAGGGAAGCACTGTTAGCGACAAAGCGGGCACCATAGGCGATCTCGAGAAACATCGGCAGGTAGATCTCCGACTCCTCCGGCTTGCCTGCAACCTTTTGTAGCGCGTCCAGACTCTGCCGCGCTTCGGAGCCCCGGCCCGAGCGGATCAGAGCCCAGGTGAGATGCTCGAGAGCAGGAGCCAGAGAGGAGTCGAGTGCGACCACCCGCTGCAAGACCGCGATCGCGCTGTCGCGCGACCAGCCCGAGAGCGGCCCTCGATGAAACAGTTCGTCACCATAGAAGAGCGCGATGTAGGCGTCACGGGGAGCCTGACGGAGCGCTTCCTTATATAAGGCGATTCGCTGGGCGCTGGTGGTAGCGAACTGCGCTTCGATCAGGAGCCGGTCCTTGGCCGGCAGATTTGTCCCGCGAGAGCGATACAGGGCAAGAAAGCCGGGCGGCAGCGGTCCGCCCGGGCGCAGTGGCATCCAGCGCCGGGCGTTTGCCAGCCGCCACATCGCGAGGACGAAAGTGGAATCGATGGCCAGGGCGTTCTGATAGTGCCGCTCTGCGGTGAGCCAGGCGTCCTGCTCGGCTGCAGCTTCCCCGGAGAGAAAGTCCGCGACGGCACGAGGATCCACTCCGGCGAGCCCTCTTCGGTTGCGGGAGAGCTGCTTGGCATGGGGCAGGATGGCAGCGAGTACGCGAAGACCGATTGTGTCGGCCACCCCCATCCGGTCTGCGGTGTCACCGCGAACGATCGTCTCCAGCCGATTGCGTCCCGAGGCATCGATGCAGTAGAGCTGGATCTCGAGGCCGCTTCGCGAGGGCCGCACCACTCCCCAGACCCCGTACTTCGCCCCCCGCTCACCGCTGAGCCGAGCTACCCTGGCGGCCGGAGGAAGCGACGAGGCGCGCCAGTCCTGAAACGTGGTGCGAATGGGTACTACCAGCATCCCGGGCGAAGCTTCCAGATAGCTCGCGGTAAGACGGGAGAGTTGGTCGCCCAATGTACTGTCGGCCATGCCGACGGCCTCGAAGGGAAAGACGGCGATGTCGCCTGCCGACCTGGTCTCCGAGCCCAGGACGTGCCAGACACCCCAAATCGAGAGAGCGGCAAAGGGCAGCGCCGCAAATGCAGAGAAGACGAGAGGGCGGGGGCGCACTCCGCTGAGAGCGCGAGCGAAGCTGCCCGCGTCGGGCCAGCGCTCGGCCGGGTCCAACTCGAGCGATCGGGTAAGCGCTCTGCGCAGAGTGGCCGGGACTCCGGCCCAGTCGGCGTTGACGGGTTCGGTGAACTGCTCCCAGGCCCGACCGGTGCAGGCCTCGAACAGGATGAGTCCGACCGCGTAAAGATCGGTGCGAGGCGTGATGGTCCCTCCCGCAAACTGTTCCGGGGCCATGTACGCCGGTGTCCCGATCATCTGTCCCGGGCGGGTAAGACCGCTGGACTTGTCGAGGCTATGAGCGATGCCGAAGTCGGCCAGCATGGCCCGGCCGTCGGAGAGAAACACGTTGCCCGGCTTGATATCGCGGTGAACGATGCCGTTACGGTGGGCAAGAGCGAGCGCGCTCAGTAGCTCGCGACCCAGTTCCTGGGTTTCGCTGAGGCTGAGCGGGCGGCGAGCGATCCGGACGTCGAGGGTCTCCCCCTCGATATAGTCCATGACGTAGTAGACGAGGTCATCGGCCTCGCCCGCGTCGTGCACTCTGACGATGTTGGGATGGTTAAGCCGGGCGAGGTGCTGCGCCTCCTGCATGAAGCGCTGCACGGCCACGGCCGTGGCGATCTCCTGGCGCAGGGTCTTGATCGCGACCGGGCGATCGAGCCGCGTATCCCGTCCCCGGAAGACCATACCCATGCCGCCGGACGCTATCGTCTCTTCGACGATATAGTCGGGAGTTAACGCCTCCTGGAGACGGTCCAGCAGGGAAGGCATGTCCGGCTTGCTTTGTGGGTTGTGCTTAAAACATAGCCCCCGGGACCGGGAGCGTAATCCTTGGGCTGACGGGCGGAACGATGGAAAGGAAGTATTACCGCCCTAGCCCCGAAGCCTCTAAGGCCCCATTTTGGTGCACCTCACGAGAAAGCATACATGGCCGAACTGCTCGACCGGCTCCAATCCGCTCTGGCCGACCGCTACCGCTTAGGCCGAGAGATCGGCGCCGGCGGTATGGCCACCGTCTACCTGGCCGAGGACTTCCGCCACGACCGCCGTGTGGCGCTTAAGGTCCTGCGCCCCGAGCTCGCCGCCGTCATTGGCGCCGAACGCTTCCTGGCCGAGATCAAACTCACGGCCAATCTTCAGCATCCGCACATCCTGCCGCTGTTCGACTCAGGCGCCGCGGATTCCTATCTCTTCTACGTGATGCCATTCGTCGAGGGTGAGACCCTCCGCGACCGGATCACCCGCGAGAAGCAGCTCCCAATCGCAGACGCGGTACGGATCGCGACCGAAATCGCGTCCGCCCTAGACTACGCGCACCGACACGGCGTGGTACACCGCGACATCAAGCCGGAGAATATCCTGCTGCACGACGGCCAGGCGTTGGTCGCCGACTTCGGCATCGCCCTCGCGGCCAGCAAGGCAAGCGGCGCGCGAATGACCGAGACTGGCATGTCGCTCGGCACGCCGCACTACATGAGCCCGGAGCAAGCGATGGGCGAGCGCGAGATCACGCCGCGCTCGGATGTTTACGCGCTCGGCGCCGTGCTCTACGAGATGCTCACCGGCGACCCGCCGTTCACCGGATCGACCGCACAGGCGATCGTCGCTCGAGTGGTGACCGAGAGCCCGCGGCCGCTGCTGTCGCAGCGGCATACGATCCCGCGCAATGTCGAGGCCACAGTACTGACCGCGCTTGAGAAGCTACCGGCCGATCGATTTGCCACTGCGGCTGAGTTCGCGGAGGCGCTGCGCGACAAGGGGTATTCGACGACGGTAGCGATGGCCGCGGTGTCCGAGGGGCAGCCGAGCACGGGAACTCACCGCCGCAGCCGGCTGCTCCTCCCGGCGCTCGCCACCGCGCTCCTGCTTGCCACGGCCGCCGCGCTGTGGGGTTGGGTCCGGCCGGCGCCCACGCCACTCCTGAGCCAGTGGAGCCTGGCCCTGAAATCGAGCCAGGCGCTCCAGCCGCCCGATCCCTCCGGCGGCGCACGCATCGCCCTCTCGGCCGACGGACGCGCGTTGGCGTACATCGGTCCCGCGGACGGTGGGCATCGTCTCTGGCTCCGCCGGCTCGATCAGCTCGAGGCCTCGCCGATCGCCGGGACCGAGAACGCCTCGGGGCCGTTCTTCTCCCCCGACGGCCGCAGAATCGGCTTCCTCCGCAATGGCACCGAGGTCCGGATCGCATCGCTCGCCGGCGCCCCGACCATCACGCTGACCGACAAGGCGAACACGTCGTCGGGTGACTGGGGTGACGACGGATACATCTACTTCGAGGTGGACTCGGGCCTTGCCCGTATGCGGCCGACCGGCGGCGAGACCGAGCCGGTCTACAAGATCGATACCGGGCAGAAGGAGATCGCCACCGAGTGGGTCCACGTCCTGCCCGGCGCCACCGGCGCCCTGTTCCGCGTGCGCCACGTCGGGCAAGGACCGACCGACTTCGAAATCATGGCGACCCAGCTCCCCCACGGTCCGGCCAAACACCTGGTCCGCGGTGTGTTCGCGAGCTACACCGGCGGCCATCTGCTGGTGGTGACAGCGGACGGCAAGCTGATCGGCATCCCGTTCGATCCGAAGAAGCTCGAGATCACCGGAGCGCCTGTCGCCCTGCTTGAGGGAGTCGGGGTACGCAACAACGGCTTCAACATCGACCTGACAATCGCCAGGAACGGCACCCTGGCCTACACAACCGGCGGCACCCAAGCCACCCGCCGAGCCGCGTGGGTCAGTCGCGAGGGAGTGGTGACACCGGTCGATTCCACGTGGGACCCGCAAGGTATCATCGGCTCGGCGGCGTTGTCGCCCGATGGCCGGTCAATCGCCGTGGCGCTTACCCGCGAAGGCCGCCGGGACATCTGGGTCAAGCGGCTTCCCGCGGGCCCGTTCTCCCGGCTCACCTTTACCGACACCTCAAGCGGACGGCCCACCTGGTCGGCCGATGGGCGGGACGTGTATTACATCGCTGACCGCTCGGGCTCGGGCGTCGGGCCGATCTACGCCCGCCGCTCCGACGGAACCGGCACGCCGCGCCTGCTGTTCCGCACCGACGTCGACTTCGGCCACGTTCGGAGCTCGCGTGATGGGCGCTGGCTCCTGGTCCGGACGGCGCCTCCGCCCCCAGCATCGCCTGACATTCTCGGGCTTCGCCTGGGGGACAGCGTGCCCATACCGCTGGTAGCGACGCCGGCCGTCGAGCTGTACCCGGCGCTGTCACCCGACAACCGCTGGCTGGCGTACAGCTCCGACGAGTCGGGCACGTTCGAGGTCTACGTCAGGCCGTTTCCCGAGACAGCGGGGGCCAAGTGGCAGGTGTCCACCGCGGGCGGGTCGCAGCCGAGCTGGTCGAGCACCGGCCGCGAGCTGCTCTATGTCAACGGCAAGAACGAGATGATCTCGGCCCAGATCCCGCCCGGAACAACCTTCGCTGTTGGAGCGCAGCACCCGCTATTCTCGGTCCAGCAGTTCGCCGCTGTAGGAGCGGTGCCGGCCTATTGGCTCACGCCCGACGACAAGCGGTTCCTCGTGCTGCGGGAGGGGGCGGCCGGACAGCCGGGTGAACTGGTCGTGGCGGAGAACTGGCAGCAACAGCTCAGGGCGCAGGCTGGACGCTAGGGACAGGCGGTCAGGCGGTCGGGCGGTCAGGCGGTCAGGCGGTCAGGCGGTCAGAAAACAGAATCGCTCTCAATACTGAAATAAAAAATGGCCACCTGCATGGGTGGCCCGTGGTGTGATGAAAAATGCGGTCGTTCCGTCCTACCGCCCCGCTGCACTCAGGCGAGTCGCCACTCGGCGAGACACGCGTGAGCCTGCTCCCGCCCCTGATCCGGAATGATCGTCAGCTCCAGAGCCGTGACCGAACGAAGGTCCACGTTGAGATCTTCAACCTCACTGGTCGACCCTTCGGGACTGAAGGTGTACTGTTGCCGCACCAGGTCGTTGGAGGAGCGGCCCCCGTCGCCAGACCAGCGCAACACGAATTCCTGAGTCCGCCGGTCCGACGGCTCTTCGAAGCGGAGCAGGATGCGCCGGAGCTGCTGCGGTTGATGAAACAGCAACCGGATGCTCTGGGTGCCCGGGGCCGCGGCTCGCCAGCCGGGTAAATCATTGGGGAGCAGCGCTCCCTCGATGGGGCATGCCGGATCCTCAGAGGTGAGCTCCACCTGCGCCATGGCCTCGAGGTTCAGCCAGCTCTCCTCGGCTACGCTTCTTTGCCCGGGGGCAACCACCAACCGCTTCTGCATTCCTGTCCTCGCCGTGATGGTCAACTTAAAAGTTCCAGCTCGTCCAGTATGGCCGCGACGGCCACGAGAGCTGGCAGGCTGGGCTTCGCGCGGAATTCGTCATTAGCGGCCCGCAGCCCGGGTGCGACTGGGCCTCCGACCCTCGTTCGGTACCGGCGGTACAACAGCGCCAGGTCACGAAACACCTGTTTCAGTGCCTCGGCCTCGCGGTCTTCCACCAGGCTTGGTCCATCGGGATCCGCGGAGAGAGCTCTCCGGGTGCGCTGCACCTGTGGGCGGCTGGCTTTCGCCCGGCGGTCCGCGGCACGACGGGCAATCTTCACTCGCGCGCGCATACGATGGGTCAGGCTGTCGGGTGAGGCTGTCATCCGAGCTCCAGATTCCGGCGTGAGCGAAACTATTGACCAAGTGGTCAATAAAGGGTAGTCTTTATTGACCATACGGTCAATAGCTCCCCTCAAGGAGGTCCGTCATGCCCCGCCAACGGGAAACCGAGGCGACTCGGCGAGAACAGATCCTTCAGGCTGCCTACGAGGTTGCCCTGCGCCGAGGAATCGACGGCCTCACTGTGCGCGCCGTGGCAGCCCGGGCTCGGCTCAGCCACAGCCTGGTGCTCTTCCACTTCAAGCGGAAGGATCAGCTGGGGCTCGCCTTGCTTGATCGGGTGCTTGCCGGCACCCTGTCGCTCACCGTTCCCAATGAAATTCGAACTCTGCCTCGGGCCAGCGCCCGGCTGCAGGCACTATTCCGCCAGGAGCTGCAGCGGATGTCGGAGGAGCCTCGCCGTCTCCGGCTGCTGCTGGAGTTCTGGGCCCGCGGGGCTCACAATGCTGTTATTCGGCAGAAGATCGGTGCTGCGCTGGAGAGTTATCGGACCGGTTTCGATGACTTCGGCGGAGAACTTGTCGGTGGGGCCAGGGGCCGATCGGACAAAGCCATACCCGCGGGAGTGGCGGCAGTCGCTGTCAGCCTGATCATCGGGTACCCGGTGCAGGCGTTGATCGATCCCGAGCGGGTTGGCACCGAAGAGTATCTCGCGTCGCTCCGGACTGCCTTGGGACACTTGGGTGTTGCGGCCTGATGCCTCAGTGTGACGACGATCGCTATCCGATGATTCCCGTTCGGGAGACCGCAGCCGGTCAAATCCGTTGGGCCTGCAGCAACCCCTGGCACCCACGGGATCCCGGACCATGCCCCAACTGCGGCCACTCGGCCCGACCCGGCAGCCTCGGGCCGGGACCCCTCGCCGAGGCGTGGTGCAGGATGTGCCGCCACACGTGGAAGCCAACGCTGTAGCCCGTCGCTCCTGACTGGTAGCATGTCGGCCTTACCGCCTTACCGCTTTGCGACTAACTCCTCGAACCTCTTATCTCCCCGTAGCGGCGCCCAGCGGGGATCGTGTCGCAGAAGGCCGACGCTGACCTCCGAAGGCACCGAGAGCAGATACTTCAACTGCTCGATTGCCTCGGATTTCATACCAACCCTCGCATAGATCATGGCCAGCACTGCCTGAATGTTGGCGCCACGGTAAGCTTCGCGGCTCACCGGCAGCAGCTTCGTAGCGGTCTCACCTTCATGTATCGCTTCGGTCTTCCGTCCTAGATGGGAGTACACCAGGCCGAGTTGCGCATGGAAGTTAGCTTCCTCGGGATGGGCCTTTACCCTGGGCTCCAGTACGGCGCGTGCCGAGTCCAGGTACGCCCGCTCCAGCACGGCTCGACCCTCGAGACGGTACATGTCTGCCTTGAGACTATACAGGCCAACCGTGTCAGTGAACTCCGCAACCGTCAGCTGTGCAATCCTGGGCTTATATGCTGAGTCGCCAAGGACGAGGAAGCCCGGTCCCACGGCGTAGCTGCCAGTTGCGCCAACCCCGGGTACCGAGCGCATCATTTGCACGAAGTCTACGGCCTTCATCGCATCGCGGAGTGCCTGCTGTGCCTCCCGGATGCTGTCCTGTCCGAGGAGACACTCGAGCTTGAGCCAATGCGCGAAGGACACATCGGGACCGATGCCCATCGTCTTATCAGCAGCCGCACAGGCCAGATCGTATTTGCGGATCAGAGAGTAGGTCTGTGCCAGATTACCGACTGCCTCGACCGATCGGGGGCTCAGCCGCACGGACTTCTCGAAGTCGGCGACCGCGCCATCCCAGTGCCCCTGCCTTCGCTGCACCGCCGCTGATGCCTGGTATAAGTCTCCGTTATTGGGCTGCCGCTCACGGGCTGCGGCGAGCTCCTTCAGCGCTCGATCGTAGTCCAGTCTACCCCAGTAGTAGTAATAACCCAGCGCTTGATGTCCTTCCGGGAGATCAGGATGCAACCGGAGCGCCAGGTCGGCGGCGGCTTTCGCGTCCGCCAGCGCTGCTTCGCTGCGATCGTAGAAGTACCAGTACTCGCTCGAGCGCCCAGTCGAAACCCTGGCCCAGGCCTGCGCGAAGTTCGAGTCGAGGGCGACGGCCCGGCGAAACATCTCGACCGAGTTATGAATGTCCTCTCGTCCGGGCCCCCGACTCGCGTATTCGATCCCCCGCAAGTAAAAGTCGTAGGCCTCGGTGTTCGCCGTCGGCTGCTCGTTGATCGTCTTCTTCTCCGAGGGATCCAACGCCAGGTTCATCGCGGTGGTCACCTGTTCCGCAATGCTGGACTGCACCTGGAACACATCGGCCAGCTCCGCATCGTAGCGATCGGCCCAGAGGTGCCGGTCGTCCGCCACCCGGATGAGCTGGGGCGTCACCCGAACCTTGCTGCTGCCGTCGGCTGACTTCTCCCAGCGGACACTGCCCTCGAGGATGTAGCCGACTCCGAGCTCCTGCCCGATCTGCCGGATACTCTTGCTCGATCCTTTATATGGATCGGTACTTGTCCGGGAGACCACACCGAGGTCGGAGACGCCGGCCAGACGGCTGGTGATCTCCTCGGTGAGCCCATCGGCAAAGTATTGGTCGCCCGCGCCGCCCATGTTCTTGAAGGGCAGCACCGCCAGCATCTTGGTGCCCGGCGTCTCGGCCGGACGGCGGCTCCGCTGCCAGACGAACATCCCCATGGTCGCCGTCACCAGCAGTCCGAGCACGAAGGTGAGCCAGGCGGGAACCGGCTTGCGACGACGAGTCGTTGGAGCTGGCGAAGTCTCCGCCGTCGCCGCCGGAGTTGCGATGGTAGGGGAGGAAGTCATCCCGGACACATTCGGTGACAATGCCTGCGCCAACGGGCCAGGCGTGGCGAACCGGTCTGCCGGAATCGTCGCCAGGGCGGTGAGCACGATACGCTCGAGCTGTTCCGGCACCGACGGCCGGAGCCGTCGAAGGCCGGGAATCTCACCGCTCAACCGCTTGGCCGTGATCGCCTGCGCGCTGG